>JGI26058J51888_1000940_pt1 | contig 9599 bp, 11 predicted proteins | sample HigsolmetaSP110D_FD_51888 | JGI IMG/M metagenome (IMG submission 51888) | reverse complement strand
GCCCCCCCCCCCCTCCTTGCTCGGATCTCTGCACAAGGCAGCTCGGGTGCTGTTGACATGTGCTCTGTTCTAAGAATAGAAAAGAGGGCTCCCTCCCTCCCTCCCTCCCTACCCCACTGCGGTCTCCCGTCTACATACAGAGAGCACTGTACAGCGTACAGCGTACAGCGTGCTCTGTGGCTATTATTATTATCATTATTATTGGCCAGACCCAGGCTGGGGGTACTTCGGTAGTGGTACGGGGGCTTTACTTTAGGTTTAGGTAGGTAGATAGGGACAGGGGAGTCATCAGACAGGGTTCTTACCGAACTACCTTACTACCTAACTAGACTAGTTAGGTACAGTACCGTACACTGCTGTGTATGTACGTACTGTACCTAAGTGAGTAGTAGTTAGTATGTATGTCAGGGTTACTAACTACCGGTAGCTAGCTAGCTAGCTAAAGAAAAAGCTTCTTCTAACGTCATTCCATCTCATCGCATCTGTGTACAGTATGTACATACCAAATATACTGTACTGTACGCATCTCCCAGGGAGATATGTACTGTATTTCCCAGTCTCGGGGAAGGCCGGCGCGAAGATGATTACTACCTAGGTATGATAGATAGATAGATAGATAGATAGATGGAAAGTATACTTAGGCACTAATGATGGGATGGACTTCAGGTACTCTACATATGTAGGTATGGTGTCAGTTCAGTTCAATCTATTTGCCTTTTTGCCTTGCCTAATACTATTTTTTTTGTTCCCTGCATCTTATATCTACTGTACTGTACTGTTCATGTAAGTACTATCCCCGCTGCATTCTGAACTGAATATCATATCTAGGCACAGTACGTACATGTCCGTCGAGAAGAAGTTGCTAACCCTCTCTCTCTCCTATCTCCAGGGGTAGAAAAAAAATTAAAAAAGATAAAAAACAAGAAGGGAAAAAAAAAACAAGAAGAAGAGAATCAACCCGCCGCTCCATCATCCGTGCATGTCCATGTATGTGCACTGTAGAGGTAGGTACATGTACCTACGTATGTGTATCTCCGTCCATAACTACCCACCTAAGGGAACTAACCACCACGAGTCCTGATTGCCCGCTATCTACATCCTTCCCGAGCAAGCTCATTCACCCATTCCACGACTTATGTTATGGGGTATAGCTAGCCAGCCAGCCAGTCGGTTCAAGTTCAATCAGTCCGACTCGAGAACCTCAAACGGCACATCCTGCGTCTGCGGCCAGATGCCCTCCGCCGCCGCCGCTTCGAGATAGTCGTAGCGGTACCACAAAAACCGGCGATCCGGATTCTCGGGAGGATGTTCCGGCTCTGGCTGCTCCGGGGAGGACCCGGTCCGCTCGTCGGCACGCTCGGCAGGAGCAGCAGCAGCAGCAGCAGCAGCAGGGGATGGAGGAGCAGCTGCTGGAGGAGGAAAAGCCCGAAGAGCGCTCGACATGCCGAGGGCTCGCCCCAGCGCGAAACTGACCAGGCCGGCGAGACCCACCATGAGGAGCTGGAGGATGGTCACTTCGGCCATTGTGATGTTATGGTCCGTTGGAAGGTCCGTGTGCAGGAGGGATGCCTGGTGAGTTCTTGGATGGCAGAGTTGGATTTTGTCCTTTGCGCTTTTGTCCTGTCTGTTCTGTATACCGGAGGCCGCCGTGAGATATTGAAAGAAAATGTGAAGTTTGGTTTTGCTGGATTTCTTTTTTCTGTTCTGATACCATCTATGGGAGGACCCTGTGTCAGTCTATCGGTGGAGTTTCTTTCTTGATTTTTTTTTCCCTTGCAGCTGCGTGTATGGGAGGACGCCGTGAGAAGTTGAACGGTGGAGTTGCTTTTTGCTTTTGCTATTATTTCTCCCCTTCAGGATGAGTGAGTGAGTGGGGTGCACAGGAGTGCTCCAAGTGCACTGGAAAGAAGAAAGAGGATTTGCCGAACCTGTTCTTCTGGGTTAATATCCGTGTATCATGCAAGCAGGGAGGAGTTGGAAAGGCTGCTGGTGGTGATACTTACTTGGATAGGATTGGGTTGATGGCAGAGGACAAGTGCCGGCGGCGGGATCTGGACGTGATGATGAGACTTGCTTTGGATGATCTTGCGCCGTCCTGAGAGACAGTCAGTCAGTCGGACAGACAGAGAGATATACAGACTCTGCTGGTGCTGCTGATTTGTCTGTGTAATATCCATTGGGATGGATGAAAGGGGGATCAATCTCACCGGACACGTCCACGCCCCCTGAAATGACAAGACAAGTCTTCTCAACGCCGGGGTTGTGCTGGATGAAGCGATCTTCTCCTGGCAGATGGAGAGGAGAAAGAGAGAAAGAGACACATTCACAGGTTATTATTTTTGCAAGCAATCGTGTGATCCGCGTGTCCTGCTTGCTTAGTCGTCGTCCGCCGACGACTAAGCGATATGTTCACCGTGATTCTCCCCCTGTCGTAGCTGTGGGCTACCAGACAGATTCCCGGAGCGTTCTGAATGGTGAAGCTGAGTTTTTCTCATATTGAATAATCTCCCTCAGATATTCTCTGTTCCCTTCTTCCTTCTTGTTTGCTGCCTTGCAAACATCATCCATCCACCTCCTGGATCTCTGTCCCGGGCAAGCAAGGTCTTTAACATTACAAACTTTCTGGCTCTGTTTTCCAAGTTAAAGAAAGAGGCTCGGCTGCAACTCACCGGGAAGACAAATAAACAAACATCCTTTCTTCTGCTTCGTTTCTTGAATCCGAAACATACAAGGTTCTGGATCGGCGATGGCGGGCGAGATCCGTCCTGATAGCGACTTCGTGGACGCGGAGATCATCTTCGTCATGGGTAGGTATCATTCATTCTCTGGCTGCCACATTCCACTCAAGACCAAATGCGATAATAGAAGCCGTGCTGACAGCGAACGATCACATCCAGGCGGCCCCGGCGCGGGTAAAACCACCCTCTGCGCCCGTCTTGCAGAGGACCTGGGCCTGATCCACCTCTGCCCGGGCCAGATGCTTCGAAAGATCGAAGAGACCGGCCCCCTCGGCACGTGGAACGTCGTCAAGGACGCCATGCACGAGGGGAAGCTCTGCCCCATCGGCCTGATCATGCACCTGCTTCAGAGGGAGATCGTGCTGCGTATGAGGGAGAGCGGTGCCCGGACGTTCCTGATCGACGGGTTCCCGCGCTCCACGGAGCAGTTTTTCGATTTTTCGCGCGTGAGTTTTGCTCGTTTCTAGTCTCCTCATGGTTCTGGTCGTGGTCTGGTCTGATCCTTTGCCTTTTTCCATTCCTTTGGTTATTACCTAACCAAAAAAAAATCAAACCGGGATAGCTGATGATGCTTTTCAAAACCGTATGTGATGATTGATTGTGATACAGTACTGCGAGGCCAAATTCTCCCTGTGCATCAAATGCGCCCCGACGACACTGCACGACCGCTTCACGAAGCCCGCCATCATCGACGATCAGAAAAACGGCACGTCCACGTCTCCCGACGACGACAGACTAGAGGTCGAGTTCCGGAAGCGGATGAACCAGTTCTCGGACGCGAATGCGCAGGTCATCGGGTACCTGGATAGTGTTGGGAGGGTCGTTACGGTGAGTAAGAAAGATATATATATCTATAAAAAGAGGAGAAAAAACCAGAACGGGTTTAAATTTAAAAGGGTATCCGGAACACTGACATCGAGAGGGTTGGTTTCCACCAGATCGACGGCGAACTTCCCCTGGAGGAATGCTATGCGGCTGTTAGGGCAGCTGTAGAGGTATTTCCTTTTTCCTTTCCTTTCCTTCCCATGTCATGTGTCGTGTGCTTGGCTTGATATGTATTATGTCATGACATGTGTCTCAAGTGCTGACAGACCACCGTCGAATGCCTAGACGAACCTGGCCCGTGTCCATGGAGGAGAAGCTGCCTGATTACCAAGGAAGGGCACCACCTGGTGCTTTGCTTTTGGCGGGGTGTGGGTTGGGTTGTTGGGTTGTGGTGGTTTTTATTTTTTTCCCTTTTACTTTTATCGAGTTTAGTTTGATCACGAAGAGAAATGAATCTGATGAGTTTGTTGGTGAAAGTTCATCCATATGCGGAGAGTGGTTCTCTCAGGATACATTTATAGTACCTTTGATGTATCCTTGGTGGCAACAAAGTCATCTTTCTACGCAGAGATCGAGGACAAGCACTTGCAAGTGAATCTCATATGGAGATTGCTTCTGGTCGTATCGATTCATTCTTTTTAGACAGGGGCAGAGGAAAACAAAAATCAGTGAATAATACAAGAGGGCATATCTTACAGATCATAGACTGGGACCTTTCTATAGGTGGTACTAATCCCCCAGAAAACCACCTTAGAAGCCATGCTGCCGCTACTTCTCACACAAATCCATACCACCCCATTCGTCAGCGACTGAAAGGTCGGGGAAAGGAACCTCACATCACTCCCGCCTGACCTCGGCATCATCCTAAGGCTGCTTCTTCAGCCAGGAGCGCGCCGCCTTCTCCCGCTCCGCCTCCATAGCTCTCAGGTGGGCTTCCCGCCGCGCGTGATTCCTCTCCTCGCGCTTCCAGTCCTCCTCTTCCTTTCGCCGCTTCTCGTACTCGGCGGCCATCTTGAGATCCTTTTCGCTAAGCCTGGGCGGCAACGCAGGCGTGCCGTCCGGGTTGGTCGATTTGCGGGCAATCTCGTTGATCCTCTCCGTCGCCTCGCGCTTGATGTTGCTGACGCCGTCCTTGACCTTGTTCACGGCGCGGTCGATGATGCTGATGTTTTTCTGCGCCTCAGCCTCGGCGGCAGCGGCGGCAGCGGCGGCAGCCTTTTGCTTTTCGGCCTCAATGGCATCGTAGATCATCTGGAGTCTCTTGTTGGGTAATGAGCCGCCTGGGCCGGCCTGCGAGTTGCCTTGTTGCGGGTTAGGGATCTCGAGGTTGGCCCATCTCCGGAAACTGTGAGAGCTGAGCAGGTAGGATTGACCCAAAGCAAAGAGACCGGTGGTCACGAAGTAGAGCTGGAGCGAGCTGGGGAAGAAGGACATGAAAAGGAATGAAATAGTCGGGAGACCGTAAAGGAAGAGTTTTCCAAACGAAGAGTTTTGCAACTCGTTCATCCCCGCCTCTCCACCTTTCTGTCACGCAATTAGGTCAGTGTCAGAGATCAACGCGGGGTCAGGAGAGGGGGAAACGTACACGAAAGCTTAGGTACATGAATCCTGCCGTCGCAGCAGGGAGGATGAAGTATGGATCGGAAACGGTCAGGTCTTTCAGCCAGGCAACACTCTCCGAAGCAAGCCCGGGAACCGGCAACGCAGCCATGCCTCTGACAACTCTGAAGCATCCATAACCCAGGGGGATCTGAGCCATTGGGATGAAGCTCTTCCATGGCTTGATACCGTGCTTGTCGTGGAGAGCCTGCAACTCTGCCCTAGCTTTCATGAGTTCGAGAGTGTTCTGTGACCGCGCGTGATGCATCATCGAGAGCCGAAGAGGATTCGTGATGTGTTTCAAATTTTGGATCTTGGCCGCCGTGTCTGAAGCCCCCATCATGGGTTTCAAGAGGGCCAGGCGGATAAGGAGACCAGTCCCGACGATACTGGCCCACCATGGCAAACCGGTCCAGATGTGGATATGTTCAATGATCCATTCGATCAAGGCAGACGGACCCCAGCCGTAGTCCAACCCCAGGTCCTTAAGATAGCCGACCTTCTCGGGGAGTTGCGTAATATCAAGGGCCGAAAGGTCTGAGACGTCGGTCGCCTCTGCCTGCGAAGCTGCGCCTGCGGCATTGTCGCCCGCCGTCGTCGCTGCTGCCGCCGGCGCGGAAGATGCAGAAGCAGCCGAGGAGGTAGAATTGAAACGAGCGGGAATCAAGCGGGGCGCGGGAGATGCGGGTTTCCAGGACAGGTTGCCTGACAATGCCGGGGTACTTCTACCAAAGCGGGCCGGAAATTGCGAGGACTGCGAGGCCCAAGAGGAGAGCTATATATATGAAAATCCATGTCAGTTTCGGGTTCGGAGTCGCAATGCGACGGGAGACAAACCGGTCGACTTGAGCGCAGGGACGCGGTCAATCTCTGCCTGGCCAGGCCGGCTGCTGCGCCAGGCCCTCTCATACCTGTCCCACCCAGCATTGTGAAGTCTGGCGGCGGAGCAATTCCTGGCACTGGAAGTTCGAGAGGAACACGCCTGTTCACTAATTCTCGATGTCGCGCGGAGTCGCTTGGACTTTTTGCGCCAAGAGCTTTCTGCCGGGCGGCCGGAGACCGCCCTGGCCGAGCCGACGGGAAGCACGGGGCACCGCGAAGGATACAGTATCATGTCTTCATCTATGCTATTCGATTTCCTTTCTGAAAGGGTATTTCAGCATGGTAACTGTCGGCTGTGGCTCCTCACGACCCCAAACCCGAAATATCCTCCAGACGCCATCCAATCGGTCCCATTAGTACCCTGCATCTAAGTATGTACAGTACCCGGAGACGACATCACAGAAAATGGAAGCAAAGAAACCATAACCGCATATGCATGCCCCTCGGACATATCAGTTGTTTCAGAGACAAGGAAATCTAGTTCTCGCCTTTTTCGTATATTCATTCCAGAGACATCGTATCGCTCAGATCCACCCCGCTCCTCCGTCTCCTCTCCCCAGGAAGCTCCCGGACTTCGATACCCGGTCCAAGAGGTCTCGATCTGCGGTATGTAGGGAAGATCTGCAGGAGCTGGTCAGCGCGGGTATTCGTGTCTTGTGCGGTAGGAAAGTGCAAGAGGGAGTCTCCGTGCCAGAAGCATCAAAGTCGGCAAGGACAGAGAACAAACACACCTTTGTACCAGACCAACCCAGGCGGAAGGCCGCCTCGTGCGCGAGCAATTCCCCAAGTCCCAGCATCAGCCCGTTGACGAAAGGCAGAACGAGGTTGATCGCAGCCCCCCGCAGGATGCTCCAGAGCGTGGGCGGGCGGTAGAGGATCAGAGGCGAGCTGGACGTGGACGGCGGCGAGGAAGACATCTCATTGTTGGCAGAGTAGTTCTCGGAGTCTGATGGGACTGTCAGAGAAGAGTCGTAGAGCTCGATCCGCGAGCCTGCGTGGTCGTCGGACGCCATATTGCGGGGAGGGCGTTGAGGTCACCGGTGGACCTGGAGAGTATATCGACGCAATGCAGCTGAGACGGCAAGGACCAGTCTTGCTCAACGGTGCGGGATCTCCTTCAGTTATGGCCTTGCTAATGCCCGATGTGCTCGACTTTTTCGCGGTGTTCCGAGTCTCATGCAGTTGGGATGCTCGCCCGTATATCGCAGGTTTACCGCCCGCCCGCCGTTACCTGGAGCCGCTTTGGGTTATGTAAGCGCCCTTGGTTTGCTCCGGGCGGGGGCAGAGGGAGAAACGAAGGAGTATCCCAGCAAGGATGTCCTATCAAGTAGAACCTCTTTGTTCTCCTGGTGACTTGGTTAAACCGACAATTCTCTTGTTTGCACGTAATACGGGGAAAGGAACGGCGACAGGACCACTAGCGGGGTACCTGGTATGTAGTCTTCCGTTTGGGGTCGAATGGATGAGGGCAAGTCTGTTTGGCCCAACAAGGAGCCAACAAGGACTTCTGCACGCCTCAGGAATAAAGATAGACGTTGAAGCAAAGGAGTAGAAATCCCCTTTACAACCGCTTCTTTCTTTTATATGGACATGGACGCCTCGAAGCGCGCACCGGGAGAGGCCGCCGGAAGATCCCCGGGCCGGACGACCAATCAGGCAACCGTGACGTACCTGAGGTGCCTTCGATGCTGTTCTCACGCTCAACGCGGAGCTCGCAGTCCAGACTCCAGCGCAGCCACAGACCAGACACGACACGGCACACCCCCAACATCTCCTCTCCTTCCCTTTCACTTTCGTTTGCCTGTCCGTTCATCGTTACTACAGCATCAGAGACTTGCGTAGGTATCCAGCCCCCCTTGCCGTTCTCTTCAGCCCATCATCATGGCGTCGAACCCCGCCGATCAGGATGAGATCGTCTCTCAGTTCTGCGCCATGACAGGGACGCGTCCTTCAGATGTATGCCGTCCCTTCTCTTTCTCCAAGGTCTCCTGCGACATTCTTGCTCACTCTTATTTTCTACAGGCGCGTCCGTTCCTCGACGCCAACGGGTGGGATCTAGAGGCCGCCGTGACGGAGTTCTTTGCAGAGCAGGACGAAGCCTTGCAAAGCATGGACACAGGAGGTGGAAGGCGGCTAGGCTCAGATGACCCAATGGACAGGCCATCCGCTGGTCGGACACTGGGAGGGGCTCCAGCGCCGTCTTCTGCTACGCCTCAGCAATCATCTTCAACCTCGCGGAGAGCTGCTCCTAAGAAAAAGTTTGCTACACTGAGTGACCTCACCTCTGGGAGTGCAGGCGGCGACACCACCGACGATGACGATACGGAAAACCAGGATTTCTTTGCTGGAGGCGAGAAGTCTGGACTGGCGGTGCAGAACCCTGACGAAATCAAGCGGAAGATCCTCGAGAAGGCCCGGAGGTGAGATTCCGTTCCCGTCGACGCTACTGGTGAGAGCTGCTGACTTGAATAGAACCAAGCCTCCTGCTGATGAACCCAAACCCAAAAAGACCTACTTCACAGGCACGGCGCGCACGCTCGGTGGTGACGACACTCCCAGCCGTATCATTGAAGATCCGAACGCGAATCTTCCGCAGAGACCACCGCGCGTCTCGAGGACGCTTCACTTCTGGGCCGATGGTTTTTCGGTTGACGATGGTGAATTATATCGGTCAGATGACCCCCGAAACGCAGAGATCCTCGAGGGCATACGACAGGGGCGTGCCCCGCTGTCCATCATGAATGTCCTGCCAGGCCAGGAGGTCGACGTTGAGATCAAGCAACACGACGAAAAATATGTGAAGCCGAAACCAAAGTACAAGCCCTTCTCGGGACCCGGACACAGGCTGGGAAGTCCGACTCCGGCCATCAAGACCGAGACTGCCCCTCCACCTGCCGCCAGCGCGGAACCAGTGAAGCCCAATGTGGACGAGTCTCAACCTACAGTCACCCTGCAGATCAGACTTGGAGATGGAACGCGGCTGACGGCACGCTTCAACACCACACACACCATTGGGGACGTCTACTCGTTTGTCTCTGCAGCCAGTCCCGCTAGCCAGACTCGGCCATGGGTTCTGATGACTACATTCCCGAGCAAGGAACTCACCGACAAATCCGCCGTTCTAGGAGATCTTCCTGATTTCAAGCGAGGCGGAGTGGTCGTGCAGAAGTGGCAATAAACGTTGGGCACATGGTAATGGTATCCTGGGAAGTCCATAGGCCTGAAGGGACAAAGGCAGAGAGCAATTTCATTCCTCTGGTTTTATTTTTGAGAAGCTAGATACTCGGGTATTCAGGGACAGGGGCAGAGAGGGCTAAGCAGAGGGTTCCGGTCCCGACGATCTTATCATGATATCCTTGTAGGGGCTTATTAGACCCCGCACGATAGAGAATGAATAATGCAAACATGATGGCTTCGATCTTCAATGTAGAGACGACTAATTTATACCTCTAATGTTGCCGATATACATACAGTATACTCTCCATTTATGTCGTGATTTCCTACACCATTAAAAAGTCCCGAAGGGACTTTTTTGAGAGCTTTTTTTTTTTTTTT
>JGI26058J51888_1000934_pt1 | contig 9660 bp, 9 predicted proteins | sample HigsolmetaSP110D_FD_51888 | JGI IMG/M metagenome (IMG submission 51888) | reverse complement strand
TCCCTTTGTCTCTGGGATACTGCCGGTCCTACTCGCCTACGTATATCACACTACACAAAGCCCTGCAGATTCTTTCCTTTCCCCTCATGCTTTCGATTCTGCATGACAAGCTACCATAGTTCTAGCTAATAATACTATGACTGAGCGCCGTCACACAAGGCACTGTATGCCGTACTGTACTATACGATCGACTGGGAAAGGAAATATTCATTGCACATGACATACCATAAACACAAAGACAAACACAAGGACAAACAGCACACTCTATTCACTTAATCTATTTGATCTAATCTAAACCTTAACAAGGACCCCGCCCTGCCATGTCCCGTCCCAACCAGCCCAGCTGGTTCCAGATCCAGATCCATATCCATATCCATGTCCAGGCAGGGCGGAAACTGACGAACAGAGAAAGAAATAAAACCAAAAAAGGGAAAAAGGAAGTCTATAAAATGAATTATGGTATCTGAAATAGGAGGTAAGGGTATACATCTGTATCAAACAGGGGGAATAAGATAAGAAGAAGAAGGAGGAAACGAAAAGAGAAAATGAGCTTCGCCCAGCATCAGTCAGTCGTTGATTGTGTTGATTGCTCACTCAGAGATTAAGTATGTATGCATGTGAGGCATGCGGTTGCGGGTGTGTGTGGTATTCTACAGGGTGGAACACCGCCATTAATTAACAATCAACAGGATAAAATCAATCCTGGTCCCGTTTGCCGGTAAACTCGCCGAGAAGGATGTCATCCGGGGCGGGGCCCCTGTTGTTCCTGACTGAAGTAACTGTTAGCAAGACTTGCGCTATCAGAGATGCAGAATGCAAAAGAAGGAATAATACTCACCCCACTCCGTCTCGACCCTAAAGAAGATCCACATCCACCGCCGCACGACCTCGAGGAACATGAGCAGGAAGATGCCGCCCTCGACCTCGTTGAGGCGCTCCAGGCGCGGCGAGAGCTTGCTCAGCCAGGTGAACCGCAGGATCAGGTCGATGACGATGGCGCCGTAGTACAGCCTGTCGGAGTGGAAGGCGCGGTGCCGGCGCAGCCCGAAGGGGTATTCGGGATCGCTGCGCGCGGCGGAGAAGAGGGTCAGGTCCCAGTCCTTGGCGACGTCCCAGTAGAAGGAGTAGCTGGAGTTGATGAGGGAGAAGAAGACCCTGTCCGTCGATCAGTGGAGTTGTTTCTATAGAAAGCATAAAAAAAGGTTATGCATACCACAGCTGCCGCAGTTGCATCTCGCTCATGCCTCCCACGTTGAGCGGACTGTAGTTCCGCTGCAGCGCCGTCAGGGCGATGACGGGAAAGGCGCTCGCATACTTGAGCGCGTTGGCCAGATGCTGTCCGCCCCAGCCGTCGCCCCTGTACCCCGCGCGCCGCACCCGGAGGAACTCGATCAGGCACTGCCGCAGCCGGATCAGGCTCGGGACGGCGATGATGATAGGGATCAGGGCCTCCCCGCCGCAGGTGCGGTCCGGCTTGCCCGTGCACGTGGTGCCGCGCGAGAAGAACATGCAGAAGCTGACCCACAGGTCCGCGAACACCTTCGCGTAGCTGGTCAGCGCGTCCGCCAGCAGGATGTCGCCGAACTTGCCGTCCTGCGTCTCCGCCAGCCCGCCCAGGCTGACGCGCTTGAGGGACATGACGAACCGGTAGCGCCCGGAGCGCGAGAGGCGGTGGAAGGGCCAGAGCAGCAGGATTATGAAGACGAAGAGGTAGCTCTGCGGGATGATCTCCCACGACTTGACCAGGTCGGGGGCGCCATGGGTGATCGCCCAGAAGAGGAGCAGGGAAAAGACCAGCGGGACGGTCAGGAGGGTCGCGAGATGGTACGCAGAGGTGTGGTGAGGCTTTTGGTTCGGGGATTGGCGAGGGGGGTATCGGATGAGAGCGGGAACATCCTGATACAACATTCAGCGCACGTTATCTTTTTTTTTCGAGAGCAAGACCTACTATTTTCGACAGATAAAGATAATGGAGGTTGATTCCCCAGCCCCAGAAGCCTAGAAGACGTTAACTTGGTTTGATCCAAATCGCCTTTTCAGGAACAAGGGAACACACCGGCAACCAGTATCACAGCCACGCGATACGGCAGGGGAAGAAAACGACTGAAGCTATCCAGCTCCGACAGCGGAACGCGTTGCTTCTCCATCCTCCCATTGAGCCTCGGCGCGGGCTGGGGAATCCAGGGTCTGTGTACAGATGCTGCCCGACAGGAAGTGTAAAGAGTGACTGGGGTGAGGAAAGACTCCACGAGACAGAGGTCCAACTGCGGAAGCTCGATGAGATATCTCCCGCGCCCCGGCATCCCGACCTCTGGCGCGCCAGCCGCAGCCGCGCGGAGCATCACGGGACAGTCACGTGAGCGCCCCCGGCTGCGGCGGGCCGCGGAGATCACGTGGAGATTGCCGAGGTAAGTCACGTGTCGGTCGGTACCCCGGACTCCGCTGGTATCTCCGGGAGTGATCCGTCCGACCTACGCGACGCCCGTCCGACCTCGGGGACGACAGCGTCCAGCTCTCCCTCGACCTTCCTGCTTGCTCCTAAGAAAGCTTCCTTTTCTCTAAAGGGAGTGCCTTCATCATGGCGGACGACGACTCCGCACCCGCGAGTAGCAGTCCCGCTCCCGCCTCGCACTTCTACCCCTTCGCGACGTCACCGGACATCATCCGCTCGCACGAGAAGGACGCCTTCATTACAGGGAACCTTGCCAGCCAGGCGCAGTCGATCGTGCGCTCGCTACGGGGGGCCCGGTTCGCGCACGCGCATTCGGACGCGATCAAGCACCTGACGGAGATCCTATACTTCTCGCTGACGACGCTGCTCGGCAACCGCACGCTGGGCGAGGAGTACTGCGACGTCGTGCAGCTCGAGGACGACACGCTGCAGCTGCCATCGCTCGTGCGGCGCGCCGGGTATATCCTGAGCAGCATCGTCGTGCCGTGGATGCTGCAGCGGATCCTGCCCGCGCTGCGGCGGCGGCTGCGCGTGAAGCTGGAGCGGAGCATCGCGCGGCAGCGAGCGAAGATCCAGAACGGTAACCTGCTTACGTCGTCGTTGAAGGAGAAGGAACCCGCGCGGAAAAAGTCTCTCTTCACGAAGCTCCGCTTCCAGTCGTACATTCTGGAGCACCTCGACTCGATCACCTCGCTGTCCCCCGTCTACGCCCTCAGCCTCGCGACCTTCTACTTCACGGGCTCCTACTACCACCTCTCCAAGCGCCTCTGGGGCCTGCGCTACGTCTTCACCAAGCGGATCGAGGAGAACGAGCAGCGCGTCGGGTACGAGGTGCTGGGCGTGCTGATGGTCCTGCAGATGGCGGTGCAGGGGTTCATCCACGTCCGGCAGACGCTGGCATCCGTGCAGGAAGAAGAAGAGCCGACGGCAGAACCGCGGCGCAAGGACGATTCCCTCCTCTCGTCGGTGCGGCATCCGCCGTCCATCCCGCTGCTGCCGGCCTCCACGCCGCGCTACGATCTCGCGGCGGACCCGTCCGCGCTGCCGTGGATCCCCGCGGGCCAGCAGCGCAAGTGCACGCTGTGCCTCGAGCCGTACAAGGACCCGAGCGTGACGACGTGCGGGCACGTGTTCTGCTGGACGTGCGTGCGCGACTGGGTGCGCGAGAAGCCCGAGTGTCCGTTGTGTCGGCAGGAGGTGCTGGCGTCCAAGGTGCTACCGCTGAGGGGATAGTATTTTTTTTTCCGAGCATTTGCAGGCGTTTTGGGCAGGGATCCTTCTATCGATTAATGTATGTACAATGTTTGTCAAGTTCCATTTGCATTGTCTGTGACCTGATAGATTGCAACGTTAATATACCCGTGCTACTCAATGTGTAATGTGAAGATAGCAATGAATCCAGGACCCAGACACGCTTATTATTGAAGAATGGATATCCATGTGAATCTATGATGTCGAGAACTAGATACTCTACTAATGCATGACATCTTTCGTGGTAGAAACAAGCAGACATAAGACAGGAGTATAAAAGGGTATTATCATGAAATCTTGTTCTCCAACATCTTGTCTATCATTTTGGAAAAAAAAAGAAACGTCAGCAATCACTAGGCAGAGCTTCTGATCGGTTCTTTTTCCTCGACAGCGTTTTCAACCGCCGTCCCATTTGTAATTCCTGGGCATCGTCCTTTTTTCGAAACCGCCGTGCTATCGGCGAGGCGGATGGGAAGGCGCAACTCGAGATGAGCGGGCCGTGGAGGCGTCGGATTTAGTGCCTTCCTCTTCTCTTCCATGACGTTGAACAGGCACACGCAGGCATATGGGTCCGTGGCGGCATCTGCGTAGAAACAAAGCGCGGTTTAGTTATAATACGCATGCGCGATATCCATGGATATTGTTCCTGGCTACTTACACTGAACTTGACGATAATTCAACGCCTTCGTCCAGTCGCTCTGCCTGACGTCGTCGTCCTTGTACAGCGGCAGGCCCATATGCTCCTCGACCTGCACGCTCAGGCTCACGACTCGCTTGTCGATCAGTCTCGGGTTCGTCTGCGCGTACTTCACCAGTTTGTAGAGGTGGCTGAGTTCGAACAGGCCGCGAGCCTCGATCCCCAGGGTTTTTTTCAAGCGTGTGCTATCCCCCGCGATGTTGACCCCGACCTTGGTGATGGCAGGCGACTCGAGCACCTTCTTGAGAGAGGGAGCGACGAGATCGTCCAGCGTCTCCGCCGGTCTGAAAAGCGCAATGTGGAAGAGTGCGATCCGGTTCTCGTCTGCCAGCTGTATGAGCGAGAGTCTCTGTTGGATGGGGGCCGAGTTCGAGGCCGAAGACCTCCATTCGAGGTCAAAGCCCACCACCTCACTATCCAGGAAGTACCTGGCCACGTTCTCTGTGTTCTTGAGAGTCCTGCAGTAGTGGACTGGCAGTTCCTGGCCTGGCCCTTTCCACAGATTGTGGCTCCAGAACTGCGGCCTCTCACTGCCCTTGGATGACGCTGGGACCTTTCGGATGACAGGCTCCGGTTTTGCGGCTGTCCACTTGGCCGCCTCAGCAGGCTGCGCGATGTCAGCGTGCTGACGCCCAGGACTCGGAAACTGCTGCGAGGAAGGTTCCTTGGCGTCGCTGTCCCCCGCCTCCCTCGGAGTCGATGTGCTAACTTGGACAAGATTTTTGAGCCATTCAGTGCCGAATTTCCATGGACCGGACTTATACGACAAAGATGAAAATCCGCGGGCGGCGTTTGGCTTATCCGGCTTAGTGTTCAGGCGGGATGCCAGCGGCCACTTCGGCCGGAGAATAGAGCTGGAGGTGAAGCCTTTGTGAACTGGGGCTGCAGGAGAACCCACACTCCGCCGCGTCCGGTGTTCGCGCTTCTTTGAAGGTACAGCAGCCTTGGCCTTCCTCGCGCTTGATGCCGGGATACCTTGGTCCCTCGGATGGCTGCTCTTGGCAGCAACGGCCGGTTTGAGACGACCGGCTAGGCGCCGACGCTGCCGCCGAGAAGCCTGTGGAAGACACGCAGGCTGGGAGGGCTGCGGTAGCGTCTCTGGGCTTGGGACTATATCCGACCCCAGATCCAACGTAAAGATCTCACTGGCTGTCTGCTGCTCCTCGAAATCTGGCAGCGTCTCGGACTCTCCTCGATCTGCCTGCTGTTTCGCCGCGATTTGAAGGGCAACTATTTCACGTTGCGCTAGCCCCGATGCCTTAATTTCTGCATCGATATCGAGCGTCCATTGGATGAAATGCCCAGGATCTTGACTCAGAGGCTTCGGTACGGTGAACAGCCCCCTTTCTCGGCTCGTGTCTGGTTCGCCCAGCGCATGGAGCCTGTTCTCGGAGAGCAATCGCATCCAGTTAACGGCCCTGAAAAGTTCCAGTTGGTCGTTGAATGACGAGCGGTGCTCTAAAAAGCCAATGAGGAATTCTGTGAGTGTTTCGCGGTGTCTCGAACGGGTCGTGGGGTCCAACTTGGACCATAGGTTGGGGAACGAAAAGGACAGGCTTATGCGCAGGGCTTTAACTTCATCTGCCAGAGTGGATGCCGTGGCCATGACCAAATCGAAAGGTGCCATGACGTCCAACTGTCTCCATTGAATGTTTAACTTCGGACTGCGCGGCGGCTGCGGCATTCCCAGCCTTTCCAGATAGAATCGCTGCAGGAGTTTGATATACACCGGCAAATAATCATCAAGTCCAAAATTTGAAGGTTTTCTGTCGCCCTCAGGGGAAACCAAGGCTGCTAACGACGCTTGGAATGCCTTGGCTTTCGTTTCGTGCGGAAACGTAGCATACGCACGTAACAGGGACGGATACCATGCAGCGGCACATGAGCTCTCCATTCTCTTTCGGAGTAGGTGCCAGAATCGAAAATAATGACCTTCTGCGGAGAGCGCCCCTAAACTTCGGGAAATGGCATTCATGTGCCTTTTATAGGCTGTCCGACGTTCCGGAATCTCATGCGCGTGATGCGCCAGCAGGGAAAGATCTCGTCTGATGAGATAACCGTTGTCGAGGACTGGTTCAAACATTCTTTTCAGTTGAATATAATGTTCGTGCAGGGCGATCACCGGGTTCAAGAGGTCGTCGATCTTCCTTCTGGCAGACGCCCGCGGCTCGAGGAATTCTTCGCGCAGCTCGCGCTCCAACTCGCGGGATGAGTCGGCCAGCAAGGCCACCTTGAACTCGACGGTCGCGACATCCAGTGCGAATTTTGCCCTGCGGAACTCGCGAGAGAATTCCGGGACAGACTCGACAAGCCAGGCCACACTGGCCTCGATCTCCGGGACTTTGGCGAATCTGATCTGGCAATATTCATGCTCCAGTTGACGATTCAGCTGGGCACACCGGGCTAGCCCGGCCTCCAGTTCGGCGTATTTGAGTGTGCAGTATTCCTCGACAGCTGCACTCCACGGCGGAAGCGCAGCCAGTGCGGACTCGATCCGGCGGCGTTCGCGCATGAATCTCGCGACTCTTTGGGCCTCAGATCCGGTAAGCCGATTGGCGGCGCTCATCTTACGCAGTTCCTCCTGAGCCGACAGACTTTTTTGAGGAGCTTTCCCAGTCTTTCGGTTCCGAATCATTGCCGTGAGGTCGTCGAACTCGTCAGACTCGTTGAACTCCTCGAAATCCTCGAGCTCTTCCAGGTCGTCAAACTCCTCTCCATCGTCCGGCGCGCGACGAGCGCGCGATGCGGAGCATGAAAACGGTCGTGCACACGTAGAATTCAGGAGCGGACGTTGAGTAACGGGGGATCCAAGAGCCCCGGGGGCTCTTCTCCGGGAGAGGACGGTGTGGTATCCATTACCGCTGCCACGGCCGGTACTGCACATACACGATCAGAAAACAGGAAAGTCGGAAACCGGACGGAGGGAAACCAACCGCCGGCTGTACAGCTCATAGTATATCCGCGAGATGCCATTATCGTCCGTGCCGCCACGGCAACCGCTGGCCCTGCTGTTCGCAGCAGAGGCAGCACCGGACGCGCGACGTCTCAAGCCCGCGGGGAAGATCGGGCGAGTCTTCATAGTCGAAAGCGATCATGCTGCCCGGCGCCAGGCCGTTCGAAGCGTCGCAGATCCGCAACCATGGACTGCAGGAGAAGGGACGGCGCGGCGAGGGATTATATATGTAGGAGAGCACAAAGACTTGGACTCGGACCTTGAGGCTCGAGGCAGAGACGCGGAGCGCGCATAGTCCATTGTCGGCCGGTCGGGCTAGCCCTCTTGGGCTGGCGTCGGGTCGGGGAAACCGTCGGCCCAGCGAGCGGACCTTCTACGGAGAATAATATCAAGCAGACGGATTCTACTTCCCAGCTTCTAGCCCTGCGCTGAGGATACCAGTGATAATTCATAGAGACAGAGACAGTCTATCCGTTTTCAAGTGCAGCGTCTGCTTTACGTCCTTAGAATCTAAGACTTCTCTGTCGACCCCACAATGGCCTCGCAACTTCTCCCTCTAGGTAGGCGGCCTAATCTGTATGATGACATGTCCATATGAGCCCGCTGACCGCGCCAAGAACTCATCGACAAGTGCGTCGGCTCCAGGATCTGGGTCATCATGAAGGGCGACAAGGGTTCGAACATCCATTCCCATTCCGTTCTCATTCACATTCACCGTGGGAACGTACTGACTGTATCCAAGAATTCGCAGGCACGCTGCTCGGCTTTGATGATTATGTTAGTAAGTATACTATCTATCTACCTAATCTGTCCATCTATCAAGACACTGTGGAGAGGAAATACAGATGCTGACGAGCACTTAGACATGGTCCTCGAGGACGTGACTGAATTGTAAGATTCACCGTCCCTCCTCATTTGTTTTCTTTTTTTTTCGGCGTGGAGATTCAACTGACACGAACTAACTGCAGCGACTACACCGGCGCCCAGACCAAGCTCCCCAAGATCTTGCTGAACGGGAACAACATCTGCATGGTAGACATCCCACTGTCTCCGTTCCGTTATGTCTACATCGACACAGCACAGCTAACCCGACGTAACCAGTTGATCCCCGGCGGCGAAGGGCCTGTCGCCACTGCTCCTACCTCGTCGTGAATAAATGGAACATGTTACCTCTGTATGTATGAAATAGAAAAAAAAGAACAATGATGGCGCTGCTGTAATTAAGTTAATTAATCAAGTAATGCATGCATGAATAAAAATGAAGGAAATGAAAAAATAGCGAATGTACTCCGTACAGAGATAAGATCCCGAGGGAATGGGTAGAATAGAAAAGAATAGATGGAACAGGAACACGGGAAGGGAAGGGAACGAAAGGAAAGCGGAGCAAGGATCCATTCGATCTATTTATTCGATTTCGATTTCGGGTCTGATCTTTACGTATCCATGGATGTATGTGTAAAATCGATCCGATCGTCTTTACCATCATGTACGTCCAGCGTGGACATGAATGTAGAACCGGGTGGTTCTTGGACCACACTCATCTACCCGTTCCTGCATAGCTGTACTGTAGGTCCGCCACAGGATCTCATATGCCCGAATCCGGCCCGAGATAGCATAGCATATATGACTCCGTCAAAGGAAATGTCTCATCCCGTCAAGGAATACACCGATTTCTTTATTAAGACTGTTTCAGAAGCAGGACAGCGGTGAAAACCTATATACATGACGAGGCTTAAAGAATGAACCAGCCAGCGATCCTGAAACAGTTATGGGCAAGTCAAGGGAATCGACATCTAACATGAATAAATAAATCCTGACTTGCCCTGCATATATAGTCTTCTCAGGAGCTCTGCTTAGCTGTCTGTTTAGTGTCCTTCATCGACTCTGCATTGCTTCGGCTTCGCCATAGGTACCGACCTAGCCTAGCTAGATCATCGCATCGCAGATCAAGTCAATTTGTTCATTCATTCTGAACTGGAGTCGATGACTCTGTTTATTCTTCGATTGATATTCTTCTTCAACCAATATATATATATATATATATATATATGCCTTTCTTGCCCTTGTTTTGTTGTTGATGGGACGGTTGTTCTCGCATTATGTGTGTGTATGGCAGCAGAGTGAGCAGAAAGAAGAGGAGAGAAGAAAAGCTTGCATGCAGTCTATTCTATTCTGGATCCCTCTGACCGCTTGTTCGTTATTCATAATTCATAACCATAATATTATAGTCCGTGTGTTAGAAAAAAAAGAATCAAATAAAAATATCCCAAGTAACAAGTTGTTTTCTTTTTTTTCGAAGGGAGGGGG
>JGI26058J51888_1000924_pt1 | contig 9768 bp, 10 predicted proteins | sample HigsolmetaSP110D_FD_51888 | JGI IMG/M metagenome (IMG submission 51888) | reverse complement strand
AAAAAAAAAAAAAAAAAAAAAAAAAAAGGGGATCGGGGGAACGAGCGTAGACGCTGGAAAGGGAGCTGATGCCGGTGATGGCAGATGTACGTCAATGACTCTGTACACACATCTCTTGTCCTGGAGGGTCGGCTGCTCCGCGGGGCCCCTCGTGCTTCCATGGGCGTTGACGTTGCGCCGCGGCCGTGCGACGACGACGCGCCCAGACCAGCTGGCCTTAGTAACCACCTGGATGCTTATGACTACTAGGCCAGATTCCTCAGCAATTGCCCTCGATAGAGATCTGGACGGGTGAGTATTGTTGACTCGACCGTTTTTTACTCTCTCTTCCGTTTTGTTTCTCCAGCAAGATGCCATTGTGTCCTAAGAACATGATCCTGACACGGTATCGATCGCTATTAGGTAGTAAGCTCGCCCAGAGGTCTCGACTTCGCCATCCTCTCTCTCTTCCTACATTCGACCTGCTCAAATTAGGATCTGATCTGGTCTGAACACATCCTATCCTAGTCTGTCTGTCAGACAGGAATCCCGTCCTCCGCGATCAGAACACGGAAACCAACGACCTCATCAAAGAAGCCCTTGAACGGACCAACCGGCCACGGATCTTCTCAATCAAACCACCGTGCCTACATACACACCCATCTAGATCGGATCCCATCCCCGATCCTGCCTCCTTCCTATTCACATCGTCAGATACAGATAAAAGGATACGAAGGAAGGGATAAAGAGGAAAGGGAAAAGGGAACGATGATCTCCGACGGCGACCTCTACCAGCTCGCCATCTTCCTCGGCTCCGTCGCCATGCTGCTCGTCGTGGTGTATCATTTCCTCGAGGTGAATGCTAGCGATAAGACCTCGTCTTCGTCCGTGTTCGAGGAGGAGAATCACAAAGGGCAGGTTGGGTCTGGCGCTGTTGAGAAGGACAGAGCTGGGGAGGTCTCTGCGTCCGCTGGACCTGGGACAGCTTCGTGAACTAGGCGCGGACCGGGGGTGATGTCTGTGTGTATGTACATACACCTACATACGATGGATGGGGCGCATTGGCGCAATCGATGGCCTTGGTCGATTGTAATCGATATGTTCGGTCCGGTGCGATGCGATGCGTTACGATACGGGCGTTGAGATGGATGGGACCTATTCATCTATCTAATCGATCTATCTAGGTATCGAAGATCGAGGACCGGGTCCAGGTATCTTCGACACTACACACTACTACACTCCACGTGTCGATACGAAGGAGGCACAATAAACAAAAATAAAAAGGGGGGGGGCATTGAGATTGATTTGAGTGCGATGGATGGAAATTCTTCGACTTGATTTTTTTTTCTTTTTCTCCGTGCTTCCACTAGTTAAAATAAGTGATGCGATGGATAGCTATGGTTGGCTATGACACACCATACCGATACAGTTCCCACAAGAACGATGCATTATTTCACGGGGTCAAGTCGAGTCAACCGCGTCCATCCATGCCATGCCATCTTCATGATGTTGCAAGTTGCAAAACTTGGTATGGTAAAACATGTAAACCTGTAACTGTAACTGCAAGCAAACCCCCCGACCAGAACCAGAACCTTAACGCCAGATCACCTGATTCCTGATTCCTGATACCTACCGCATCGTACCGATCAAGCAAGCAAATCACAAATCGACCAACGCCGCGCTGTCCATCCGCAGATATGTAGGAACGTAGAAAACAGGACTAAAAAAACCACCGCAATGCAAATGCAACACAAAACGCCCACGGGGTATAAAAATCGATATCGATATCGAAAGGCCACCACTGCACATGCACCGCCTGCGTCTGCGTCTACGACGTCTGCTGCACCAACCGAAACACCCCCTCATCGTTCCCCACGGCCGCGTTCCGCGCCGGCGTCGCCAGCTCGCACCCGCCCTGATCCAAGCCCGGTCCGATCTTGACCTTCATGCGCTCGACGGCCTTCAGCACCGCGCGGGCCTTGTCCGTGTTCGACTGGTTGCCGTGCACGCGGTTGAAGGCGCGGATGGGCGTGTAGCCCGCGGGGAAGATGAGCGAGTCGATCTCGGCGTCGCCGGCGCCGGCGCCGTCGAGGGGGGTGGTGGAGGAGACGTTGGGGGTGATGATGGAGCCGGAGGAGGGGTCGTGGAGGTATCTCTCTGAGTCGATTGCTGTATGGCAGAATGGAGAGAAAGATGCGTGTTTAACATGGGACTTCAACTTCAATGGATGGACGTGAGGAGGAGGGTTTTCTGGCTTTCTCACCAGTTGGCCGCACAGAGGGGCCGTCGCCCAGTTTCCATGCGATCGGGGCCACATGGTCCGACTGCAGATGGCGACGCAGTTCGCTGCTGCTCGCGAATTTCTTGTGAGCGCGAGAACAGCCCAGCCAGCGACAGACGTGGTCGCTGCTGCTGCTAGGGGCGTGAATCTTGGCAACGTGCCGCTTGAGCGTCGCGAGGTCGTGCAGCTCCGCCTGGCAGTTCTCCCAGTCGCACCGGTAGACGCTGAAGTGAGGGGGAGGCGACCGCACCGGGATGGCGACTTCGATCTTGGGCGCAGATGCGGATGCCGCCGCGGCGGCGGCCCTCAGAGAGGCCTTGGTCGGGAGCTTGTTCTTCGCGCCGGGCGGACGCCCGCGACGTCGCGTGCCGGTGGTGGTGGAGGATGACGGAGTCGAGGACGACGGTCTGGCCATCGGCTGGCTCTCGCGCTTCTTAGGAGCAGACCGTGGAGGAGAGGCGTCATCAACCGAGCGAGAGATGGAGAGATTAGAGGGCTTGTGCTCCTGCGGCGTGACCGCGACCGTGACGCTCGCCTTGGGCGGCCCGTCGGAGCTGGCGGCGTCGTCGCGTGACTCACGTGACTCACCGCCTCGCGGGCCCTTCTTGCGCGTGCCCAGAGGGTACGTCGGCGGCACCAGGGTGACGTCTTCGGGCTCGACGACGGGTATTGGCGGCCCTCCGGGGTCGACCAGATCCCACCGGAACGTCTCCATGTCTGAGGTGTAGTCGACCTGCAGGAAGATGTCCCGAAGCCGGAAGAGATGGTGGTTCAGCGGGCGCTCAGTTGGGTGACGGCCGGCCGCGATCAACACGTCCCTGGCAATCGTCTTGGGATTGTAGAAGTGCTGCCGCAACGCCTCGGCCTTGTTGAGGGGCTTTACAATGTCTGTGCGGTGCCTGAGAGCCTCCTTCCGTGCAGCCCCGTCAAGGGACAGTGCAAATCGCGAGAGATCCATCTGCGCTGAAGTTGAGGCATTCCCAGTATTGCTCTGAGGTGCGTCAGTCTGAGGTGCGTTGCTCTGAGTTGCACTGCTCTGAGCATGTTGAGCCGTTGCAGCGGAGACGTCAGCCTGGGGTTCCTGTGAGGAACTCTCGAGGCGAGGCTCCTTTGCTACGGGCTCCTCTTCATCGTCACTCAGTGCCGACAAGTCGACAATCTCAGAAAAGAGACGTTTTTTCGCCTTTGCCGCCTTCGAATCCGGCGGCGGATCTGGAGGCGGGGGCACGCTAGGCTTAGACCTTTTCCTACTGCCCGGACGCACGCTAGGCGGCGGTGGTTTATGGAACGGAAGTGTGACTGGCGAGGGCCGTGGTTGAAGCACTCTTCCAGACAGTGGAGGCGCGGGGGGTGCACGCGCAGGCGCAGATGTCAGTCCAAGTTCTGGGGCTGGTACAGATGCTGGTGCAGGTCCAGGAGCAGGGGCAGGGGCAGGGGCGGGCCCGACAGTGGTTGCTGGAGCGGCAGTAGTTGCTGGAGCAGTTGTATGCATCGTGGGAGGATGCACCGCAGGGGGGTTCGAATTCCACACCATCATCTGAGGCTGCCCCTGCTGCGCTGGCGGCTGCGGCTGGACGCGGTTGACGGGCGCAGGCGGCACCTGCGATATCACCCTCGAGTTCCGGTCGGGCTTGTGCTGCGGAGGCTGGGAGGCATTGCTGCTGTTGAGATCCGGTACAGCCGCGAGCAGGTGTTTCGCCAGGCTGCTTCTGTTGATCACATAGCCGCGTGCCTCGATTTGTTCGCACAGTTCAATGTAGCTCGGGTTGCTGTCGATGAGGGACAGGATCATCTCCACAGAGCCTGTCTTGCCTTTGTTTGCGGGAATAGATACCAGATACTGCGAGGTCGCCTTGGCCACTGCCTGCCGCTTGTCCTCTGACCAGACAGTCGCAGCGGGCTTCTGAGCCGGTTGACCGCTGGGTCGCTCAGGAGCTTTCCCGGCTGGTTGTGCGGTGGTCGGTACCTCATGTGGCTTGCTACCAGGTGCAAATGGTTCACCAGTCGGCGGCTCATTCTGAACCTGGTTTTCGGTCGTAGATGATGCATCTGCGGTTGGCGCCTGGTTTTGAACCTGATTGCCGGCTGCAGACGGCGCAGCAGTCGGGGCCTCTGTTCGAGCCTCGTTTCCGGTTGTAGATGGTGCATCTACAGGCCTTGTGACGCTAGAATCAGCTTGCGTAGGTCCTACAGGCTGACCTGGAGTGTGTCCACCAGACGACGCCATGGGAACGGCCATAGATGGAACAGGGCCAGAGCTCTGCTGGCTGGAGCTGATGTCTGCCCCTGTAGATTCACGTCCTTTGGATTTGTTATATCTCCTCCTACGCTGTGCAAGGAATCTGCCCAAGTCCGGTAGCCCGTCAATATGAGAGTTGCACACTCGGGGCTTCGCGCTCGGTGTACTGGCAGCAGTCGTTGATGCAGCGGGGGCCGTGCTAGGAGTGGCTTCCCTCTCGCCATTTTGGGGGGAGGTTTGAGAGGGTGTAGTCCCGCTTGGAGCCTGGTCCTGGCGGCAAATTAGTATTGGCATTTCAAAAGCTAACTCTAGAACTGCGTGTTACCTTCTTCAAGCTATCCATCAGCTTCGCAAACCGAGCTGGATGCTTCGACCGCCATTCTTGTATCCTTTTCATCATCATCTTGAATTCGCTCTCCATATCAGATTCGTCATCATTCTTTCCGTCCGGCTGGGGAGCAGAGCGTAGCAATGGGTCCATGTTTTGTTCGAACGCGTCGTTTTGAGAATTCTTTGCGGACGCGTTGGAACCAACAGACGCGTTAGAGCCGTCAGGCGCTGATTTACGCGGTCGAACCCTTCTCTTCTTTTCCTGACCCGTCGACGGCGCAGGATGGGAATTACTGTGGGGCGCGCCGGAGGCATTATCCTGCGGTGTTCCACCAGGATTACTATGATCATGCATAGCCGTATCTGGATCCTGAGCAGGAGGGGCTTGATTGGCCGCGCCCTCCTCGTTGTTCGCTTGCGCCTCCGCCTCCGCCTCGGCAGCTTTCATCCGTTCATGTTCCTGGCGGAAGGGATTATACACCTGCGTCGGATCAATGTAGTTGTTTGTGGGAGACAGTTCACGAGCAAATCGTGTGTCATCCCATGCGGTTCCTGTCAGAGACGGAGTGGAGATGGAACTGCTGTAGAAATTGCTTGAAACCCTTGGATACTGTCCTGGACTCCCTTGAGAGAGTGTCACTGCGGCTCGAGGCGTCGGTGGTGAGGACACGGGCAATGCTGTGCTTGCAGAGATAGATTGTCTGTCAGTGGTCTTGGAGATTCCCATGACTGCATTGACGTCTGGGAGTTGCAAAGGACTGGTAGAAGGTTCTTGTGTTACACCGTAACCTGGAGACTCCATAGCTGGTAGAACATTGGACGCAGAGCTATATTGATGACGCTGGTCTTGGTAGGAGTCTCTCCCAGAATGGGACGTGTGCTGGTTCCACACGTCTTGGTGCAAATTCTGTGAACTTGACTGGGAGGACGCAGAGTTTCCGTTTGTCGTGGATAGATGGTCGCTTGAGGAAACAAGACTCGATCCCGAGGCATAGGTAGTTGGGTGTGAATGCGGAGCGGAAGTTGGTGGCATTTGATAATTGGAATTGTAGGAGCGAGAAGAGGCATCGGAAGACAAAGCTGCAGCTGCGGAAGCAGCAAGTTGCTTCTGGGAGGCTTGAGATATCTCTGCTGTCGTCGGAGGCAGGTTGGTAGACGAGTACGCTTGACCCACGCCCACAGATGACCTCATCTGGCTCTGTGACAGCATAGCACTTTGGTGCATGGATTCTGTCGTCTTTGGAGTCTTCGACCGCTGCTGAACCTTCCTCCTGAGGTCCGCCAACTCCAACCCAGAAGCGTATGCCAGACTGTTCAACGCGGGCGTCTCGAGCGTGGATCGCGGTTGGGGGTGCATCGGCGACGGCGTCGAGGACAGATAGGAGACGGTATTGGAAGTTTTTGCACTGTTCCCCGAGCGCCGCGACATGGAATCCTGGTACGAATACTCGTCCTGGCCATAGGGAAGCCTCCACCGGTTGTTTCCAAGCTGCTGGTTGTCCTCTATGGACACCGCGTGATTGTTCTGTGCTTGCCAGTCATAACTTGACGCGCCATATCCACGCGATGAGTTCCGAATGCTCGGAGTAGAATTGGAAGGTGCGCGACTCGGAGGATATTGCGTGTTGTTGTTCTGCTCTCCGATTCCCGTCCCATACTGGTCCTTGAAGCCGGAGTATGACATGCTGAAGCTGTCACCGGAGATAGCTATCCACAATCAGGGAAGCCAACCTCTAAGATAATCGCAGATGCCGAAAGCAGCAGCGACGGAGACTCATCACCCAGCGGACAACTCTATAGCCGTCGCGATAAGGTTGGTCGTGGACTGCCAACGACGGAGGGCGCGACAATCATGGTGCTCCTGACCGCGCGCAGCGGGAGGATAGGCTCTGGAAATAACACGACGTTTGGAAACAAACAAAGGACAGACTAGATCTCTGCCGTCTGCTCCGCCCGCATAAAAGAGATCATCGACCGCTGCTCCGCGGACGGCGCAGGGCGTCTGTCTGCGCCCATCTCGATGCTCAGCCCGTAAAGCTCGAGATGTCCGACTTCGCGCGCGCCGGCGCCGAGGGGCCGCGGCCGGGGCGCGGGCCGATCAGCGCGAGGCGCCCAACCCTAGGCTAAGCTAAGCGGCGCGGTCATGTGACGCACACTGTCGCGCACATTTTCGGCACAACATTTCGAGATCCAAAGCCCCGAACGAAAAGAGTCCTCAGACGACTACGACAACACCACGACCCTTTTCCAGAGCCCTCCTGCACATCCCCTCCAGGCTCTGCAAAAAAATGGCTGTCCAGGGCAAAGGTGCGTCCCTTTTTTTTCTCTCTCAACGCTCCCCGATCCGATCTCAATCTCGTCGCCGTCGTGAAGATCTCGGTATCCGGAGCGGCGGGCTGGAGATAAAGACAGCAATTGGCAAAATACTGACAGGATCTTGTGGACAGAGATCTCGTCCTCGCGGCGGAAGTCGCGCAAGGCGCACTTCAGCGCCTCCTCCGGCGAGCGTCGGATCATCATGAGCGCTCCTCTGAGCAAGGAACTGCGTGAGAAGTACAACGTACGCCTCTCTACCTTCGAGTTTCCCCGCGGTAGTCTGTTCCACTTTGTGTGGCTGCAGAAGATGGGCAATACGGAATAAGAATCGGAAAGAGAGAGAGAGAGTCTACGGTTCTAACACCTGGCAGGTCCGCGCAATTCCCATCCGCAAGGACGACGAGGTCACCATCGTCCGGGGCTCCAACAAGGGTCGCGAGGGCAAGGTCACCAGCGTCTACCGTCTCAAATACGTCATCCACGTTGAGCGCGTCAACCGCGAGAAGTCCAACGGCCAGAGCGTGCCAATCGGCATCCACCCCTCCAAGGTCGTCATCACCAAGCTGAAGCTGGACAAGGACCGCGAGAAGATCCTGGAGCGCATCGGCAAGGGTCGGGAGGCGAGAGCCAAGGCCAAGGCGGCTCAGGCGTCCGCGTAAATGCAGTTCTGTCAAGGGACATGTTGTTTTTCCTGTGGTGACGTTGCACACGGCTACTGGTAGGGTGTGAAGTATTGCGGTAACCACAATATGACAAAAACGTGAAAAGGAAAAAAAGGGAAAGGCTAGAAAACCCCCTCAGCCCCGGGCTGCCGGTTTTCTTATCGGGACGGGTCCGCGGACATGTGGATGGGAAAGTGGCTTCGGGCTGTTTGGTTGGCGATGGCTTTGTTATCGGCGTCATCTTTTCCACTTGATGCATTAGGTACCGCCCGTCAGAGCTACAGCTGAATCAGAGGTCAATTTCGTGACGTTCAACGTGCTTGTCCCTCGATGTGCTATGGTCGTGGATGTCCTTACTACTAATCTGCAGGTTCCCCTCAAATCTGATATTAGGTTCGACGTTCCACAGATGACTTCGGTCCGTACTTTCTGTCGGCTCTACTTAGGTAGACAGGCCCCTTTCCTGAATCTCAACGGCGACATGTGCGGCTCCCACATCGTTCCATTCTTGAAGAGCCAGAAAGCCCCATCGCGACACTTCCGGACTCAATGCCTATTTCTCCCCGCCCGTCCAATCTTCCATGTCTGTTCCGAACGAGCGAACCACTCCGGAAGTAGACCCCTACCAAGGTACCAAAAACCCACACTCTCTCCCACGCCATGGAACAAAGCAACCAAGTTCCTCCCTCCCCATCCCAACCGGGAATCCCAACCCAAACCAAACACGACGACAATATCGATGACGGCGCCAGTTTATCTCCTTGTGAGCCACAAACCCCATCTATCCCTCGTGGACAGATCGCGGGGATCCATGGTTGGCGAGGTATACGGCTGGCGCAGAGCGAAACAAGACAAACGGAACCTTTCTCCTCCCCTCTCTCTCGAAAAGAGGGGGGCGGGGAAGGAAAAGCCTCGTCCGTTTCTGTCCGTGTCTCGCCTGCAGACCCGCACTGAGATTGGTTGATGAGGGTGCGGGTTTGAGGGTGAGAGACATGCCACATGCCATCTTATATGAACTACTGTATTTGTAGTGCTTGGTATAGATATAGATACGTAGCATGCATACTTGGGTACTGTACATACGTGCATTCTCTGTAGATAGAGACCAGTTCAATTCGTTATATTCTGTTTTTTTCTATTTGTTCAGTTTCGATCACAAATCAAATCTGAGAGAAAACAACCATACATGCAGCTGCGTGGTGCACAGAGAAGATAGCGCAGCGTATAGATACATATATATATATATATATATATTTCTAGGCCGCTTGTTGCTGTATTGTCCTGCTCGAGCAGATAGATCGGATCTGGAGACACAGCATTCCCACTTTCGACCCGAAGAAGATGATGATGAGGATGGGGATGATAGGATGGGAATATTCTTAGTTTCTGTACATTTAACTCCCCCGAATGGTCGCATTACTCCATAATAATAATAATAATAATAAAATGAAATAGGATATACTAGTCAGCACAGCAATTGTGAATGCTCTGTCTCTGCTGGAAAATTTTTCTATTTACACAAATATTTACACGACGAGGTCCTATTTTGTGATGGCATGGCGTCGCACCGCATCACTGTGCGTGCCTTATCGCTTATCTCCGCGGAGTGGGAGTTTAATTAATAGAATAGTAACGCTGGATACCTAGGTACAGTACATACGGAATATTGGCATGTATGTATATATGTATGTACTGTACTCAAGATTGAGATCAGAATTGGAGTGTAACGACAGGCCTGGACGACTAGACCGAAAAGGATCGTTTCGGGTTTATCTTGAAGACAGAAAACAAGGGGGTGAGCAATATAATAGTAAGAACAAGCCTGTGTTACTAGCAATGCCTATATGACAGGTTGCTATATGAGTCGACCACGAGGGTCGGAATCTGTCTGAAAGGAGTGTCTTTATATACATGCTGCTTATCCTGGGTTCCTGGGGATCATAGAATGGGATCATGGCCTT
>JGI26058J51888_1000922_pt1 | contig 9791 bp, 7 predicted proteins | sample HigsolmetaSP110D_FD_51888 | JGI IMG/M metagenome (IMG submission 51888) | reverse complement strand
CCCCCCCCCCTTATTGTCTAAGATCTTTCTTTTGTTCCCCCCTTTTTTTTAAAAAAAAAGATTGCTGTTGCACCGTATTTATTTCCCTCTTTCTAGAGGGACTGGCAAAAATGATTCCTTAAGAAAAAAATCCGATATACCCAACACACCATCGGGAGGGAGAGAAGCATTTCCTTTTTTGACAACAACAACAACAGCAGCAACAACACACATCTGAATCTGAACCTGTTACTTTTATTATCATTATCATGATTACCACTACCACTACCACTATGATGGGAACCCACGACCTCCTCCTCTCTGAACGGGCACGCATCACCGCCCAGCTCCACGCCGACCCGCACGACCCGCTGCTGCACCTCGCGCGCGGCCGCGTCCACGAGTCCCTGGGGTTTCCGGACCTCGCGGCCGCGGACGCCTACCGCGCGCTGGCGCTGCTCGAGTCGGTGGTGGATCCGGAGGGGTGCGAATTCCGTGCGCGACGGCGGAGGGTCGTGGATACTACTACTACTACTGGTACGGATACCAAGTCTGAGCCTGAACCTGAACCTGATGGTGGAGAAGAGGAGGAGGAGGACGGGACTTTCGTCCCGATCTCCCTGGACGAGTACGACGCGAGCATCGGCGAGGTGTACGCGCTGCTGGTCCGCGGGCTGGTCCGCTGCGGATGCCTCCGCGACGCGTACGAGTTCTGCGTGCGCGGGATGGCGAGTCTGCCCCGTGAGGGGGTGAAGGATGATTCTGTTGCGGTCCTGGAGGGGCAGATGGACGAGATCAAGAGGCTTTTTGCCATTCAGCGGCGGCGACGGCGGCACGGTGATGATCGTCGTAAAGGCGATGATGCGGCGGATATTGAGTTCGATCCCGCCACTCTCCGTGCTCAGGGGTTCGCGCGGAGGGTGCTCTACCCGTGGAACAAGCACGAGCCGGATCGCCAGGCGCCGGAGACGCTGCGGGTGCTGAACGAGCGGTTGAAGGCTGTCGCGCCCAAGTGTGAGGTCAGGGCCGTTGCGCTGCCGGCTTTGCACGGTACTACTCCTGCTGCTGCTACCTCCATGGTGAACAATGGGACCGAAGACGACGACAGGAAACCAGAGGACAAAGTGTCGATCCAGCTCGGCCTCTTCGCCACAGAGGACATCGCCCCCGGCGAGGTCCTCCTGCGGGAATCGTCGCTGCTGACGGCGACGAACCGGCTGCACGACGACCTGTGCGACGCGTGCCACAGCCCGCTGCCCGATCTCTCGTCGGAGGAGCATCCGCCCGTGGCCTGCGCCGGCTGCGACGACACCGTCTTCTGCAGCGAGGCGTGCCACGACCGCGCGCAGGAGGCGTACCACCGCGCCGTGTGCGGGTGCGAGGGGCTCGAGGCCATCGGGAGGGACATCCAGGACCCCGCGGACAGGGCGGACTATCTGTACCTGCTGCTGCTGGGGCGGGCGATGGCCATGGCGGCCACGCGGGGGGTGCATCCGCTCGAGCTGCCCGAGGTCAAGTACATCTGGGGGGACTTCCACGATCTGGACCTGAACCACAGTGTGTCGAATAAAGACAAAGACGGACATGGCTCTTCTGATCTCCTGCCCTGGGAATCCGACCCGGCCGCGACCCTCCCCTTCTCCTTCCAGCTCAACATCCTCCAGCCGGCCCGCATCCTCGAGGAGATGGGCCTCGACCCCTTCGCCACCCTCCCCCGCTACGACACCTGGGTGCTCAACACCCTGTACGCCAAGTTCCGCGGCACCGCCTCGGGCCGCCTCTCGGCGTGGGACGGCGGGCCCGAGGTCTGCGCCGTGCACCCGCTGTGGTGCCTCGCGAACCACTCGTGCGATCCCAACGTGCGGTGGGAGTGGGGCGGGGAGATCACCTTTGTCGCGCGGTCCGATGCGGAGAGGGCGGTGTGGAAGGGGAAGCCCGACAGAGGACGAGGAGGAGGAGGAGGAGGTGGTGGTGGTGGGGGGGGGATCAGGAAAGGTGAGGAGATCCTGAATCATTACTGCGATATCGGGCTGGGGGTTAAGGAGCGGAGGGAGTGGGCGCGAGGCGCGCTGGGGGGCATGTGTCGCTGCGAGAGATGCGTCTGGGAGGCGTCGTTGGAGGATTGCTAATACAGTATGGACGGGAGCTGGTACATATACAATTTTTTGTATATAGATTAAGAGGGACAGGAGGGGGAACAGGATGCGGCTAGATACCCATATACGGAGCAGACATGGAGTCAAAAGCACGGGGTGATCAACAATCAATTCCACTATTAAAATGTTATCTTGCGTCAATCATCACCTCATTCGTGAGACCTATGGTATTGCAAACATTTCCCGTCCCAGGCATCCCGTCCAGCAGAGACGCCAGAGCTCCTTTTAAAAAAAATGACAGTCGAAATGGGGATATAATCACAACATTAAGGGATGTGAAACTTTCAGAACCCGATGGCAAGCGACCAGAAGAAACCGTTACAGGGAAACCATGTAGAGGAAACAGGGGGCCAGGTTGACAAGGAAAAAGGGGGAAACAAATACAGGCGTTTTGGCAGGGCTTCACTTGGCGTGGTCTACCAGCTCCGCGTAGAGATGGTCCGGGATGTTGCGTACGATCAGGACGGTGAGAGCGATGATCTCTTTGGCATCCAGAGGGGGGAACGATCTAAGGACTTTATTCGGACTGGTGTTTCCCATGTCAGGAACCAGGACCACCGGATGAGTATAATAAGGATCAATACATACCTTGGGCTTCTCAATATTGTATCGCGCATCCTGATGAGCTGTGCAACGATGCATAGGATGTTCAAATGGGGACCATATGCAAAAAGGAAGTCCCAGAGGTGCAGGACCTCCGGGAGCGGCGGCGTGCAGGCGCAGAGCGTCAACACCGAAGGGAACGCATAGAGCTCGGCGTGCATCCCCTTGGAGAACAGATACTTCGCGAGCTTTGGTTCCACGATCTCGAGACACCTGTCCACCAGCTTGAGACCCTTGTGCACTCCGTCCATGGCGCCGCGGATGTAACCGGGACACTCCTTTGTGATGAAATAGTGGAAAAGGGCAAAGGCTTCCACCTCGCTTCGCGCTGCGTAGAGGAAGGGCGCGCAGAGGACGTTCATGCCCTGGACGTAGATGGCAGATTCGCAGATACTCCCCGGGGCTCCTGTCGGCGCTTCCAGTGACTCCAGCAAGGGCTCCTCCGCGATACTGGGCGGTGGCTCGATCACCGGCTCCCGCTTTCGCGAAGGGCGGGAGCCCGTTTTGCCATACTTGGCATCATGCAGCTTCCATGCGACGGCGTTCAGCAACCGGCTCAGACTCGCTTCGGTGACGCGGCGCTTGAAGAGAGGGTCCGTCGCCAGCGTACGGAATGTATCGTTGCGGATTTTCGCGTATGCCGGAGAGCGCCCGCGGTGGACCAGGTCCAGGTACTCGTCTGTCGGTAGGGGAGGGATATCAAGCAGGGCTAACCAGAGGTATATCCGGTACGACGACTGTACGTTGCGAATCAGCCTCCTATCGATCACCAAAAATGCAGGTCTTGAGAGATGAGGTTCATACCATGCCGTCATGATCCGCATCGACCCTCGTAGACAGGATCAGGTATCTCAATTCCTGCAGTCCCTCGAGAATGTCCCCATTTGGGGGCCCCTCTCGCAGAAGGGTCTCCAGGCCCGATCTTTTCACCCCGACACTGGAGCCCGTCTTCCTCGCCGGTCGCTTTTGAGTCTGGACGGGGGACGGCGTTGCCACTCCCACATCGCTATTGGATCTCCCCCGCTGTCGCGGGCGGTCGGGAGACTCTGCCTGCGCATGCTGCTGCGACAGCTCTTCCGCGAGATCTCGCGCATCGCCCGGACGGCTCTGGAGTTGTTGCTGGCGCTGCTCGGCACCGAAGGACGACGACAGGGACTGGTGCGACTGAAATCTGCGAAGCGTCCGGTGAGTCCGCGGCGACGGAGGGACCGCAAATGTCTGGAAGCCGACTTGCGACTGAGGTTTCGACGTCATCTTCAGTACAAAGATTGTCTGCGACGGTGCCGAGAGCGGGGGGGAAGGGCACTCTGGCAGCACCACTAACCAAGGCGAGCGGTTCTCCTAACCCGCAGAAGCACGCCTGTCAGTGGATGTTAGTGCAGAGAGCCATCGCGGCCGCGGAGGTGGATGGCTGGACAGAGTGGTTCCTGGTCGGACAGAGGATGCGGGGGCAACCGTTCAACGCGACGCGTGCCTGGACGCTGGTGTTTCCGAATGGCTGGGCGAGGCTCGTGGGAGCAACCTAATCTCAACCCCGGCCGCCGTGCATGCGCCGGCCCCTCGCGGCGTGTCGTGCAGTTCAGCGTCTTTGACCGCTCTTTCGACCGTGCCAAGATCAAAATTTGACAGAAAAAAAGCTCTGTGGAGGGCACTGGGGGCCCCGCTCACGTGCAGATATATTGCTGTTCATGATCTGGTCGTCAACGGAACCACAGTGGCTCTCATACTAGCATCGTACAGGTTACTCAATGCAGTTGGAACAGGTTGGATATTCCTACGTGAGTCCTAGAACCAGAAGCCATAAGAACAAAGCCGCTGCTTGCATCCATGGATCCCCACCCGAAACTCCGTAACCCAAATTTGGTCCCAGCCGGTCGCAGATCTGCCGCCAGTGCAGATTCAGCCCTTGATGGGCACTGTCTCACGACTCGGGCCAGCATGCCCGCCCTCCGCTCCACCCATGATACTGGCGACGAACTCCTGATACCGGAAGACCTCGCCTTTCTTCGCTCCTCCGCCCAGTCCGCCGGTTCGCGTGCTCTTGCCTCCAAATGCTCTTCGTCCCGTGAACCCACTCAGGACCTCATCGATCTCCCTCTCCGTCAGGGGAGCCTCCCCTGCCTCCGGGGTAGTATGCAGCAGAGCATCTCGTAATTCTTCAACGTCAATCTGTCCGCTATCATCGTCATCAAACGCTGCAAATGCATTCAGTAGCTCCTGCGAAGAGGACAGCGGCGCCATCGACGAAGATATGGTGTTCAAGAATGTAGGGAGATTTATTGTCTGGGCTGCGCCAGGAGGGAAATACTGCGCGGTTGCGGATGGTGACGAGTCTTGACCTATATGCAGTGCCGCGTCAGGCAGGATCCTCTTCCACTGAACGATCAGTCAAACCTACCCAAGTTCGTCAGAACCTCGGCAACGTCATCTTTGTTGACGCTCCCATCATTGTCTCGATCAAGGACCTGAAAGGCCTCCCGCATTTCCCTCACCTGCGCCGGCGGCAGCCTGGACAGAGCATCGCTGTCTACCGGTGCCGGTTCAGCAGACTTGGCGCCTGTCGTCGAAGGGAAATGACTCCGTGTATTTTCCTCCTTTGCAGGCGAAGGTGTCGGTCCCCTAGAAGGCGACGCAGTTGGTCTCCTGGTAGGCGAAGGCGCTGGTGAAGGGGTTGCTCCCCTCGAAGGCGACGGAGTCGGTCCCCGATCCGAAGAAGTCGATTCTCGAAACTTGGGCTGAGACACCGGCTCATTGCTGCTCGTGAAAACGTCCTCATCTTCGGCAGTATATGACTGGTTTAATTTGCTGGGAGACTGAACAGGAGTGTGCCCTTTGTTTGGGGAACTGCCAGGTGTATTGGGTCGGATAATTGTCGACGGGGAATTGGGCGAAGATTGTCTGCGGAAGGGCGACGTGCGCGGTGACCCGAAGGACAAAGGAGACGGTTTGTACGGCGCGTTAGGGGTGACCTGTGATTCGTATGAGCCATGGATATCTTCGAGTAGCGGAGGTCATTGATATTGATATCGATATGGCCCGGGCGGAGAGATAGCGGGGCCTCACCATGATGGTAGAATCGTTGGAACCGTTACGGAAAGAAAAAAAAAGAATTAAAATGTAACACAGCACTACAGTTCATCAACTTTCATCGCACATAAAATAGATGAACGGAAGCAATCGTGAACGCCAACGTCATGCACCGTATATCGGGGCCATGCACTCTGGTTGCCTCGACTGCAGGTAAACAAACGGAACATCTGCTGCTCCGGCCCCGGCGGGAGGTAAAGCCGACTCTGCGACCGAGCCGAGGACGCCACGTGCAAGGGACCGGCATCGCAGAGATGGAGCGCTCCAGAGGCTGCGACGGTCTCTGAAAGGCGGAGACGACCTAATGGCATGATGGTATGATGGAGGAGTCGTGTCTTCGTAATGTCTTCTGTCCTTATCGCGGCATTCCTCTAAGCCTACACCCGCTTGTCCTTCCAAGGCGGAGATTGGTGCGCTTGACTGCCCCTGAACCATACTACTATGGATGTAGCTGCAGAGCCCTCGCTGACCATGGAAGTGCCACCAGCCTTCTTCTTGAATCCAATCGCAGGAGCATGCGATTGGCATAGTCCGGTTGCCAGGTGCAATAGTCTTTTCCCCTGTCGCAAGTCGCAAACATGTCGACCACACTACCCTATCGGCCTTCCACGAAGGATTCCACCCTGGAGAGGCAGAACTCTCTCAATTCGTTCCCTGCGTCCGCAGCGTCCTCGGGCAATCCAAATAATGGCAACAAGCTTCCCCGACTGTCCCCGGCAGCCTCCGTGCTGGGAAGATCGCCCAGCTCACGGACATCGTCGCGGCCTCGGTCTGCCCACGGTGACCAGGCAAGGAAGAAGCGATACAAGTCGCAGTATCCCCTGGACTCGCCGGAGCGCCATGTCGAATATATTCTCGTCGCCTCATTCCATATCGACCGGGGTCCGATCATGGAGCATCAGTATCCGGCTGCTATTAGCGGTGATGAGAGCATGTTGGCGGAGCTGATGTTACCCGATCAGACGCACGTGAGAAGCCAAGACTGGACCATCTTCTTCCTGCACAAGGATACGAGTGAGGATGACGAGGATGAAGCCCAAAGGGAAGAAAAGAAAAGCAAAAGAAGAAATAAAGATAATGGTGCTAGAGAGGATCCCGACTGGTCTTCGGATGAGGAGAGTAGCGATGGGGATGAGGATGGTAGTGAAGGACCGCCCTTGATGTATGTATTAAACCTTGTAAATACGAAGCAGGATAATACAGTTAGACGGTACGTTTTCCCTCAATCCTCTCTTCCACTGTGTCCTGCTAATAGTCAATCCAGAGGTGCAGTCGTCAAGGCAATGGCGATCTGTACAAGGCATTCGTTTCTCCATATATATAAGGTGTGTTTGAATTTCCTCTGAGTGCTGCTCGGTGATGTATAGCTAACAAGCCTTAAGCCGATCCTTCTGCTGGCGCTGGAAGACTACTTCAAAAATCCGTATCCGGAAACGCTGGCAAAGCTATATAATGCCGTGAACGCCATGGATCTCTCGCTAATGCCCCGACTTTCTCTTCTCGAACGACACATATTGCAAGCAAGCGATTCGAAGGACATGTTTATTGAAAAGTTTGAGCGCATGATTCAGCAGCGAATAGAGGATGAAGGCGGCGACAGTGAGGATCGCCCGGAGTCACCCAAGTCGGGCAAGCCTCGCTATACACTTCCCAGAGACACCCACGAGTTCGAATCGAAAATTATCTACAACGACATCCCCATTCCGGTGAAAGTGCCGACCGCAGTGTGGCCGGAGACTGTGGGCGACTTCTCCCTGATCAAGCTGATACAGACGTTTTCGACCCCTCACTCCACTTCGCCTCAACCGTTTGCGCTCCATCCTCACCTTACGACGAGCGGGGCGTACACCCATCCCATCATCGTCCTCGTCAATGCGATGCTTACTCAGAAACGGGTTATCTTTCTTGGACATAATCAGCCGTCAGGGGAAGTGGCTGAAGCCGTTCTTGCGGCGTGTGCGCTTGCTTCCGGCGGCATCCTGCGCGGCTTCACCCGACACGCATTCCCCTACACCGACCTGACGAAGATCGACGACCTCCTCAAGGTGCCTGGCTTTATTGCGGGAGTGACGAACCCAACCTTTGCCCACCACCCCGAGTGGTGGGACCTGCTCTGCGACCTGACTGCAGGGCGGATGAAGATCAGCAGTAAAATCGAGCCAGCTCCGGTGACCGAGGGACTTTTGTACTTCCAGCAGCAGAATCTCATCCCACCGGTAAATTCGGGTGCGCAGAATTCGGATCCGACGGGAGACAATCTCTTCATGGAAGACATCCTGCGCAGCATCAGCAACCGTCACGGCGAGGGCGCGATCCGTGCGAAATGGCGCGCGTACATCACCAAGTTCACGCGCGTGGCCGCCGCCTTCGAGGAAGCGGTCTACGGGGCGTCGGCGCTGTACATCATCGGCCCAGGAGAAGAGCCATCGCCCCAGAGCCCGAGCGGCGCCGTCGCGGACCCGTCGGACCCCGCGTCCCTCCGCGGACACGGCTACGTCTGGCCCGACGAGGCCTCCAAGATGCGCGAGCTGGCGGCGTCCGTGTCGAGGATCGAAGGCTGGCGCAACACGCGCTCCTACTACGCGTACATCCAGGACGTCGCGACCATGTACTACGCGGCACGGCCGGTCAAGAAGCTCGACCTGCACCATCACCACGACCGGCTGCGGACGCTGAAGCTCTCCCACGCAGAGGCGGGTGCCATCTACCTCGCCTTTGCGCACGCGATCAAGGACTACGCGAGCATCTGCCAGCTCCTCACCGTCACGCCGGAGTCCCAGGCGGGCCTGTTCTACATCAGCATGGGCCTTTTCCACCCGGACAAGGCCGTCCGCGAGGCGACGGTCGAGCTCCTGGACCGCATCGCCGCGCACGAGGCGGGCCGCCACTTCTGGAACCACCTGAGCCGGTTCGTCAAGCTGGCGTACTTCCGAATCAAGCGGGACAAGGAGGCCGCCGAGCGCGGCCTCTCGAGTCCCGGCACCGGTCTGGGCGGCCTGCAACCGCAGCAGCAGCAGAGCCTTGTTGGCGTGGCTCTCGGGGATACTACGACCTCCTCGAGAAGGAGCTAGAAGCCCCCTGCAGGAATATCTGACTGCTACCTAGCAAGCAAGCAAGCATCTTGCAGAATCTCTGTCCATCTCGCATGATATTCTCAACATATATTGGGTATTTTGCACATCTTGTCTTGTTGGTTGGTAGAAAAAGAAATCTAATCCTTGCCCTAACTTACGCTTCTCCTGTCACATACCATATCATATCTTATCATGTCATATCTTATTATATCATAGCCACGATCACGATCTACCTACTTAACGCAGTGCACCCCCAACAACGACAACAACACCGCCAGTCCTAACCAGCTAGCGACTTGCGGACAACCTGCTTACGCTGTCTATGACCCTCTTGATTTAAGATTTTCTTTTTTTCTGGATAATTTACTCGATTCTTTCCACGCTAGTGTTCATGATTGATGTTGTCCTTGGTAGATAGAAATATAGAAAGTTGTCCGTCGTGAATAGAAAAGCAAAACTCTGGTTGAACCTCTCTCTCTCTTTAGAGTAGTAGCGTTGATACCTTGCTACAGGATGCGTTCACTTTACGCTCTGGAAAACTAACTTTCGGGATAGATAGATAGATAGATAAGTAGATAGATAGATGAAAAAGTCTCTATGTAGATGTATGTTGGTGCATTATATATATATATATATATGAGAAGAGGTTTTTTTTGCTTGCCCTGATACATTAGGAAACAAATCCCTTTTTTCTTCTTCCCCTTATGTCCCATTCATGACATCCGTGGTTGCGTGTACGCATACATGATGTAGTGTAGTATAGATAGGTAGGTAGGTAGGTCTGCATGGCATGTTGCAGTCAAAGGCCAGGAAGAATGAGGAGAAAAGATAGAGAGGATAGAGAGAAATGTGAAGAGTGTCACTCGTATTTTTTTTTTTTTTTTTTTTTTTT
>JGI26058J51888_1000921_pt1 | contig 9806 bp, 8 predicted proteins | sample HigsolmetaSP110D_FD_51888 | JGI IMG/M metagenome (IMG submission 51888) | reverse complement strand
GGGAAGCAGGAAGCAGACTGACGCGCAGGGGGGGGGGGTGTTATATAGGCGAGGCCGCCAGCCGGGCCGGCTCAACTTGCCTCCGGCAGTACTGTGTCGCTTGATTCCCCAGCCCCATATTGATCCATGAGCTCACTGGGCTGAAATGATTGTAGAGACATGCGGCCCGCCGTCAATCAGACGCTCCCTTTCGATACGTGTTGGCTCTCGGCCACACACCTCGTCCTGCAGTTACCTGTTCTCGATACATCCCACCGAAACTGTACCAAATTAGGGTATAACCATCGTCAACTATATCATCAGCCGCATCACCAACGGTTAGAGGTCAGTATAATGGTATCAGAAGTCATAGCATGCTCACGCCTGTCCAGATGCAAACTGGGATGGCGACAGCTTTCACCGCTACACGGGCAGCTGCTGGCTGTTCAACGAGGCGGAGCAGCTCGCAGATCGATATGTGAACTTCAACATGAAGGAACTAGTCAGAGTTGCTGCTGAAAGTCTTGACTCCAGTCCACCATCATGTGTCAGTGTCGAGAAGCTTCCTGAGGGAACTATAATAAAGCGTTCCTTCTTACAATGGATGATGGGCGCCAAGTCATTACGAAGGTCCCGAATCCTAATGCTGGCCTCCCTTTCTACACGACTGCCAGTGAGGTCTCCACAATGGACTTTGTAAGTTACTTAACCTTACTCTATGCACAGCATATGAAGCTGAACTTCCTATGGGTACGTAAGGTACATTGTTGAATCCCCACCCCAAAGGTGTACGCGTGGAGCGCTCGCTCAACAGACAAGAACAATGCTGTTGGCGCTGACTACATAATTGTGGAGAAAGCAGATGGAGTCGTATTGAGTTCCCCATGGCCCACAATGAATACAGACCAGAAGCATCACCTGATACAGAGTATCATTGCCTTTGAGCGCTCCCTTCTTTCACATAACTTTGACAAGATCGGGAGCCTTTATTGCGAAACAGATCTTGTCGGTTCGCAAAATAAGTTCTCAGGCACTGCTTACGCCGGTTTCGTTGTCGGTCCCACGACAGACAGAACATTCTTCGAAGATGGAAGACGGAATATCAATTCAGAGAAAGGGCCATGTAAGTGTCCTTTTATCTATCTCACACTGAGGCCCTGCGAGTCTTACTGACTTTTATGTATCTATAGGGGACACAGCGATCGAATATGCTCTCGCCTTGGCCAAGCGCGAAGAAGAGTGTATCCGACAGCTGAAAAGATTTGACCGGAGGGAATATTCGGTGGGCCAAGGTCCTACAAACCCACAGCTGAAGCAAAGCTGGCGGTCTTGGGGGATTTTGAAAAAGTGGCTCCCTACCTGCTTCCAAAAGATCCATCCGTGAACATCCCCTCCCTATGGCATTGCGATCTCCATCACGATAATGTCTTCGTTGATCCAGGAGAACCGTCAAAGGTGCTTGCCGTGCACATAGCACCTCTTTTCCAGCAAGCCACGACACCAGCATTCCTGGCAGACTTCGAGGGCCCAAAACCAGCGGAGGGTCTCTCCATTATACCCTGTCCAGCGAAGAATTTTGACGAGTTGAGTCCTGCGGAACAGAAGAAGGCCAAAGCCCTGCGAACCCAACAGTCTCTGTATAAATTGTACGAAATACAGTCCGCACGGCAAGAAAACGCGGCGATTTTCAAGGCGTTACAGTACTCCGGCGCGCTCGGAAGCCAGATCATCTTTCTCATTTCGCAGGTCTTCAATGATGGCGAGCCCATCATCCGAGGCCAATTGATCCAGGTGGCGCGGGAATGGGATCGGATCGTCTGGCAACGAGGGACCGTCGTCTGTTTCTTGCCCAATCTCCGTGACGGAAGATGACATCGCGGCGCAGGAGGCCGACCAGCGAAAATGGGAAGAAGGCGTGCAGTTGATGGAGGATGTTCTCGACGCGTCGGGCGGTGCTGCGGAGAACGGGTGGCAGGACTGGGTGAGTCACGAAGATTACGACCGGATGAAGGAGAAGTTGGCGATTGTGAGGGAGCAGTTTCTGGATCACGTGGCCGAGAACAATGAGGAGAGGGAGGCGTAGGCTACAGTGTGGCCGTTTCAGGATAGGTAGGTAAAGTAAGGAGGGCGCGTGTTTATTATTTCCCAGCTACAATACGGTACGATGAGTTGTTATCCCAGTGGAACGGACTATACAGAGGTTGATATGACCTGGGTTGCTCAGCAGCCAACATGAAAAATCCTGGAGGACGGTGAGGCAGCGGAGTTAGGATGAGAAGAAGCAGCAATCGTACCTAGGAAGATAGGTATGTAGGTAGGTAGGTAGGTAGGTAGTTACCTGGTTCCTTAGTTAGGAAGGCATCTAGATATTTTTGCCTGAGATCCGTTCTACGAGAGCAGGGGAGGTGAAGTGGTATTGTATCAAGGAGTGAAGAGATACAAATAGTCATGTCAATTTTGCACACTTCATCCCTGTCAATACGGCAGTTTGACAGAATGATTTGCGACTCTCATCTGATAAAGACATTTTTTTCTGGCTGACACATCTCACAGTACAGTAGGCCGGCAGGGCACTTTAACAATATTGAGTAAGAAAAAGAAAAAGAAAAAAAAGAAAAAAGAAAATAGCACACATCCAAATAATTCAGTAGCTAGTCGCTTCTACAGTACACTACTAGTCTCATGTTTGTTGTTTGTTGCATTGCAGATCTCCACATACCAACATGTACTGTACAGTACATATGCCGTGGTCACAGCAGACAAACGGGGGGCTTCCGTTGCCGCCGGCAAGCAAGCAAGCAAGCAGGGGTCATCTTGGAAACACGCACATCTTGTGCGACGGAATCCTGGCAAATAGGCGAGCTGCGTTGCCAATCTCTGTGCTACCCATGTCCAAAATAGGTAGTTTGATGATGGATCCATTGGGGTAGTTACCGAGGCAGGTAAGTATCTAGTACCTAGCTTTTATGTACTGCACATGCATGTGTATGTAAAAGGTCTAGGAGCTCGGTTGCATATTGATAATTGAGACATTGCTTCCTGCTTTTCGATAAACTGGATTTCTTTGTGTGAATGGCAATTTCAATTCCATCCGAGAAGCCAAGCTCTGTTCGAATCACATGATGCCATTTTGATTGATGTTTGTACTGGATATCGAAGAGCCCAGGACCGAGGTAAGTAGATCCTGACCTGACCTGGCGTCGGCTATGAGAAAGAAAAAGAAGACAGCCCCAGGACAAGGAAAAAGGAAAGGAGCTCTTGGGTGATCCAGAAAAGTACCGAATGCTGGATCCAAGTCTTTTTTTTTTTTGCACCCGTACACAGTAGGCAATCGATTCTGTGTAGTTCTTTGGAAGTGAATGGATCGTGGATGTCCCATGGATCCGTGTGGATCTATCCGCCATTTTCATGTTGTGCAACTGAATCCTCAACCCACGGCCCGTGTCGGATACGGTGTGGCTGAAGCTGGAGGAATGCCATTGGATTCAATGGGATCTGGTTCAAGGTGCTGTGTGGCTTCTTGCTCCCAGCCTTTCCCTTATCACGATTGACGTCCTGATCGATTCCCGTAGGGCCTGAGGCTCGCGTCGGCCAAACGGCGGTCTGGTAGCAAATTGAGTGTGGTCCGAATCCCAGAAAGGCAAACATATCGAGCCGCGAGCGGAACAGCAACATGGAGCACGGAGGAAGTCCGTGGATGGAGAGACCGGGACAAGCAGAGTAGCAGCTGAGAAGAGTTAGGCGTGATGCCGCGCCTTCGTGTTGACCGTTGCAAGTGAGACAAGAGATCAGCCCGATCGAGCTAGAGCTGGATCGAGCACCAGCCTAGCAGACACAAAAGCGGCCAGGCGAGCAGCCTCCATCGCGGCATGAAGCGTTGGAATTGGGATGACGGTGGACCCGCGGTGGAAGAGCTTCGAAGCGGGCGGACGCTTGTCTCAGGCGGGCCCGCGGGCTGGGCTGTGCGTGTTTCCATGTTTAGAGGGCCGAGGATCGATCGCCGCGCTGCTCGGATCGCCCGCTGCTGCCGATAGGCGGGAGCTGCTGCTGTCATGGAGGCTTGGACGCGCATCCCGCCCTGCACGCTGTCGACTCTTTTTTGTTTCCTCCGTCCTCCGTCCTGTCCAAAAATCCCCCCCGTCTCTCGTGTGCTTGTCGACAGGCCCTGGGCCTCCTCCGCTCCTCTGACTCCGTTATGTCTCGCCTTTCCTGACCGGAGGGGAGCTGTTTGCCAATTGGGGAAGACAACGCCGCTGCGAGACTGTGTCGATCATCCCGTGCTCGAGATCGCCGTCAGATCATCGTCCCAGCGAACAACCTCCCCTCCTCCTCCTCCTCCGCCGGCGTCGACGCGCTGCCAACGGTTCTACCCTGTACATGGTTGGATACTGAACCGGGAAGGATATCATCCACGGGCCGCACTGGGATAGGAATATCGACAGAGCGTCGCTGGGAATTGCTTCGTCATCGTGGATCGACGGATCTGGCGGGGCTGACCTCCCCCAAGAGGTCATCTCGATCATCCCAGACGGTCGTGATGGGTGCGGGCCATGATGCGAGATGGGAGGATGCGTCGAACCACCTGGAGGACTTGTCTGTGTCGCAGCCGCGGCCTTCGTCGAGCATGACAGCTGGGACCTGCTTCGCCCGGTCCCCAGGCTGGAAGGCCCGGCGGAGAGCTCGCGCTGCGGGATCTGGTGGTGGCTTCGTTCTTGTCATGCTCGCTCTGCTGCTGATATCCGTGCTCCCTCCAGCGTCTGCGGTCCTCGTGAACTTTGACAACTGTCTGGAGGAGAGCATCATCCACTCGGTCCCGCTCCAGCTGCAGTTCGTGCCGATGGACGTGGCCGTGAGCTTCGACCCGGATCATGATCCCCACACGCTCAACATCACAGTATACGGCAACGTCTCCGGCATCGCAACGCAGCAGCCTTATCCCGCGCCAGACGATCCACAATGGACGAATCCCAACTCGACCGTGGGAAAGATCGTGGACCTGAGCGTGTCCAACAACAAGTATTCTACCCTTTTTACAAAGTTCAGCGTGCTCAGCTTCACCCCTTACAATGAGGCGTCGAGGTTTTGCGAGTCCGTGGTCCAGGGGGAGTGTCCATTGGGCCCGGTCTTCTATGCCAACGCGTACGTTCCCCGTAAACTGCGCTTTTTTTTTCCCCCCAAACAACTTCTAACGCTGCAGACGAATATAGGAGCAACCTGACACAACTGCGCGCCTTTGCCGTTCACCAGGACATGCTCTCCTCCTACCGTTTCTCTACCATAACCCCGACGTTAAGGGTCAGATCTGGGGATGCGTCTAATGCTGATCTGGCCTGTATATCCATGCCGGTCACACCGGCCCTTGGCAGCGAGCTGGGTAGCATACTAACCTACCTCCCTCTGGTCATCCTGGTGCTCGTTGGAATCGCCACAGTAACTGCCGCCATCTACAGCCCTTGGGGAACCACGGACCCTTTTCGATGGACGAGCAATTACGGACGCGATGAGGACCTTCTCCGGCTGGTCACCCCCGGATTCGGGGATTGCTTACAGTACATTCAATTCGTTGTCTTGACTGGTGCTCTGAGCTTGAATTATCCGGGTTATTATCAGCCCGTCGTGAGCCAAGCTGCCTGGTCTACTCTGATGTTCAATGTGAGTTTTGTCAGCGGAGGCGGGCGAAGTGCGATAACGGACGGCATATACGCCGTCAACGGGACCTATGGGCTAGATCGCCTGAGTCAGTTGGTAGGGATGACTGCGGTGAAAGATATATGGCCCGGCATGGCAATCTGGTTGCTTATCATCTTGGGAAGCGTCACTGTTGTAATCCAGTTCGCTTTCGGGTTTCGATGGCTCCACCGTCAAATTGCGAATATTCCTGAAGAAGACCTCCGGGCGAAGAACATGCCTTTCACCGTTGGCACTGCCGTCCGAATCGTCTTCAACTACCTGCTTCTTCCGCTTGTTTCTCTGTCCATGTTCCAGCTGGTTGTTGCGCCCGATTCTCCAGCGTATTCCGTCGTGTTGGCTGTCGTTTTCATTGCGGCGCTGATCTGTTTCGCCGTTTGGCTAATACGTCTCATTGTAACCACCCGTCCAAGGTCCTATCTATTCGATGACCTCTCGACGGTCCTTCTTTACGGTCCTCTCTACAACACGTTTTCGGACGACGCGGCCCCCTTTGCCTTGGTTCCTATTCTCATCACGTTCGTTCGCGGCATCGCAATCGGAGCAGTCCAACCGTCGGGCGTGGCCCAGATTGTTCTCCTCGCGATATGCGAAGTCATCTTTTTACTGACCCTCACCGCTTTCCGACCTTTCCCTTCGCCAACTTCCATGAACCTCTACCACGCCTGTTTCTCTATCATCCGGTTTGTGGTGTTGCTGCTTGCTGTCGCCTTCGTGCCTTCTCTGGGTATTTCGGAGGCGACACGCGGCTGGATTGGGTACATTATTCTGTTCATACATGCGATGGTTCTTGTTTTTGGATTCTTCTTAAATGCTCTACAGACATTGATAGAGGTTTTGGCCCGACTCGCCGGCGCCGGAGATTACGCAGGTAGTGCAACTCGTGGTGGCCTTGTCAAGGTTTTCGGCATGCGTCAGCTTTCCCGCCGTGTTCCAAGGCGCGACGGCGCTGGCACACGTCAAAGCATGAACTCCGAGGCTGCAATGCTTGCGAACATGGAGGACAGAAGGTCGGGCCAGTTTGAAGGAAGGGCTAGAAGTCTCTCAGGAAGCTCTACTTTGCTCTTGAGTCGTCCTGCTCCGAGTGAGGCCAGAACTAGCCTGCTCTTTGATACTCGAAGTCGCGGCGCACATAGCAGAGCTAATAGTGGTGGTGGTCCATACACCCCGACAACGCTAGGAGGCAGTGCGTATTACCAAGCGATGGGCAGCGGGTCACCGAGAAGCGGCGCGTTTCTCGGTCTGGAATCGCATGATCCGTACTATCGGCCCCCAAGACCAAGGAGGAGAACACTCGAAACCCCCTCCGCGGAGAGAAACCGTGGACAAGGGGACAATGGCAGGAAGACGGGTGAAGATGCTGATGACGATGGACTAGACGGTCCATCAGGCTCGAAGGAGGACCCCTACTATGGATATGGAGAGCCTCGACCAAGGACGGACTATGCTGTCCGCGAAGTCGACTTCTATTACCGGGTCCGCGGACCAGCACTTTCTCACACGGGGACCCGTAAATTGAAGACGGGCCCTGCCGATCCGACTGGCCCGGTCTCGTCCGCAAGAAGCTGGTTCCAACGTCTATTTGGAGGCAAGACCAAAGAGAAAGGAAAAGGGTTTGAAGTGGTCCGAAGTACAAGGGCACCCCCTCCTGGCCTGTTCCCGCCAACCGAAGGGGAGCCGTTCCCTGAGCCGTATCGAGACGACCCCGAGCCACGAGATTCCGACGATGCGGACCATGAGCCCGCCACTGGGGGTCACTCGCGTCAGGCTTCGGAGACCGAAGCACCTTACCGTGATTCTGACGGGGAGGAAAATGCACCGGAAGCATCAGGAGCACTGAGCCTCCCTCAAATCGATTCGGGCGGTGCAATTGAGCTCCCAAGTCGTATGGGATCTCGAAGTAGCGCACATGCGGCCATCCCTGCTCAAACCGGACCACCACCTGTCCCGAGAAAGAGTTCCAGGCGAGTGTCGTCTGTGGACTCTACGAACCAGGATAAGGATGGACCATCGAGGCAATCAATAGCTGCTGTTGTAGATCCTCCAACACCTCCTTCGCAGCCTTCTGAACCCCCAACTGCAAGATTGCCATTCACTGGGAAGAAGTCCAGCAACAGGGACCGAACTGTTTCCCTTGCTTCCACTGTTGCTTCAACGACTTCAAGCAGTCACCAGGTTGTGCTAGACGACAACGACAGTCCAAGTGGCGGTGCCGTTGGTAGACATAAGTCTGTTTTGGGAAAGTTTGCGTCGGACACGGCGAATGATCGACCGTCGAGCATGGGATACGTCCTACAGCACCGAGCTAGAGACAATATCCACGAGGCAGGCCCGGATGATCAGGTGTCTTTCGCTGGAAGCTCGGCTGAAGTCGTCGGGGCCCCCCCTCATCAATCTGCGGAGGGCAATTGACAACGGCAACCCCATCTCCGAAGATGTTGAAGCCATGTCTTCCTTTTTCATAAGATCCGCACATCTATGCCGAGTTCACGTCCATGTCTTTCTACATGATATGCTGAGAGTTCTGTTGGCATCTTGTTGCACGTCCGTGCCGAAGTTTACGAATCTCCTTTTCTCTGCGTTTCAGAAAAGCTTTATTTTGTGCTAGGCGTTTGAAGTACATTTTGATGGCACCCTGAGAAGATGCGGGAATGCCAGCAGGAACGAATTTTCTTATCCATCTATCTATCTATCTATGTAACGGGTTGTTTTTCCAGCGCCGCATGGTTGTTTGGCTTCTGTTTTGTTGATTTTTTTTTTTCTTTCTAGGACAACAGATGGAAGGGCTTCGTGCAAGATTTGTCTAAAGTTTGAGGGGCTCGTAATGTATATCATTGCAGCTTCGGTTTCTTGTATGTATGTACAGTACCATTCTTCGGGGTCGCATGCTTTTATGCTGAGCCGGACAGATTGGATTGAGCGTTTGGAGGACTGAGAGTGTTGATAGCACAGGTCCAGTAATGCATAATTACGGTCTGTCCATTGTTGGAGGGCACTTATTGTATAGGATCCTTGTGAAATGGATGGTGATATCTTGCGGATTCTATAGTCCCAGATCCAGTGAGAGAGCTCTTAACCAGCTACCCCCTATACCTTAACCGGACTTCGGATGGGCCTCCCTTAACCTGGGGGAGTTCCGACGGGGCATGGGAAGGTGAAACACCGCTGAGTCTTCAGTGAGCCACCATGCGAGCGCCGCACGACGTCTCCAATCAGAGAGGCAGAGGGAGCAGTATCGAGGCATCATGCATGCACGGGGTAGATCGAACTCGAACTCGGAACTCCGCACATGGCCGACAAGGGGCGTGGTCCAGAACGTACAGTAAGTCTGTATTGTCGATTATTACTTATCTAGATAGACATGCCAGGCACAGTACCTATTAATAGTGTGAAGCCGTGCCGTGTCTCAGGGCGGAGAGCGGGAGGAGGTGGGAGTTGCTTGCTCTAGATGCGGTGATATGCTCTCGTTCGAAGTCAAGATGGACGCTGGATCTGAGATGGATGTCTATCAGATTCTTCCATGCCCCCGATCTTCGAGGTCAGGATCGTGCAACATCTTCCCCGCGGTGCGCCAGTAGAGAACGCGAGGGACCGGATGTGGACGTGGCGAACGCTGCGGGCAGGCGGTCTGGCGGCCACGCGCCACCATTGGCCCAGGCCCGCGTGGTCTCCTGACATCAGGTGGTATCAGGAAAGTCTGGCAGACGAAGGGTCTCTCGCCCATCCTTACCTGCTCTCTCTCTCCTTCACGCTGTTTCTGTCGCACTCTTTCTTTTTCATTATTCCATACGTCCATATATACCCCTTTTTTCAATCCCAAACGGTGAGGTCCCAGAACGGCCCGTGCCCGGGGGGTTCTGGAGGAGTCGCGTGGCGTTCGTTCCTGGAGGCGGTTCCGCAGACACCGTCCAGTACCGTACGTTAGGTTTTCCCCGCGGCGAACTGCTTCCCCGATTTCTTCGACGCCAGGATAACGTTACCTTTTTGCTGTTGCGCAAGGCTGTGACGTGACAGACGACGTGGATAAGGATTTACTGACGCTGATCAGCGAGGCAGAGGGTAGCTGTTTGGTCTGGAATTCGGCGAGGCTGGAATCACGTCGAGGCTCCTCTCCGTTCTACACATATCTGAACCCCCCC
>JGI26058J51888_1000919_pt1 | contig 9896 bp, 9 predicted proteins | sample HigsolmetaSP110D_FD_51888 | JGI IMG/M metagenome (IMG submission 51888) | reverse complement strand
CCCCCCCATTTTCCCTCAAAACTGGCACATTTCGGAACTTAACTTCTCCACATAGATGAAGACTTTTGGCACAAAACTGTATGAATGTTCCCCAAAAATAATGACTCTGGAGATGGTTAACAGCCATAATCACTCCAAGTGGGGTAGAGTACCAGTTAGAACCTTGAAAGGGTCACTTATTCAGAGGTTCAAGGTCTCATTTCCCTGCTGTCACATGGGACACTGTCTGATAGAGAAGAGATTTGCGTTGTATGGCTTGCATGTCCAGTGGGCTCCAAGTGCTAAAGGTAGCTCTGCATGTTGACAACTGTATGCCAAGATGAACAGTATTGCAACTAGAACAGTCGACAAGAGAGATGCATTGGACTATGTGTAAGAAGATATGATCAAGATCCAGAAACTTCCCATTCAACCTTAAGGAGCTGCCTCGTAAAGTCCATTGTCAGATTCAGCATGCTGCATTGTCGGTAGCTGAGGCAAGGAAAGGACTGCTAGAAAGCGGCTCAAGAGTAGAGACATTAGCTCGCAGTCTGCTTTCTACCGCCAGATGTAAACAGAAGCTTTGTCTTGCTCACCAAGTCCCATAACGATCTCATTCAGCCCACCTTCTTTGCCTGTTAAAAGAAAATAAAAAACTGCCTCCTACATACAAAGCTAGGCATCATCCATAAAATTGATTTAAAAAGAATCTATAACAAAAAGCTCACCCCAAGGCCTACCACCACCACCACCAGACGGCAACTAGCTCCAGGGCTACGAAAACCCCCACCTATGCTTTTGGCGGGCAGGGGATTTTACTCTCCTGGATATCCACCTTTCCAGCCCCCAGCGACCCTCATCGGATGTTAGCAGGTATCAATGATTATCTCACCGCTGCACCTTCGAGCCGCCAAGGGCGAGGATCGAACCCGGGGGCCTTGAGTACCGGAGGTCACCCAGCCTAGTGGGCTTAACCCACTAGGCCATCCCCGGGTTCCTTGTTGTCAGTGAACGACGACGCGAGAATATAACCCAGAAAGAGGTTGCCTGGAGACCGCCGGGGGAGAGGGGAGAAGAGGGAAGGGAGGGGGCGCCCCAGAGGCGGAGGAGAAGGCTGCACCTCCATACAGTTGGACATGGGTTCTTCTGGCCCCTCACGCCACTTCCAGGCGTAGAAGCTCCAGGATAGCATGACTGTCGTATAATGAGAATCTTGATAATACTGAATAATGTATAGAAACCGACTGGGATAACGCCATGAAACTGCAAACCCTATATTCCACAAATCCTCTCCTCAACCCCCTTGCTTTAAACGACCGGATTCCAGACCGAACCTAGAAACTTAACGCCGAAGATGGACGTGTGAACCCAAATAAGAAATGGAAACGTGTAATAATGCATAATAGCTGGCAGAGACGCAACAAGATTGCAATAGATATCAGCGGAAACCATCACGTCCGCTATACGGAGCCTAGTATAAGAATCGAAGAGCTAAAAGAAGAGGTCCTGGAAGAATTGTTAAGACTAGAACCGAATATAGAGTGTCTGTGGAGACTTACCACTGCATAATAAAAGCAACGCTGCAGCAGATCTGGGATGCTGCGCAGCAATGAAGGAGAAAAGCAGAGCTACTATCGTCCACGGTGAAAATGTCCCGATGGCACCGCCTATAACAGGTATATCTCTGAACCTGGAGGCCATTTCCTCCATAGAAGCTTCAAGGTTTGCGGCGTTGGTAGTCACTCGCTCCAGCAGCGCCTGCGCGACCTTGGCGCTGACCACGAGAGCCTCCTGCGCTTGCGATTGCGCTTCGAGCGCTTCAGCCTGCAATTTCTGGGCTTTGCGCAGGTCTTCAGCCTTCAGCTCGGACTCATCCAGTGAGGCTTCGAAACTCTGAAGTCGCTAGTAGAGTTAGAATAAATTTCAAAGATGGTAAAGGCAGGACAAACCTCTAAAATCTGATGTTCCATTTGATAGATCAAAGAGAGTCGCTCAGCGAGCCATCTCTGTATCATAGTCACTATGTGCCTGTTGATACGGATGCAGAGATACATACCAAGGAGCTATCAAAGCCCTCGACGCTTTCTGAGAGCCGCGCCATGTCCTGCACTAACAACGAATCAAGCGATGATCGCATAGCAAGAGCAAGTTCGTGATTAATTTGGGCTTCACGTTTCTGTGCTTGCGCCAGTTTTGCATTCCGTGCCAGGTTCTCTTCGTGGACAGTGCGAAGACTACGCCGTAGACGATCGACTTCTCCGGTAGCGTTCCGAATTTCCTGGTCCGAATTACATCCCGATCCGCTAGAAAAAAGGCCAATGATCTCACCTTTCCCAGAATGCTAGTGTCCGTTTCGACGCCTTTCAGTATAGATACCACGCTTTTTACAGCAAATCCAATGGCCGTCTCAAACTCGCTGAGAAAAGTCGCAAGTAAGTCACGGGCATGCAACCCGGCCCCCTCGAGTTCACTAAGTAGATTGGACCGCATCAGGTCTGTTGCCTGTACGAAAGCTCTATGTTGAGCAGACTCAGCAGCAGCGTTCCGAAGGGCTTCTTGTAACCCATTGTTCAGCTTCAGGGTATTCTCCGCGACTGCTCTGTGGAGTTCCAGCAACTCCTCCTTTTCTATCTCGGTTCTGGCTGCCTGGCATATCACCATCGCATTCTGCCTACTGTTGCTGTAGCTTGTCCACCATTGAGGTCGTGACTCTAGCGACTTGAGACACGATTCCAGCATCGCTGTCGGAATGGAGTCGACCATCTCCGATCCCGGGCGGTCACCAGCCACAGACTTAACAGCTTCCCTTCTCAGTTTTTCTGAAACTTGCAGAGGTGAACAAGAGGGAGGAATAGCTGCACCTGCACCGGTAAGCTCACAAACGGCGAGCCTCGCGGCATAAAGCGACTTGATATTATCGAGCAGCATAGATGTATCCGTCGCGGAATGCCCTTTACTGGTATCAACAGACTGGCAAGACATAAGAAGTCGAGTAGCTGCAATCCGGTTGCAGGAAGGAGACGACTTCATCGATTCTAATATCTGAATCGCCTCTGTAAAAAGGGTGTCCTGCTGCGCGGATTTTGAATTAAGGAATGCGACCAAATCCAAGTCATCGGTAGAGCTATTGAGGAGCGCTGAGATAGCTATCAATATTAGTGGAAAATTAAAAAGACTTACCGCAATATCGGAAACCTACTAGCGTCCTTGGAAGTTGTGTAGGAGTAGGTGGAAGGCGGGAATAGAAAAGAGAAAAGTAGAAGCGGGAGACAGATATGAAAGCAAGAAGCAACTGTCACAGTCTTCATTCTCGCACCTCAAGTGAAAAATGAGAAAAATAGACAGCGATTGAATGAGTGCAACTGATCAAGCACTGATTAACCTCAACTTAAAACAATGCATCCAGCATCTGAAGGGGAGGGAGTAGAAGGCAAATCAGAAAGAGAAGAAGACTGGGAAAATATTTGTGTCTTATCCTTAAAAGCTAGCAACTTCTTCTCAAGTTCCCAGCTAGCAAGGAAGATGGAATGTTATCAAGAGAGCGATGTGAGAGGTCCAGGATCATCTACCGCAGTCAGGAGGGGAGTCGCATTCTGGTGATCAAACCATCAGCATCTTCACTCATCAGAGTGCTATCACCAACAATTCGTCTTTCTTGTGCCCTGAAATACCTCCCAGAGAAAGAATTCATCAGATAGGTCAAGGGAGGTAGAACTGAAGATAAAAAGTCAAGCAACGGTGTCGACGTGATCGTAAGGTCACGTGAATTAAACTCTAGTCCCGATTGGGATTCAGATCTCCGGGCAAAATCGAGATTCAAGATCGAGGCCTCGAGGCACAGTACAATCGAACAACGAATTCCCACCCACCATGTCTTGCGCAGTGTCGCGGAGCTGCTTCAGGCAGCTTCTGCGGGGTCCTGTAAGGAGCAATTCGCTCCCTGCTTTCCTCGTGCCTGCGTTCTCGCAGCCCCTGCGGGCACAATGCTTCTCTACAACTTCTCCGGCGCAGTCCCGCATCGGCAGCACCCCGGTATCGATACCGCCAGAGGTCTCGCTGAAATTCATCGACCTGCCGCAGACGCAGACCCGGGGCAGAGTGAAGGAGGTCCCTAAGACTGCTATTGAGGTCAGCGGTCCGAAAGGTATGTTCAAAACTTGTCCGTCCGTCGGAGCTGCGCAAGTTCAGTGAGTATGCTAACAAGACGGGATTGAATTGGACCAGGCACATTGATGCTGAAGATCCCTCCCTTTATGACCGTCACTCATGATGAAACGCTAAGAAAAGCGACCGTCTCCGTACAAGATGCTGAAGAACCTCACCAGCGCGCCATGTGGGGTACGTAGCGCAGCCTGGGTTTTTTTTCGTCCGAAGATGTAGCTCTCTCTCTCTCTCTCTGACAGCGTGGGCGAACAGGAACGATGCGAGCACATTTGCAAAACTACGTCCTGGGTGTTTCCGAAGGCCACATCTGCATCCTCAGTCTGAACGGTGTCGGTTACAGGGCTTCGATCGAGCCGACCGCAACCACCGTTGAACCCGAGTACCCGGGCCAGCAGTTTGTTAATTTGAAGGTCGGATACTCCCACCCGATCGAGCTGGGAGTCCCGAAGGGCGTCAAGGCCAGCACGCCCCAGCCTACGCGCATTCTGCTCGAGGGCATCGACAAGGAGGTCGTCACGCAGTTTGCGGCCGAGATTCGAGAATGGAGGAAGCCGGAGCCGTACAAGGGCAAGGGTATCTTCGTGAACGACGAGACGATCAAGTTGAAGGCTAAGAAGATCAAATGATCCTATCGTTCCTTGGGTTTTGTCTTGTATTCTATCGCCTGTATATCTAAGCATGGTGTTGGGCTCTGTTTTTGGATCAATGTACGATGAGATGCATCTAGTTCGGGTCCTACAAAGCCCCGTCTCCTCCAAAATACCTGTTTCTATTTACAGAAAATCTATTTCAACTTCAGGACGACCTGCACGGCATCGATGACCTGATCCTGGATGGCCTTCGGTGCAGCAATAATACCCTTGTTGGCTGCCAAGGTCCTGCCCTTACTGAAGTCCAGACGCTGACCGTGAATATCCGTCACTTGGCCCCCGGCCTCACGAACAATCAGGTCGCCCGCTGCGTGGTCCCAAATCTTCTCCTGGTAGTCCATCCTGACCGGTAGTCGGAGGTAGATGTCTCCTGCGCCCCTGGCGATCGAGCAGTACTTCGCCTGCGAGTCCAGCCGAACGCTTGGGGATGTAATCCCGAGGCGCTGAGCCACGGCCTTGTTGTCACTCTGATTGGAATGCGCTGCCTCAACGCCCTCGCAGAAGACGGCCTTTGAGATATCGGGCACCGGGCGCATAGAAATCGGTTTGCTCGGGGAAAGGGCACCGGTAGAGATCGGACGGCTGGTCGCGCCCGCGCCTTTCACCGCGGCGAAGATAACTCCCTTACCGGCATCGTCCGTCTGCTGACCACCAATGTCCGCAGAAAGAGTCTGGGTGTCGTCAATTGGCAGATTCGGGCAGCCAACTGCTCCCACCTTCACGTCTCCATCCTCGATCAGGGCGAGGCAGACGGCGTACTGGCCGCCTCTGAGGAAGCCCTTGGTGCCATCGATCGGATCCAGTGCCCAAATGCGTCCCTTTGGTCCACCAGCGCTCTTCCCCTGATCAATGAAGTCAAGCATGGCTTCCTGGCTGGGCAGTGGTCCGCCAAGCAAGCTGTCGCTCTCCGCATCGTCCAGCTTGATATCTTTGACCAGATCCCAGATCTCCTCCGTCAATGCCTTGTCCTGCCGCAGCGAGCTGGCTTCCTCCTCCGCTACGATCTCGTCCGCGGGGAAATTGTTGCGAATGGCCTGGATGATGAGGGCCTGCGCGCCAAAATCGCCCTTGGTGACCGGCGACTTGTCGTCCTTGGCCAGCGAGCCCTTGGCCTTCTCGCGGAACACCTTCTGGGTGAAGAGGGTTGCTCGCTGGACCGCGAGCTCTGCGACGCGCAGCTCCTGCTGGTACGACATGTTGGCTACCTGAGAAACGGGCCGTGGAGAAAGGGGGATGTGGGAGGAGAAAAGGCTGAGGCGGGACCGTAGTCTGGCGACGACGCTCAGAGCCAGGATGAGGGCGGAGAAGAGGAACAGTCTAGGCCAGAGGCACGTTCGTCCTGACGGGGAGCGTCTAGTCTTGCTCGAGGGAGCGGACATAAAATAGTATCTCAGGGAGGACGAGGGGCACAGCGCATCCAACGGGCCCCTCTCCTCTGCCGCATCGTCGAGGATCAACGAGGGCCGCGTATCATGGCGGCGTCACGATGCGCCGACACGGCGATCCGGGGCTTGGCGCCGGCCCCGCCCTAGGCCGTTTCAGCGCGAGGGGCAGTCACGGGAGAGCATCAACGCTGGCCTGATATCAGGCCCCCGTCGCCTTGTCTGCTTCTGCATCTGCCTCGACAGGCACCTCCTGTACGACCTGTGTGGCTGACCTGCTTACGAGTCCTCGATCTTCGGTCATCCATCTCTGCTGGAGACCCACCGCTTGTCGATCGCAGTGCGGTGAGTTGGCCAAGATCGACATATGGCTTCATCGTGAATAATCGCATCACCGGGGTGATCAACACGAGCTCTGTTGACGCTATCTCTTTATGATATATACATCTATGCAGTTTCTCTGAAGAACTAGTCGCAGGAGCTGAGCCCAGACGTCTCCAAGTCTCGCTCTGACATTTACATCTGGATAGGTCCACAACTGACCTCGTTTCATGTATGTACGTACAACATTCCTTGAAGGCTTGGGCTCCTCCTCTGACATGTGTCATAGTAAAAACACTCTCAAAGGAGCCCTCCATCATGTTTCACGGATCGGTAAGTTTATACGCCTTGTTCCTGGCATCTCTCATATCACTTGAAGGCTTTTCGGTGTAGTCTTCATTATGCTCTGTAAATGCGCCCTGTCGGGGCTTGACGACAATAAACGTCTTTATCAGTTGCTTTTTAGTTTCAGTGGAATGTCTTTGAAGTCCTGTATTTTTTTTGTTCCTTTCTCTCTCTCTCTCTCTCTCTCTCTCTCTTTATCTCTTTCTTCTCAATACTCGATCTGCAGTCTTCCATTCTTTGTTTGAAATACCGTGCCTCTTCCCTTCACCCTATATCCTATCTTGCTAGATGGGCCTTTTAAGTGAACACGGGACCATTGCTCACTCCAAATCTTACATCATGCAGAAGCCATATTCGGCCGTGTCGGTGCAGATCGAGCACCTCACCAGCGAACAATATGATGTCGATGATTCCAGCGGAATCGTTGACCTGATCGAAGCGATCCGTCTGCAGAGCAGCGGTCCAGCCGAGGCAAGCCGTGCCCTACGAAAGAAGCTGTAAGTACACTGGATTCTCTGCCACTCTAAATTCATCTCTGACGTCCAATATACAGAAAGTACGGCAACCTTCACCGGCAACTGCGAGCTCTCACCATTCTTGACCTCCTCATCCAGAATGCTGGCGACCGGTTTTTGCGAGAGTTCGCCGACGAAGCCCTTTTGGAACGGTTGCGCATTGCCGCTACCGATTCAGTCTCCGATCCTGAGGTGAAAGCGAAATGCAAGCAACTTTTCGGACAATGGGCCGTGACCTACAAAGACACTCCAGGTATGGAGAGGGTCACAGCCCTCTACAGACAGCTTCCAAAACGAAAGCAGCCAGCACGTCAAGCACAGGCAAAGGTCCTTAGGGACACGGGGAACCCCGATGACCTGCCAATGGGTCACACTGTTACTGTGTCGTCTGGGTCAGGGCCTCCAACGATCCTAAGCGGTCCCAAAGCCTCTGCATCTTCCTCTAACAAGCCCAACCTTCTGAGATCCTCCTCGAAGAGGAAAGACAAGAAGAGCCGTCCCCAGTCTTTCAGCCTCGATAAAGAAAAGCCGGAAATCCTTCAGACGCTTGCGTCCACTTCGGTCGCGAGCACCAACCTCATGAATTCACTCAAGCTGATCAATCGGGAGAACCGGCGAGTAAGCGAGGACCCAGAAGTGATGAGACGGGTCGAGCAGTGCAAACAGCTCAGACGCCAAATCCTACGCTACATCCAAAACATCGAGAGCGAAGATTTCCTTGGGAGTCTCATCCACGCCAACGAAGAGCTTGTCAACGCACTGATGGCGTTCGAAGTCCTCGACAAGAGCGTCGACTATGACAGCGACAGCGAGGAAGACGCCCTCGACGGCCAGTCCTCTCCCAGGCGCGTCAGTTATTCGCCCATGAAGAGTAACGTTGATAGGGACCTCAACGAGGGTTTCGCTGGGCTTGTGATAAACCCACCGCCCAAGCCGCCCAGACCTCCTCGACCCACCAGCCTCTCCTTACCTCCTCGACGCGTTTACAATAGTGAAACAGAATTGGAAGCTGACGATGACGACGATGATGAAAATCCCTTTGGAGACAAAAATGCCATTCGCACGCCGAATTTCGAGAAGTCTGAGCCTACATGGTGCGTCTATATGTCTTTCTTTCTAAAAGATAGGATATACTAACAGTTACCCAGGAGAGAGGTTTAGTTTATTTCATAGTTCAGCCCATTCAACATTGCTTCTCACGACACGATAACCTGTCGACTCCTTTCCCATTCCATCAGCCTTCGACCAGGCAGCCCACTTTTATACTTATTAAGCTCTTCTCCCGCATCTTATTTTCATTATATTCTATTCCTTTTTTTCCCTCTATGACGAGACGGCGAAGAATCAGAAACAGGACACTTCCTATACCCCAAGTAAGGTAGTAAATGGAGTCTTAAAACTGGTACTAGCATAGGAACGGACGGGGTAGGGGGTGGGGTGGAAGGTAAAGATTTGACTTTGACTTAAACTTGACTTGCTTAAGATTTGATGGATCAATCGAATCGGCATGATATGGCACGGCGTGTGTACGTAACGATAAGATATGAATACGTTACCCTGTTCATTGTCAATCTCTATCTTCGTTTTATTACTGTATGCAATGTACTGAGTACCCAGGTAGGTTAGTTCAGCTCTCCATCCAATCGTTGATGGATATATCCCCGCCTTTTTCAACATCTCATCTCAGTTTAGTCTCTTCTTTACTTGTTCTCTTTAGAAGACTCAATAAATAGTCAACAACCGATACGGTTTGATAGATCAAGTTGAATGAATCGCATACGCGAGTGACGACGAACTGAATTTTGTGTTTGTGTGTGTGTGTGGGGGGGGGACAATGTGAATGGTATTCTATGGATGTAAATATAATGATAATTAATCATCATGAAGAATCAAGAAAGAGAGTATAACCGTCCAATGTATATATGCAGTACATGCATGCATAGCATGTATGTGTCTTGTTGTATTCAGTTGGTCTCCAACCATTGCTGATGAAGGGTTGGAAGCCTCAGACCTCACTTGTAGAGGCAAAGATACATGACCTCAATGTCATATCCATGGTTCATCCAATTGACTTTTGCTTAGATAGATTGGCCTAAATGGGTAAAAATTAAGGCTTTTTTCTATGAATTGAACATTCTTTCTAGAAGAAATATGAGAAGCACAGAATGATTTGGAATTCTTTATGGAAAAAAAATCATGCAAGCAATTTGCCACAGTAAAAGGCATATATATATATAAACCAGTTCAAGACTGTTGCATAGTTCTTCTAATCCCTGCACATCACCTTCTTGTCCATAGGACTAGATTAGTTTAGTCAATTGAATTCAACTATTCCCGGAGTTCCCCTCGGCTAGCATATCCTAACTTCCAACATGTCTCGGGTCGAGGCTAAATGAATAAATAAATACATGTTATGTATAGCAGACATGAACAAAGTAATGAGAACCCTCGACCTGACCCGACATTAAGTGGAAAAGTTCTCAAGGTATGGATTCCATGAGGCATAACGCCATTGAAGGGAGAGAGAGCGAAGGGGGGGG
>JGI26058J51888_1000916_pt1 | contig 9953 bp, 14 predicted proteins | sample HigsolmetaSP110D_FD_51888 | JGI IMG/M metagenome (IMG submission 51888) | reverse complement strand
GACATGAAGGAGTGAAAAAAAAAAAAAGAAATGAATAAACCAGGGCACGAATCGTATAAATCATTAATTTTGCAGAGTTCTTAGTGATAGACATGTACAAACAGTATTTCATAAGGTACCTATGATAGTTATATTGACTGGCACAGAACGGTAAAGGCGATTGTTACTTAGCGGTAATTCCGGATAACACTAGAAGTTTACACGTCCCTTGATGATATATTTCAATATCTACTTCTGTATCCAGTGCGCATCTAAATATACCAAGGAAGATACCTACATCATTGAGAACTACATCATCGTCCCCCCACCTTCGGCACGTCAGATCTGCTACCACGCGCGGATACTACATCCATCGGCACCGTCGGTTCGTTCCGACCTTCGTTGGCCATCACCCCCTTTCCTTATCTTTATCTCTGCAGTGCCACCCCTGCCGCTGCGATGATAGCTCCTGCAGCGATAAGTGCCTTTAAATAAGTCGGAATAAGTTACGTAGTGGTATCTGAAATAGAAATTGGATGTCAATTTATCGATCTTTCTCAGATTGAGCATTTATATATACAGTGCATACAGTATGGTTAGCTGTGTCCAGCGCAGGTAGGATAGTATTTTTTTCATATGCCTCTACTCCAGTTCAACAGCCTGGTTGGTCTTTATCACCTCTTATTTCTGATCTACGGAGTACTAGCTAGCTAGCTAGCTACCTACCTACCTACCTAAGGTACCCAGGTCACTTTAGACGTTTAAAACGACAATGTCCTCCTCTACTGCCCCCTCCATCCAACGCATCCCCTACTCGGCTCCGCGGGAGGACTTCATCCGCGCCATCGAAAGGGACGGCTGCGTCATCATCCAGGATTTCACGACGCCGGAGGTGCTCGCGCAGGCGCAGAAGGAGGTGCAGCCGTACCTGGATGCCAACGAGGAGATGAGTACAGTGGGCGGTAGGCATTCATCCTTGAGGTCCCCGGTATGGACGGACAAGCTCACACGGTGCAGCGCTGAATGGCGGCACGAGGACATGTACGAGGCTCACCGGGCGGAGTAAGACTGTGAGGGAGAAGTTCTTCGAGGATCCGTTATTTCAGGTGAGGTGATCTTCGACATACTATGTATGCATCTTCAGGGAAAGTATTGTTACTTCGATAGATCAGTGGTTTTCTGAACCGCGATGCATGAGGTCTATACTGAGACACAGGAATATCTGACCAGGACCTCGCCGAACACTTCCTCGCCCTCACGACCACCAACTACTACGACACCACCTCTCCACCAACACCACGCACCCGCTCCTCTCCATCTCCCATCACGATGGGAATCCGCCCGGGAGCCGCCGCGCAGCGCCTCCACCGCGACGACAAGAACCATCACGCGCGGCACACCCCCACCAAGTCCTACCACTACGAACCCCGCCGCGACATGCTGTTCGTCCCTGGGTGCGACACGACGCGCGAGATCGGCGCCACGCGGGTGGTGCCCGGCTCGCACCTCTAGGGGGACGAGGAGCCGGATTTCGGGCCCGACGGGTACAAGGGCGTCATGGACGCGGAGATGAAGGCTGGCGAAGCGTTCGTGATGCTGGGAGCGTGTACCATGGCGGGGGCAGGTATGAGAAGGAGAGTGGGAGCCGGACGGTGCATATCATGTTCATGTGCTCGGGGGTGTATAGGCAGGAGGTGAGTTATTCCTGATGTAATATCTACAAGGGACACGAAATTCCTTTCGATTTGTCTTTGGAGGAGTTTAGCATCTGTATATGTTCACGTTCAGAACATACAGTGCTGTACTTGAATTCTAGCCATCACTATGACAGGAAATACCCTGGCTCTCTTACCCGATCGAGGAGGTCAAGACGTACTCGAAGCTGACCCAGCAACGGCTCGGATGGAAGCAGTCGGAGCCGAACCTGGGGTGGGTGGATCTGAAGTCGCCCGAGTTTATGCTTGAATGATTATGATGCCTGCTGTTGGATCAACCAATCTGGGAATATTATCTCTATGATGTGCTGTCATGTTCAATTTTCTTGTGTCCCGTAATATATTTGTCCCCCAAAGATAAAGCTATATATGTTTGAGAATAAGCTTGAGACTGGGAAACGCGTGTCGCATGATAGCTGACCTTAGAGAACTAACGACTTCTAACGTCAATTGCTATGCTGGTAGAGAATGTGGGAATATTGTCACCCTTTTATTAACTCTAGCCGGACCTCGTTCCTCAATCGCGGTTAACGCTGGGTTCGGCTTCAGGGTCTCATAGCCTCTCGTGGCAACCATATCTCGGTTGACATCAACATCTCCTATCACAAGTGATCTAACTTTGCCTACTGAGCAATGATATTAGTCCCAAGTAACTTGTAAACATTCCCACGAGTCAAACAAGTGATCTACATCTTCAACCCAGAGCAAACCTCCCTCCTCCTCATCCTCAACCTTGGCGCAGGCTCCGACGATATACCCCACGTCGTCCGACTTGGCGAGCGAGAGCTGCCTTGCCGGACCAAGCTGCCGACCATTGGCCCCGAAGGTCACTTTCCCTTCCTCCACCTGTAGTGATCCGTAACGATAGGCCGCTCAGATGGCATCAACGTTCGCGAGGTGCCGCTTGTCCACGGACGGACGGATTTGCTTAAGATCGTGAATTCGTTGATACACTGGATCTGACAATCCTGCTGGCTCGCCTTCCGCAAGGTTGCTATCAAAAAAAAATCCAAGTCAATAATTATTAGGTTTTATATACATACATATATATATATATATATCATTGGTAGTTCAAATATGGCTAGCTCACGGTCTTTTTGCCTTTTCCTCCAGTAGCTTCTGAAGCCACCGTTCGTTGAGGTCGACATCAACCCCGGCAGCTATCTCTCGACAACACACCTTGATGAGTGCATCGAGGTGACTGTTTGACACAATAATTAGCCCTGCGGGATGCTCGGTGATCAACAGCCAGTTCAACCTACACAGGGTACAGTTTGTCCCTGACGTCCGATGAAGGCACCTCTGGGGACGTTGCATTCTGAGGACGGGGACGGACAGAGACTTCTGTCTCTGTTCCAATTGACGGCGGGGCGTCTGAGGGCGTTGCGTTGCGATGAGGACGGATAGGGATTTCTATCTCTCTCGTCATTGTCGGCGGGTTCTAGATTCTCAATAAAAAAGAATTGAAGAGAACTTCGTTGCTATCCTTGCTGCGGTCGTGAACGTTGACTCGGAGGAAAGAGAGGTGAAGTTGGGATAGAGAACCTAAGTTGTGCAACCATTACGCGACGTTCACCCAGCAGCCGGCTCATCCGCTGCTCGAGCCAGCTCAGGGCGGCATTGCTCACGCACCGTGCGTTGCTGAGTTAAAACAAGGCAGCTGTAGATGATTCTTTCTCGGTATGTCTGCAGGGAAAACCGCACGGCTTCGGGCGCTTCTTTGGATTATCAACGGTTGTAGGGGCCGCCGTGATCATATGAAACAGGAAGCCAGTCGTGACAGCAGCTATCCCAAGGACAACTGCGCAAACCAGATCGTAAACATGATGAGTCGGCGGCCCCCCGTTGCTACTTTCCACAGCCCTGTGGAATGGGACAATTTCATATTCCCAACATGTCAGCACAAGTGTTCGAGAAGATGCAACCGCAGCCCGAAATTCCAAGATGAAAGAACCTTCCCCGCAATTCATTCCTTTCCATTTTCATTATTCTCATTCCTCGTTTTATGCCATTGAACGCTATCGAAATGGGCTCTGGGGATCCAAGACAATCTTCCACGCCAGACAGTCAGCGCTTCCCTGCCTATGAGTTTGACAGTGCTGACGCCGTTGGAATCCCCCAATGTCGCATGGGACGACTTCCGTGGAAAACTCGACGAGTGTGTGTGTCTCCAGACGTTTCTACGCTGTTCGCCCTTAAAAAAAGTAAGTCTTCTGCGTCTGACGGTTGAAACAATTTCGATGATGCATTAGAGCGGCCGCACTGCCCCCGTTGCCGCTCCCTCCAGCATCCGGGTGTGTGTCGCTCCCCTTGCGGGGGTTGTGGGCAAAAGGCATGCCGGTGCATGCAATTTCTTCTGCGCCCGTTGCAAAACCAAGGGCCATTCTCGCGCCCGTTGTGCCCTCAGGGGACAACCCCAAGTAGTGGCCTCGGCCCTGCTGGCCCCTCCTACCACCTGCATGGGCCGATCTTCCTTTTCGCTGCCGGGAGCACCGTCAATCTCCCGGCGGGCATCTTGGGGGTTGCTGCTGCGTCCCTGCCTCCGCTGCCTGGCACCCAGCACCTCCCTCCTCCCGACGAGGAAGTCCCTTTGGCCTCCCCGGACGATATGGATGCCATGGTTTAGGTATGCAAAAGAGCTCTTTAGATACTTATTCTGACGTCTGTACTAGTGAGTCAGCACTGACAGAGGTAGCTTTATCAGATTTTCAATTCACAAACGAGACGTATATTATCGACGCCTATGCCAAGGTTGAGGAGGAGGGAGGTTGACTCTGGATTGAAGATGTAGTCATTGATTGACCTGTGGGTGTATGTACAGTACTTTGTACAAGTCGCTTGGGACTAATATCATTGCTCGCTAGGCGACGCGCTATCAATGTTTTTGAGGTTGATGATTGGGGCACAGATGGTGACGTGGACAGAGTCGTGGTGGCCGTGAGAGGTTATGATATACCCTGAAGCTGAACCCAGTGCTAACCAAAATTGCGAAATGAAGTTTAACAGGCTGAATTGGAATTGGTGGAAATTTGGCTTTAATATTAGCTACTTTGGCAAAAGAATTATCAATCCAACATATATATCTCTAATAGGAATTATTTTTGTTAAGATAAAATCTCCCTAGAATCCACAGGAGGAGGTACAGCCAGAAATTTGTGGCAAAGGGGACTCCAGGCTGCGATTCATTCAGGTAGATTGACTGATAGGGCAAGATGACACTATCTTATGTATTAAGGACACACAATGGCTTGAGACAAGAAACCCGGCATCGCTTGAATGAATAAATGTGCGTGTTATATCACCTCTTTTTACTCAGATATCCGTTCACAAAATTCATTACTAGTACTGGATGACCTCACCGCTGTACTGTACAATGTCAACAGAAGACACTTAAAACCGGGCCTTCTCCGCAGTGAACTGCACAAGACTGCTCCCAGACTTTCTAAAGCAGAGGCTCACTGTATGTAAAGTCATGAGATTCCAGCTTCCCAGTCTCAAAATTGATAATACAGGATAGCAGTCATAACGCCCCTGCGTGCATGTTATGGTGCGAAGATACCATGATGATATAAAATTACAGTGCTTATAGTTGGAGGAAGATCATCACACTTGACTAGTAGCCATTGTCGTCATTTGAGTAGCTGTAGTCATCACCGACATCATCCCTGAGCCACTCGTCCTCAGAATCGGAAATCTCCACATACTCACGTCGCCAAACTGTCTTTCCAAGTCCACCGTGCGGCCCATCGCTCCACTGAAACAGGAAATGTATCAGCCGATGATTGTGATACATATCGTCTCGCGGGTCCACATAGTTAAAACCGCACATCTTATCCCGGACCAGGCGGCGAACTTAACTCAACCCGAATCTGGTGTAAGGAGATCCTTCAATAAATCTCTGCAGCTGCGGGAGTCCCCGATGCTGAACGCGATCCTCGTTCTGACCTGGGCCCCCCAGTGCTTCTTCTTTATATTCGATCTCGTGGCCCACGGAAATGACCAGCGCCGCATGGATGCATTGGCACTCCCGCATTTCGGGTTCGTCGTACCGGCTCCAGAAAAGCTTTATTTCCGGGAGTCGCGTTTCCCAGCCGGAGTCACTGTCGGATGGGTCGCTCGGCTGGTGGAAGAGCTCGGCGTACAGTTGGATCCGCAACAGGGCGCGGCGCATGCGGAATTGCGTCGGTGGCTGGGGGTTGTAACTGGGACCAGGGCTCGGTCTGCAAAAGACGAGAGCACAGTTCCATACGCGGATAGAGTACACGAGGTAGAATTTCACGGCGTCGAGTACGCTGATCAGGTACTCGAGTGACGCCTGGTTTCGGGGTACGCTTGCTGGCAGGGGGTGATGATCTCGGTATTCTCCAAGGTAACAGTCTAGAAAGGATTCCAATTGCTTCTGGTCTTAAGGGCCGAGGGAACGAGCGGCAAAGATGGCGTATAGGTATTTGCAAAGCTCCGTGTGCTGCAAGGACCGTTTCAAGATTGCCATTGTTATAGCACTGAAGGAGGCGGAGAACGGGATTGTCGTTCAAGGAAAGGCTATCAGAAGGTGTCGCAATGTTGCCAGATCGTCGAGATGGGCCGTTATCATTGCGTGTATTTCGGGCAGAAGCTCAAGGAACCCAGCATGGCTGGAGGAATGTACCTCGCTGCGGGACAAGGGCATGCTAGCAGTCTTGCAAACAAGCATGGAAAGTAGATTGCATCTCGCAGAGGTATGGATCATAAGCTCAAGTACCCTCGGAGACGAGAACCCACGCAGGAGATCTTCTAGACGCAGAGAGTACTACTTGATCTCCGGGGCCGGAGAGAGCCCATTCCATCCACGGATGGCATCCCGAAAGGACTCGTCCATTACCATTTGCAGTGCTTGGGTACTAGTCCCGACGTGGGCACATGATGATGAGTCGCAGACCACCGAAGCGAAAAAGTACCAAATAGATACCGCTTTGCTCCCCTACCATTCTTTATTTTCTTTCTCTTCTTCACACCTCTCAGAAGGCCCTAGCTAGGATACTAAAAAGATGTTCTGACAACAACAAAAATCATCGATTACTTTTTGGAACTCGTGGTAGGGACGTAATGCGCTTGCGTCTGCTGTCCCTATCATCACACTGTGACCTCGACCCTTACACTGCCGTCGAGAGGCGCGAAGATTAGGTACTTATCCAATCTTTTGTCCCCAGCGACGAGCTCGCACCTCAACGCGGCGCTGGGGTCTGGTAGTCCTTTCCCTTTTGACACTTGATCCGCCCTCAAGTGAATCTCTTTACCGCACGGCCTGTAAGAGTTGTTGATAATAACACCTTACTATTAGAGAACAGAACGATCCCAATCACTAATATTTCCGCATTGGTCAGTATGCTAGCCGGTGTCTTTAGCGAGACGGCAGACGGAGAAAGCGTCCCCCCGGTCCTCGTGTCCCTTAAGGTTGTTTTGCCTATTACCCAGCTACATGTTAGGTGCCTACCTAATAACATAGGACTCATATTTCGAATCGCGACCTGGCATAACAGACTATCCTGGCAGACAGCCAAGGTAAACCCATTTCAATCTGGACGGAGTTAAAGATCCCTGAGACAGAGGACCTTGAGGACAACAAATGGATGGCGATCTTCGGGTCTCTGGCCGAAGCGCCAGGCCATGCGGGTTCTGCCTGGGGAAGGATTCTCGAGCGTCCAGAATATGTCCTTCTTGTTAATGGTATGCAATTCCCCCTTCCCTCTTCCCCATTGTAGTGTGAAGGAAAAAACGATTTTTCTTTCTGATATCTATTGGCTTTCAAATCTCCCTAACTCATATTGCCATGAACGTGTACATCTTGAAGTTTGGAGCTCCCATTCCGCGTTAGAAGATTTCAAGGCGTCTCCTGAGTACAGCACCTACTCGGGTGGCTTATTCGCAGTCTCACAGCCAGTACGCTCTCGGGAGGTCGACGCCGGCGCAAATACCTGGTGGATTGATGATCTAAAACCGGGCCTCGCGCTTGTAACTGTGTACTTCTCCGCCCCCGTCTGCCAGGAGCAGCGCGAACGCATCTGTAAACTCCGTGGTCTCCGCCCCTCGTGGGCTCGACGAGAGCCGGGGCAGCAACCGCTCTGGGGGCTCCCGATCCAGCTGTGGGCTGTTGGGACGGGGGAGAGGAAGGGTCGGGAGATGCAAGCTTTTCTGTGGCTGCACTTCTGGAAGAGTGCGGAGAGAGAGCGGGAGTACAAGGAGAAAGAACAGAGATGGGAAATGAGAGGCAATGTTGCTTATAGGAAGATAGGTGTGATGGAATATCTTGCACAGCAGCTGGAGACGGTGGGCGCGGAGGAATGGGTGGAGGAGCATGTTGATTTTCGGCCTGTTCCTGAGTGGGTTGAATGCGGCTTTGAGGACCAAAGGGGAAGTCGAAAGAGGTGAATAAATCCTGATAATGAGAGATGATTTGTGAGCTCGAACTCATCCCAATCTTCCACTATATTGCTATGCCTGCCTCCTTCTGGTCCTCCCTTTAATCTGCGGCCTCTACCTGCTTAACGTACAGCACAACCTACGTATACTCCCCGTGCATACACGCGCCAGAAAACAGCCAGCTCTCTCGCCGGTGTTTTCTTCTAGGAAGACTCGACATTAATAGGCGTCGCCAGGCCATTTTGAAACCCCTACCTAATGTTCCCATTACTCTTGTCTTTGTAGTTCAGGTAGTACCAATACCCGACGCAAAACCACACATAACTTTCCGGGTTTCCGCGGATGAGGTTGATGTTCTTCCTCCTGCTCGTATTGGGCTTTTGTCTGTCTGGATCATCCCCGTCCCAATTCAGGGTTCGCGGAATGGCATTGGGGTTCATCACAGCATTCTGATGTTTTGTGAGGTCGTCTGTGGAGTTTGTCAGTATGGTGCGGCGCGGTTTGGCCTGAGAAAGGGGGATTGAAACTGGCTGGGCTGACAGGTTACGTCGTTTGTAAATTCAGTCCGCAGTACCAAATGGAAACTCTCATGGAAGAATGTTGCGCTTCGAGGGAGAAGGTCAGAGACAGATTTGCCCTCGGGGGGAGGAATCGCCCTGGTATTCCTGAAAGCGAGTTGCAAAGCTGGGGTCGTGATCACTGGGTAAGACGTGAATAGCCCTAACAGCCGTAAGTGGCTGTTCAAGTTTTGTTTCTGCCTTCCTGCGTTATAGAGTCTGCCTGATGCGCTGGCTGTACTTCCATTATTTCACAATACCGCGTTGACCTTACAAAGGCAAAGAAACATCATTTGGAAGCTTTCTGGAGATATCAGAGACTAACACTCGCTGTCAACTTTGTTTAGCGAGTCATCCTGATGGGGCATCCTCTGGTGCTGCCACGCTATAACAAAGGATACGCCTTTGATTTTACCAAGATATGTCAGTATGACAGCTCAAGATATGCGCTTAATTGCACCAGTAGACCCATATTGCACTAAAATTTACACCGGGAGACCCCTGTAGAGTTTAGTGGTAATCTTTGTTTCAATTTGCGGCCTTTTGTATAGTAAGTTGAAATCTAATGAAAGCTCTCTACTCTGGTCATGTTGATTATTCTACCTAAAAGAGAGAGGAAAAAAAGGAAAATGAAGCCATATCTTAATCATATCTTCAACGAAAAATCCAACTTAGATATATCCACATCAACATTTCTAGCCAGCCATATCAGTCATCTTCAGATTGCTGACAGCAGAGAGATTGTATACTGCTACATGCTAATGATCCATGATAGCTTCAGACAGTTCGAAGGTGACTAGATTCTTAAGAAATTGAAATTCCCTCCTTGCACAGATCACTGCTGATGGTGAAACTTTCTGCCTGTCACGGCCTGGCACCTAGGGTGCATTCTAAGAGCTAAACCGCTGCGCTAAGGGCAAAAAGACCAAGATTCTAGGACAGAGTCCTAGAATTGCACTCACTATATAAGGAGCACTGTGCCGTCACACTGCCAAGAATTAGGGTTTTGATGCAAACTAGATGAAGATTCTAAAAGACTGCGAAAACTCCACAAGGTACCTCAGTGCAAAATCTAGTGTAGAAGGGTCTGCTGGTGCGATTAGGCGCCCACGTTGCAAACCACCTGCTGTGTGGCTGAAGTCCAGTAGTAGTGCTGTAAAAACCACAAATGATAAAAAAAGAATCGATAAAAACCGATAAAGACCTACAACAGACGGGATTCGCTGGTGGTCACCCACCCAACTACTAACCGCCCGGCGTGTGGCTTAAGTACGGCTGAGCGGACGGGAAGCCCTGCTTTCCA
>JGI26058J51888_1000915_pt1 | contig 9970 bp, 18 predicted proteins | sample HigsolmetaSP110D_FD_51888 | JGI IMG/M metagenome (IMG submission 51888) | reverse complement strand
TTGGATCAGTATGCCAAGGGTTTGATCGCCATGAGCCAGTCACGTGGTAGCCATTCCTTCGGAGTAAAGTAATTCCATGACTCCGGCGCTGCCTCGTAACAGTAGCTAGCTAGCTACCCTACCTAATGTAGGCTCGAGATCCCCGCTCCGCTAGTAGCAGCCCTTTATATCTGACCTGACCTGAGACCTGGCAATATATACATATGTATATATAGACCTATGCTTTTCTCTTTCCCAAGTCCATGATTTCTCTCCAAAGTCAAGTCAAAAAGTTCACATCACATACACGACTGACTGACTTACCCTGCTCTCTTTCTCTTCTCCTTCTGTATATTGATTGATATTGGATTGACATTATTCATAAGGGTATGTGCCGTGATCAAGGGTTTGGGCTCAGGCTCGGGCGCAGCTTTTTGTTTGTTTGTTTGTTTGTTTGTTTGTTTGTTATTAAACATACTCATGCCCACATGCCCCCGTTTCATGGAATCCAAATCCAACGGATCGATCCAATCCTCTTCGGTCTCGGTCTCAGAGTATATATATATATATAAGACTGCTAAGACTGCTAGAAGAATAAAAAGGCAGGGCAGAAGTGTAAGCAACAAACACATCTTCACCCACCCCCCCCAACCTACCGTCCCTGTCCCTCCAATTACTGGCACCTATGGTACATACATACATACTGTGCATGTACTGTACAGTACAGCGCCACAGTGCCACCTAGTCCATGGACTGACTAGCTGAGACCGGTACACCTGTACCTGAACCTGAACCCGCAAGGAATAAAACTGATCAAATGATGGGAAAAGCCGTGTAAAGGAAAAAAAAAGAACAAAGAAAAAACCAAAGGACGATTTGCAGCTCTTTAGTATTAAACTAAACTAAAAAAGCAACACTGCACTTTATTTATTTTATTTAATGTCAAGCGAGCTTTTGACCTTACCGTACATGTGCAACCATTAGAGAGAGAGAGAGAGAGAGAGAGAGAGAGATGCATCCCATTGGCCTGCTGGTAGTCATCTTCATCGACGATAGATACCATACCATACATGATCTGTGTGTTGAGATCGAAAAAAAGAGGCGGGGGGATAAAATCACACATGGCTCTAGATTTCTTTTTTCTCTGTCCTTTCTTCCCTGATCTGAATTTTAGTAATACTTCCAAAGTAGCTGCTGTGGTTGGCGTGCAAAAAAGAACAGAACAGTCTCATACGGTGTACCTGTTATGATAAAGTGTTTTATCCGGTTAGGGTAAAAAAATAAAAGGAGAGAGATGTCTTCAGATATTTTCCAGTGGTCAATATGCATAATTTGCTAGCAATCAACCGCATAGCTACAGAGTAGTAGTAGAGTTATCCATTGGCTCAGAGAACTTCTTTTCTTTCTTTTTTTTTCCCTCCTTCCTTTTTTCCCAACAAACGAGAGTCGCGACCGATGCTGAGTTGCAAACTGTTGAGCGGCGGAAAGTCCATTGACCCTCCCACAACGCATCATAGCAACACGTCGAATCCATAAGGAAAAAAAAAAATGTCGACGAAGAGAACTAGAGCAGATTTTTTTTTAGCATTTTTTACTGTTCTCGACCATTCGGTACAGTAGCTAAGCCAAGCTTCCTCGACGATCCCGCTCCTTCTGTTGAATCTGTTCTACCAGAAGACACTACGGATGATCGGCGTCAGATTCCCTAACAAGCTAGCTGGCGTAGATCAGACGGGAACGGTGCAGGGATTTTCCAAATTAACCGAACGGGCCCAATAGGGACGCTATTATTGCGCTACATGGAAGAAGAACCTCCCTGTTGATTCTTGAAACGTCCAGGGAAACGATCTCTTGGCGGCAAAGGGGGGAGCTAGCTATGCCAAGACACCTGGACAAGGGACGACGCAGCAGAGACAAGTCAGAAACAAGAAGACTACTGCGTAAATAGAGCCAGCTGGTCGAGTCACGGTGCAGCATGGAGGAATCCCGGGCAGGGACGCGATTCGACTGGCAGTGCGGAGAAAAAAAAAACAAAAAAAGAGCCAGCCGCCCTCGTTCATTTTGCCAGATCTGCCGTCCGCTCAGGCCAGGCCAGAGCCGCCAGAGATGATCATTATTGCCGTGGACGCACGCAATGTCCATCCAAGTGGCTGTGCTAGCGCTGGTTGAGCGGCGGGGGCCGCAGTGGGGCATCCGCGCAGCTGCCCCTGTGGAGTCCAACGGCTCTGCAGAACAGGTTCCCTTTCTTGTTTACCGACATTCCGGAGAATAAGACAAGATGAGGGGCAGCAGCAGCATCTGTGCTGGCCGTGGATGCTGGGAGGAGGTGCGCGCGGTGGTGGTCAATGTTGACCAAGTGTCGCGGCCGCACGCGGAAGGTGATTTGCCGGCGGGGATGGCGAGACGTTAGACCGCACTCGGGATACAGCTCACCAGACTCGAGCTGCTGTGAATTCCTTGGTCAGATTCCAAGGTTCCTGAGGCCACTGTGCGATCGATGGTCTCATGGCTCTGAACAAGAACTCCAAAGGATGATGGTCCGACATCTGGACACGTTGGCCGGCGGTGACGCCTGTGCCGCAGGGCTTTCGAGGCCATCACCTGACTTGCATGGGACCGTGCGGGCTCTCCGCGTCTCCAGCCTGCAGGTCGGCAGGAGATATTCAACGGGATGCCGGCTCCACAGGGTTCTCCTACCGAGGGGGGCAAAAGCATACCCTGTCTATAGTGCCAGCATTATTGTCAAACGAGAGGCAGAGCGAAGGCGTGGTGCGCGCAGCACGAGGACAGCGGTGCAAGGCATGCTAAGAATTGGCGTGGATTCGACCGAAGCCCGTCTTTTTCAGGGTGGGGAGCCTTGACGCCTGAGGCAGGAGTCTGAGACAGCGCTTCTTCAACGTCCCGGTGATCTGCATGCTAAGCATCGCCCCTCGGCCGTCGACGGCGCAGATGGGATGGTCCCGACGATAAGCCATTGCCCTGTGAGCAGACAGACGTCATCTCCCTGCGCGTCGCCAGCATCCCCGTGCTGCGTACCGGCATGGGGACACCTGGCGATACGTGCTCCGGACGGGCGAACCACCACGCCCTCCGTCGACAGCGTCGAGCGGACCGGTGAGCTTCCGGCCAGGGACTAGCAGGGGCGCGAGGTGCCTGGCGGTGACGGCGGTGATGGCGAGCTGGCGACGGTGATCGCCGCTAGACAGTGGCCCGAGCGCCGCCGGATGCCGTAGCGAAGGAGGGATGCTGATGATACGATGCTCCTGTCACCGGACGCTGGTCGCAGATCAGGTTGCTCACCGGTGGGAGGATATACAGATATGTCGCCTGCAAGGGCGTCGATGGAGGCATCCCGGCTCGACATGCCGGATGCCACGGGGATCGACGTCTGGCCACGACACGTCAGAGTCCTGGGCGTTGCAGAGAGGGCACGACCTCGATAATATTACTCTGTCGCCTCTAGCCATCGTTTGATTAGTGATGCCACCAAAGTAGCCGGAGAGGGGCCAGGGACCTGTACCTCTCCGCACAGTCTCTCATCTGTATCTGTGCTGGTAGACGTTGTCAACATGATAAGGACGACCTGGGCAGACAGGCGATTGGCGGTGATCTGGTGGGGAGGGCAGACGCTGCAGGGCGCTTGTTGTGTCGTGTGGAGAGCCATGCGGCGGAGGATGCTGTCCCCTCGGAACGCGCATCGTGGAAACGCTGTCCCACGGCGTGGCTTGGGCTGTCGATGGCAGAAGACTCGACAGGACTGTGTATAGGCTGGACGGAGGACTGTCTGTCTGGTCGACCGCGTCGAGCTAGAAGACGCTGTCCGGGTCGCGGCGCGAGCCGAGAGAGGCGGCGCAGGCCTCAAGGCGCCGGCCCTCCGCCCAACATCTTCTCCTGCACAGCACATTACATATTGCTGCAGCTGCTCCTCTCCACCCCACCCCTCCTCTCCCACCACCTCCTCCATCGCGGTCGTTGTGGTCGTCTCATCCATCCGTCTGCTCTCTCCCGACGAGCTTGTTCATCGCGGTGCGCCCTGCTCTCAGCGCGCCGGACGGGTCCTCGACCATCGCGCCTGCGCTCGAGATGCTTCAATCGTGACGTCTCGTCCCCCGTCGAGCTTCACGCGACACGTCGAGCCCCGGCCGGACAAGAGTTTCTGCTCCCCTCCCCCGTGACGTCGGTTGTCATAACGCCCGCCAGGCAGCAGAGGGTGGAAAAAAAAGGAAGGGTATATAAAAACTCCGCCCTCCCTGCGCCGTCCCCGGTTGACCTCCGCCGCGAACCATGTACGCCGTGGAGCAAGACAGATCCCATCAACAAGTCCCTCCTCCGCCACCCCCGCTGTCTATGGATCGCATCCCTCCGCCGGCGATGGACCGCATGCAGCAGCCCGCGTCCTCTGGCTATCGGCCGCCGCAACAACAGGCCCAGAGCGGCCCCGTCGACCATCTCGCCCCCGTCTCGACCAAGCACGACGGCCGCATCTGGTCGCTCCAGGTCGTGCAGCAGCCCATCCGCGCGCGCATGTGCGGCTTTGGCGACAAGGTCAGTGGACATCCGGCGGGATCCTTCTCGTCTCTCGAAGGTTGGCTAACGCGACGACATAGGATCGGAGACCCATCACCCCGCCGCCGTGCATCCGTCTGATCGTCAAGGATGCGCAGACGGAAAAAGAGATTGACATCAAGTAAGCTCTCCGTCCGATCGGAGCCTGTTCCCGTCTGTTCAGGTGCTGACTCGACAGCGAAATCGACACCTCGTTCTACGTCCTCACCGTCGACCTGTGGAACGCTGAAGGAACCAGCGAAGTCAACCTCGTCCGACACTCCGCGACCTCTCCCTCGATATCCACGGCCACCTCCTCGTCGTATCCTCCGCCGCCGCAGAGCTTCTCCCCGTCCTACCCCATGTACCCGCAGCAGAACCCCTACGGCCAGCCCGTCGGCTACCCCATGAACGGCTACTACGGTGGCAACCCGCAGCAGCTGGCGTACCAGAATCCTCAGGCAGCATACTACCCGCAGTACTACCCGCCCGGCGGCCACATGCAGCCGGCGCCGCAGCAGCCCGTCCCGGCTCCCGGGGGCATGTTCACGCGCAACCTGATCGGCAGCCTGAGCGCGAGTGCCTTCCGCCTGACGGATCCGGATAACAAGATCGGCGTGTGGTTCATCCTGCAGGACCTGAGCGTGCGGACTGAGGGGACCTTCCGGTATATTCCCTCTCCATCGAAAAAAAAATCTGTCCTCCTCGGATGCAGCTAACGTCTTCCAGCCTCAAGATGAACTTTGTCAACGTCGGAGCACCCTCGGAGAACGGACAGCCGGTCCTCAACCACGGCTCCGCGCCCGTCCTCGCGTCCGTCTTCTCGGAGCCGTTCCAGGTCTTCTCTGCCAAGAAGTTCCCCGGCGTGATCGAGAGCACGCCGCTGAGCAAGTGCTTCGCGCTGCAGGGCATCAAGATCCCGATCCGCAAGGACGGCGTCAAAGGCTCGCGGGCGCGGGCCGGCGAGGGCGAGGAAGAGCAGGACGAGTACGATTGAACCAGCTGACGAGTGTGTTGCGTCTGATGTTCCTTGTGTTTGTTGGCTTCCGGCGTGCGGAATGTTCCAACTCGGCAGACATGACCTGAGAAAACCACAAAAAAAAAGAGAAAGATATCCTTGTTCGATCGACATTGCAATGGGCTTTTTGTTCTTTGTTCCGGTTTGGGGTCGGTTTGGTTTATGTCAAGTGTGTTTCGTTCTTCTGGGGACTTTGCTTACTGCAGGGTGTGAGGTTCGACTTGTATTGCTACGAAAGTACTACGAGTTACCGGTACTGGAGCTTGCTTGCTTATGTATGGGGGTCCTGGCTGTACTTGTTTAGGTGCTTATATACTTATCGTTGACAGTGGCATTGACAATGAGACTTGACAATGGCAATGGCAATGGCTGACAATTGACTCCCTTGATGAAAGGCAGTAAATTACCTATATGTGTGGCTACCATTCGGTTCCGTTCAATTCCATATGTGGAGTTGTCGACAGATCCTGACAGTGCTGTCCAACACACTATCCGGTTTAATTTGTCGATTTTTGCGTGTGTCTCGTCAATCTACCATTATTCTCAAAAACCTCCCTAATTAATATATGATCTCAGATCATCAACGCTGGAGCAGACAAAATCAAAGTAAACCATTGTTAGTTAGACGGGACAACTTGGACAGAATAAAATAAAATAATAAAAAAAACCAACCCTGTCTAACTGGTGATGTCAACTGTCAGTGTTGCATACGGAAGGTGATGTCATTTTAATTTCTCTGGTATGGGTGTTGTATTCTGTTGTGTGATCTGTTGCGCAAATTGGGGGCAGGGGGGTCAAAGGGGTGGGGGGTTCATGAGGTCCATGGTCAACTGTCATTGAATTAAATGGAATTAATCGCACCTCTAGTAGTCTTCAGTCACTCGCTTACTTACGTACTTCGCTAGGAACCCTTTTTGAAAAGAAAAAGAAAAGAAAGAGGTAAATTCAGCAGATCAGATCAGCAGAAGAAGAACTGGAAGAACTGGAACTCTGCGCATCTACTTTAGTCAACTTAGCTTATATTCGGTGTACCAACACACCACACGATGATGTTCTAGCTCTAAGTCCTAGTTCTAGTGGTTCTCGTCAATACATATACATACATATATATATATATATATATATCCTGGAAGGGAAGCTGAAGGACCGCGTCTCGCACAAGGCGCAGAAATAAAAAAAGAAAGTAAGTGGTACATTGCTTCCCTTGAAAAGTCAGAGTCAAGGTCAAGGTCATCCCTTCTGCAGTCCGAGTCCATGCATGCACGCATGCTTGCTTGCTTACTAGCATGTCACAGCATGGAATGGCATGGCATGCAGTTCTTGCTACTGCTGCTGCTGCTGCCGGCGCTAGGTTACAGTATGTACAATACAGTACTCTCGTTGTCGTCCGTCTAATAATAATAATAATAATAATAATAATATTGGACATCGCACCGCGTCCATGCTGCGTCCTGCTAGGGGATAGATCGATCCTAGAGGATTATTCCAGATGTGGACCGGACTGGCGCCTGAGCAAACCCGGACTGGTACTGTACGACGAGTTCGCCTGCTTGCTAGCTAGCAGACCCTAGGTAGGTGATACCCTCGCAACGAAGTCCGAACGATACCCGAGGGGGGGGGTTGTCTACCCCGCAACCATCGACCAGACCGATCTTCACCCGAGGTTGCGCTGCCCTATCACTGGGCGCTACGGGCAGCGTCTAGTAAGAAGCAGCCTGTCTGAGCAGAAGATGGATTAGATAGGTCCGGCGAAGATGCCGATGGGAGGGGAACAGACGGGGAGATATAAGCTATCAAGATGGTCGGCCGCCCTCGAATCGTTTGGATCTATCAGATATCACATCAATCACCATCTAGCTTTTGATATCGAGTTTCTATCAGCAGCTGAGCTGAGCCTCACATCGACTGCGGGTTTTTATATCTACCTATATATGCTACCTTGCTGAAAACAAACACCATGCCCGGCATCGCCACGGACCCTGTCTTCCACCTCATCTCCGTCAAGGAGCTCCATCCGACGTTCGGCGCGGAGATCTCCGGCGTGGACTTCTCCAGGGAGGTGCCCGATGATGTCTTCCAGGAGATCTTGGCGGCTATTACTAAGGTATCTATCTCGTGTCCTATCTATCCCCTTTTTGATACTGTCATTTTGCTGACGATATTACCTGCCAGTATGGCGTCTGCGTCTTCCGTGACACCGGCCTCGACGACGAGCGCCACGTCAGGTTCGCTGAGAAGTTCGGCGAGCTGGACGACGTGACGCCGTACCTGGCTGGCGGCCGACCACATCGATTGCCGTACGTGCAGCTCTTCGACGTCGGCAACATCGATCTGGACGGGTCCGTCTTCGCGGAGGATAATATCCGGGGGGAGTGGAATAAGGTCTGTCCTCTAACACAACCTGTTCCGATTCCAATTATGGAGATATATCTCACGACCATGAACTGATCTTCGTGTTTAATATCCAGGGCAACTCCCTCTTCCACGTCGACTCCTCCTTCAACCCCCGCCGCGCGGGCTACTCGCTCCTCCGCGCGCACGAACTGCCCCCCAAGGGAACAGGCGGACACACCGAATACGCCGACACCCGCACGGCGTTCGACGACCTCCCCGACGACCTCAAATCCGACCTCCTCACGAACAACTACATCGCCGCGCACTCCCTCTGGCACTCGCGCAAGAAGGCCGCCCCGAAGACCTTCGCCCACATCAACCCGGAGGACTACCCGATGGGGCGGCACCAGCTCGTGCAGCGGCACGAGCCATCGGGGCGGATGAACCTGTACATCGCGTCGCACGTACACCACATCGAGGGTCTCTCACTGGAGAAATCAGATGAGCTGTTCGAGAAACTGTACACGCACGCCACGCAGCAGAAGTACGTCCTGTCCGTGGAGTGGGAGAATAACGGGGACCTGGTCGTGTGGGATAATACGTGCGTGATGCACCGCGCGACGGGGGGCAGCTTCGAGGGGAAGTATCGACGGGATATGCGCCGGGCGACGGTGCATGATGGGAGCAGTACGGCGTGGGGGTTGAATGACAGGCGGACGGATAAGAGGCAGGGGTTGCCGTAGATGGTCTTGTCTCCAGTTAAGTTTTGTTGGTTAGTTGTCTGTGTAGGTATATACGTATGTATGTATGCTGGATGGAGGGAGGGAGGTTCAGGCCGGGGGGTCTGATCCTGTTTATCGACATTATTAGTCTTGGGACTTCTTCTCAAGATCATGAGAACTAGGACCTCATGGGGTGTCAGTATGATGGGGAAAGCTTCAATCGGAGATGGATCATGCGTACACTTACTCCGTGCTTCCTAGGTCCGAGGTGTAAGAGAAAGCCACGAAGCAGTAGATGTTAGTGCATAGATGGCCAGGGACCATCACGGAGTTCCTTGCGACTGACTCGTCCATTCCCGCGGGAAATAGAGAGCTGGTCTCATGATAGACATTTTGTCGGCTCACCAGACAATAATTCCCGCTTATCACTGTCCTATGTAGAAAGTTGCAGGATAAAAAAAGAAGGGCAAATGCCCGTCCATATGCGCAAGGAGCAGACATTTCATTAGGTAGGTAAGCTACCTACCTACCTACCTACCTACCTACTTAGACAAGAATCATCTGCCCTTCTTCTTCTTCTTCTTATTCTTATCCCTCGGCGCAAACGCCTTCTTCGTCTCCTTCTTCACCAACCCATCCCACCGTTGTCCCACCCTTAAGGCTAACCCCTCCGTCCTCAACGCCTCCAAGAACCTGTCGTCCCGCTCCAGCGTCTTCGGATCGACACCAAACGCCCGCTCAAACACAGGCGCCAGATCGTGCGCCGCGCAGACGCGGAAATCGCCGCTTTCAACGCGCCTTTTTGTCCGGCGCTCGGGCGCTCGGTCAGAGTGTCCGTGATGAGCTGGGACAGGGACAGGGAGAGCGTGTTTCCATCTCCACTTCCATTCGCATTTGTATTGGTGATGGGAATGGGCATGCGTTTCAGCATGTCCGCTTTATCGGGGCTGAAGTACGGAGGGCCGATGTACGACGGGTCGCAGAGCTGCGCGAGAAGGGCTTCGAACGAGGAGGTGTCGCGGTAGTGTCGGAGGTCGTAGAGGAAGACGTGGATGGCGGTACCAGAGGGTGGGGGAGAGTCCGGCAGCAGCTGCAGCCGGGCCTTGGACGGTGACTGTTGGTTTTGGAGGCGTTGATATCGATGCAGATGCCATCAACTCGGTGATTTCGGCGGCGTCTGAGTTGCTGGTTTCGCGAGGCAAGCGGCCATTATGTATGGAGTGGGAGGGTTTGGAAATTTTCAGGAAGGGGCATTTTTTTTTCTGTTCAAGATAGAAATAACAATCATAATCATCTCCAATGAGGTATAAGTCTCCTTAAGATGTCCAAAACGTTAGAGCTCCCGTCCACTCCAGGCTCCCGGGGGGGGGGG
>JGI26058J51888_1000914_pt1 | contig 9973 bp, 8 predicted proteins | sample HigsolmetaSP110D_FD_51888 | JGI IMG/M metagenome (IMG submission 51888) | reverse complement strand
CCTTGATTGGTATTCTGCAGGACTTTTCGATTATTCGCCTCCCGGTCCAGCGTGCTACCTGCTGTACATGTCAGGTGGCGTCCCTCGGTGCCCTTTCAGTCAGCCCCGTGCACTGTGCGAACATCAGAGTGAAACACTTCACATTGTGGCTTTTTTTTCCCCCACACTCCCCTTTTTCCTTCGCCGCCGGCCCTTAAACATTAGGTTGATCTTCTCAACTCATTATGTTTGACCGTCATTGATGACATGGTTTTATTCTCAACACAGAAAGTGATGCCCCATAAACAACCCCCCTTTTCAAGTCCTTCTTACAATCGTGACAGGTTTTGACAGATTTTCTCTCACCAATTTGGTGTAAGTAAATTTACACAGGTATATCCTGCTTCCTTAGCTTCCGCCCTCCAGCTGCGAGGCATAGAAGCCTTTATTGAAAATTGAATCCAATGAAAATGGACGACAAAAAAAACATCGCTCCTTTGTACCTCTTGTCGCTGTTAATATACTCGATTCTCGCTATGTATTATACAGTGTTTTGTTAAGCGCGGATTAGGGTGTCTGAATGAAGGTGATAATTCTTTTGGATCTGTCATTGGATCTTGTTCCCGCTCGGAGTTCTGAGCCTGCCTACGGCTCCAAAGTCTTTTAGTTGTACGATCCTCAGATATGAAAAACATGGAAGAGTGTGAGCGACGTCACATGATGTAATGGGTTGGCATCAGCATGGATATAGAAGGAACCATTATCACACATTCCCTATCAAGGTATCTGTTGTGATGCCCAAGGTGAGGTCCCGAGACCTATCTCTGATCTCTAACCTAGCGAAGAGTCAATGTGCCATCGGAGTATCAGTTTACTTCCGATCTCGGACAGAGAGAACGTGAAAAATGGCAGCACATGGTTGTGCTCATTGCACAGTACTACTGGACCTCTTTTTTCTACAGTTCTTTCTCCTTGTTTTATTCTCGGACATGCACTGTACTTTTTACTGTATTTTTTTAGACGACCTTGGAATGTCGTGGCTAGGTACGGAGTAGGAAATAAACTATAGACGGTGGACTACGCCTTATCTGTACTGAAATGAAATGAAATCTAGTCATCGTGATGGCCATCAAATCATGGTCGTGGTGTTTTTGCCGTTTTTTAGTACACGCTCCCGCGTAGACTCTGGTCTCTCTTTCGTTCCAACTCGAGAGAATCTAGTTGCTCACGTCCATCATTCTCATCCTTCTTCTCTTGCTGTGCCTGATCACTGCTGGACGTGCGCTCGCCGTCGTCCCTGTCCCCGAGAGCGTTGGTCATTCCCTTCCCATGGGGCCGCGCGCGCCGTGAACTCCGCTCCCCGCTCCCTTCATCGTCGCCGTCATTTTCGATCTCCTGGGCAGGGTTCTGGAGGCTTTCGATCGGGTGGTCACCCTCTTCGTCCAATGTGACGATGCTGTTCGCGCCGCTCTGGGAACCCCCGCAATCCCGGCCACCGAGGTGAACCAGCTCAATGCCCCGAGAAGAAGCAGGGGACCGGTTGTTGTCATCGGTGTCCGGGCGGAGTGGGGAGAGGCCGGAGCTACTCTTGTCCTGCCCTGCTGCAGACGTTTCGCTGCACTCGGCGGACTTTGGTGGTTGCCTCGGCCTGTCCTCTTCGGACGAGAAGACGGACGGCGTGTACGGGGGCCTGGGGTGGGTGAGCGCGGCCAGAGAGATGTAGGATGGGGTCGCGTCCGGGGAGGAAAGGATATCGTCGATAGACTCGGGTTTGTGGATCGCGATGGTGAGGTTGGCCTTGGCGGAGAGCGACGATCTCTTTGTTTTCGTCGTCTCTGTTGTAGAACCCGAGGATCTACTCTTGCTGTTTTCGTCTCGAGTAGCATCGTCCGTCTCCTCGTTGCCGTCACTGTACCTCACCGACCGCTTCCTCCCCGACTTGTAGTATTGGGCATGGTTACACCCATTGGGACAGCCGCCCCATTTCCGTTTCGACGGGACCGGCGAGTCTGACGACGTCCCGGCAGGGGCCGGGGGCAACCCCTTTGCGGCACGTTCGCGCGCCCACTCCAGCTCCTTCTCCTTCCTGAGTTCGGACCACGTCCGCAGCTTGGTCTTTAGCACGTACTTGCCGTTGTCCGGGTTCTTCTCCATGATCACGAACTCGCAGTGGTTGACGTTGCGCAGGTCCTCGAAGTACTCGACGCTCCAGTGGTACCATTTCATCAGGAAGATGCGCGTCATCAGGCCGTGGGTGACGAGGACGCAGACGCTGGCGAAGTCTTCCTCCCCGAACAGGCGCCACAGGGTCTCGTTGAAGCCGCTGACGCGGTCGTAGGCATCCGCGGCAGACTCGCCGTTCGGGATCCGGTAGAAGAAGTGCCCGTAGTCCGCCCTCTCCTGCCACATGCGCTCCATCTCGGCGGAACATGGCTGGAAGTTGCCAAAGTCCTGCTCGCGCAGCCGCGGTTCCTCGTACACCTTGATGGTGTGCCTTGGAAACGGTGAAGGGGACGGATCATCAGAGGTCAGGGATTGCAGGATCCCATCCGTCGTCTCACGCGCCCGACGGTACGGGGAGGTGAAGAAGTGAAGGGTATCATCGGGGCGGAGGAGAGCACGCAGTCTGCGACCGGCTTCCAGGGCCTGCTTGTGCCCTTCGGGGGTCAGTTTCACACGGTGATCAGGAACGGTCTGATGGATCTCGCGATTCTTGTTCCCTTCCGACTGGGCGTGTCGGATCAAGATAATCATCTGTTTGCGGGTGACATCAGCTTCGGAGATCTGCGGTGGAGGAGGCGGTGAACTAACCCGTGGCTTACCCATCGTGTGTGCAGCGCTATGGCAGACCTGACCAGTTTGGTAGATTGAATGATTTTTTTATTCTTTTCCAACCAGTATCCGGAATTCTGCCAGAGCAGTGTTCTCTTTATAGACACAGCGTAGAGATTAAATTTTTGCATTGTCTCATTCCCCTACGATATGTGCGGCACGAGGGGGGACCTGAAACGTGCCAGGCGCTTCGGAAGCGCTGCGCAAGTGGCCGCAGAGACCGCCCAAACCCCATCTATGCTGGACTTTCAGTCTTTACAGTTACTGTAGACTTCAAACCTGAGCCCCCTCGTGTTTGACGGCCTCTGTCTCCACAGCGAATCTGGGGTGCGCATTGATGTTCTGAACCTCTATCGCCCGTGGAATCGGTGCGCACCATGACAGATCCGTTCTACGAGCTGCTTGTTCCGTACCTGGACGCTGCTGAAACCTCATCGCGTCCCGTCCCCTCCGCGCAAGATGCGACAACGTCGAAGTATCTCAACCGGCTGTCTACTCTCTCCCTCGAGTCCCTAAAGTCAACCGAGGCGCAGTCGCTGGCCCAATCTGCTCAGTCGACATTGTTGTCTCTGCAGGCCCTCTCGAATCGCTCGCATAAGGCATTCATCACATCGTCCGACAACCTCTCGACCCTCCGAACGTCCATCCCCCGCCTGGCCCGTCAAGTACAGCAGCTACGCGATAGCATTCCAACACTCGACGAGGAAGCTGTGCGCTTCTCGTCCACATACTCGAAAATCGTGGAGAATCCGATCCTAGATCGGCGGAAGAAGGCGATGCAGCTGGCGAGGAACGTGGATCGACTGTCCGACATCCTGGAGCTTCCTACCTTGCTCTCGACCGCCGTGTCCTCGGCCTCTGCGAGTTCCGGCGGAGCCGCTGCTTCAACAACGAGCTACTCATCTGCGTTGGATCTGTATGCGCACATAAAACGGCTTCAGACCCTTTATCCTGACTCTCCTCTGATCAAGGACATTGTGCGGCAGGCGGAAGATGCGATGAAAGACATGACGACGAATCTGATTGCCGGTCTTCGCACACAGAACATCAGACTTGCCGCGGCCATGAGGACTGTCGGGTGGCTACGACGTGTCGCCCCCGAGCTTGAAAACCTGCGGAAGGACGATGGGCCGGGCACAAACGAAGGTGCATTTGGCGCCCTCTTCCTTGTCTGCAGACTGGCAAACTTGGTATCTACGCTTGAAGCGCTGGATCCCCTGAGGGAACTCGCGGATCAGGAGACTCAGCGCCGACTTCAAAACACGGGAAAGCAGAACGGCTCACTGGCCAACGCGAACACGTGGTCTGGGGGCCAGCAGACGGAGAGATTCCTGAAAAGGTACATTGAAATCTACCGGGAGCAGACCTTCGCCATTGTCTCGCTGTACAAGAACATTTTCGCAGCAGAGCAGTCCGAATCAGAGCTCGCGAGCATGCACGGCCTGAATCTCCGGCACATTAACCTGCGGACGAAGGTTCCATCGAAAAGGCAGGCAAGCAAGGACGACCCGCTTCAGGCTCTTCCGCCGGCGCTGGCAACTTTCCCCATGCACTTGGTGCAGCTGCTGACGGAGACGTTGCGCACATATCTCCCGAACGTGCAGGACAAGAGCTCGCGGGACAGTCTCCTGACCCAGGTCCTCTACTGCGCGGCCAGTCTCGGACGGCTTGGAGGTGATTTTAGCATGATTTTGACTCTCCTGGATGGTACCGATGACGAGGAGGGAAGAGATACGTCTGTCTACGAGTGGGAGGAGGTGGTGAGGAAGCATCGGGCGCTTGCCGGGCGTTTGGAGCAACTGACTAGCGGCAATGCGGTGGCTGGGTCCAGGGGAGGCTCGCGGGTGACATCACCCGCGCCCTGAGAGCGGGATAGACGGCAGCAGTCCCAGTACGTGCCTTTGTGTATGACTGCACAGCACTGTAGCCAGGACACGACGCATCGGCCTCTCAGCTTCTGGCGATGAAGTGCCGTGGCTTTGAAGATCTTCCAAAAATACCCAAAGGGCCAGGTCTGTCGGCTGCGCTAACCCGCCGGGGACTAGCGGCGGATCCCCTCTCCGCTTCTCCGCCCGTCTTGCGGTGTCCAGACTCGCTTCACTCTCCCTCTCTCCTCACCTTGGGATCCTGCTCTGCCAGGCCCAGGTGCTCCCTTGCTACCTTTTCTCCTGTCTTGAGTCCATATCTTGGGCTCAATAACAGGTTCAATAGACCAACCTGCGCCGAATTGTCCTTCGTCGTGTCTCACCTGCTGATCTCAGCTCACATATTCTGCCGTCATCCCGCCATCCCCTTGCATCTATTAGCTTCCGGAATTCCTGTAACACCATTCCGAGATTCGATCAGCCGGCATTCATGAGTGAGATTTCCCTTTGAGAAAGGAAACCTTCCTCCCTCTATATCTGCGACATCTCGAAACCATGTCGATGCTCGCCGCTCCCGCAGCTCCCCCGCCATCTGGCGGCTTGATCGATCCAACCAAGCAAGCGGAATACCCAATTCTCCTGGGCGACAAGCTGGCAGGGAAAGAGAGCGCCAAACAGACGCGGTTCGTTAACATCACCTATAATCACAAGAGCAAATCGGCCACCCCGCAGCAACGAGCAACGATCACTCGCACCTCCACTTCTCGAGATATCTACGACCTTACTATCAAGGACAGAGCTGCAAATGCGGAACAGACCAGCTTGACATATACCTATCGAGGTAGTGTGGACCCCTCGATGCCCGTGTCGGAGTCCGAGCCGAGAAATCTTGTCTTGGTTTTCGATCCCCAGCGGAAGGCGTTTATCCTGGAGCCGGTTTCGACACGATTGAATTTCAACCTGCGCTCCGCCCCCGGAAAGACAGATAAACAAGTTGCTGAGCAGTACCCGCAACTCAATATACTGCCGGAGGACGACCAAGCCTCGGGCGATGATCGACAACAGGACGGTGCCAGTGAGGATGAGGGTCCGGCGGACGACGAGAACCCGTATGATTACCGTCATTTTCTGCCAAAGGCCGACGGCGAAGCGGAGAAGGTGGGCACATCCGCCAGCACTACCCCAGATCCGCACCAGATCGTGAGCAAGACGAGTACGCCTTCCCTACCTCCTACCACGAACCCGAAACCGAAAGCAGTACCCCAAGCAAAACCACAGACAAATCCTCTTCGCCAGCAGAAGCGAGCGCCAAAAGCTACAAACAAAGCCAATCATACTGCGTCAACGGCGCAAAAGCCAAAATCTGCTGCCCGTGTCGACCCGGAGGACTTGGCTTTCGACTCTTCACCTTCTGACGCGGAGGAGCCCGCTAGAGCGGTGTCATCAAGCAAGCCCGCTCCATCGCCGGGCTCCAACTCCAATTCCAATATCATCATTGACGGAGATCTGATCATTGACATGGGCTCACCGCCACCGTCACGTCCAGTCTTCAAGGTCAATCCTGCTCATTTTTCATCGAACAATGCATCTGCCAACGAGGCGGATGATGATGAAGAAGAGGAGGAGGAGGAGGAAGAGGAAATTGAAGATTTACGACTACCCTCTCCTGCCAGGCCAACAGGATCTGGCGGCGACTCGCAGATGGACGACGCTCAGATGGCGCAAGAATATGAGGAAGAACCCGAGGACGATGACGAACTTGCTGCGGAAATGGAGGCAGCATTAGAAGAAAGCGCAAGGGAAGAAGAGCAGGCAAGGAATCAGCAGCTTTCGCATCAGCAGTTTACGGTGGAGAGCGAAGACGAGAGTGAAGTGAGCGAGGAAGAGTAAGATTTCATGTGGGCTTATATAAATTTACGTCCTGGCCTTGGAATTTGCTTTCATAATAGTTTCGATCGGGATCTAGCATCCAAGCAACACATGGCGGAGTACGTTCGGAGTTTTGGGAAAACAAAAGAGGCTGTGAGGAGTTTCAGGTTAGACAAGAGTATGATACCAAAGCGCTGTCTGTTTGTCTTTGATGTATATTAAGTCCGCAGATTCTTGAATGTAATTCTTCTAGAATTGAATTTTACTTCCTGTTGTACGAAGGAGAGCCCGTCCATTCTAGTAGTCGGTAACGACAGCCGGTCGGGCGTTGACGTCGAACATCCAGGACGCGGAACAAAGATGTTCCGGCGCTCTCTTTCTGTCGCGCGCCTCAACTCTCTCGCCGACATGAACAGCCTCGCGCTCGAGACTCCTCACGAGCAGGGCGACACTCCCCCTCCTTCATCTTTTTGGGCGCGCTATCTTTTGAGGACCACTTGCTCCGGCTGGTTTTGTTCGAGGGATAGTCCAGTCGTTGTGGCTCTTTGTTGATCTCTCAAGCAGTCGTCCGTTTCCGGCTTTTGCGACTCCCTCCCGCGGAGACGACGCTGCACGATGATACCAGATAGGTCCGCTCTGGTCTATCAAGTCTGTTAACGCTCAGTACTATCTTTGTTTTCTGGGAAACAGGGGAGACGCGATTTTGTGCGCCCGCGCGTGGCTTTGTCCTCCGGAACCATCATCAGCTAACTACTTCTACGATCCTCCCGTCGCATATCACCCGCGCCGGTAGTTGAGTCTTCCCCGTCCGAGGACCTTTCGACATACAGTCACATATCCTGGTTTCATTCCCTCTAGGGCACGCCCTTGATGGCATCCCCGTCATCGCGCCCTGGCGAGCCGCGGCCCGTTCCTGCCCCGTCAAATCCCATCCTCCTCGAGGCGCAATCGCAATGGATCTTCACGGATGAAGAGCTCACCCGGACGCCATCCCAGCTGGATGGCATGTCGATGGAGGCGGAACTCACGAGCCGGAGCAAGGGGGTCAACTTCATAACGCAGGTGGGGATCATGCTGAAGCTGCCGCAGCTCACTCTTGCGACAGCGGCCGTGTACCTGCACCGGTTCTTCATGCGGTTCAGCATGGTGGACCTGCCACAGCGACCGGGAATGCATCCATATCCGATCGCGGCTACGTCGCTCTTCCTGGCCTCGAAGGTGGAGGAGAACTGCCGGAAGATGAAGGAGTTTGTCATCGCATGCTGCCGGGTCGCGCAGAAGCAGCCCAACCTCGTCGTGGACGAGCAGTCCAAGGAGTTCTGGAAGTGGAGAGACACGATTCTCCACAATGAGGACCTGCTCCTCGAGGCGCTCTGCTTCGACCTGCAGCTGGAACAGCCCTACCGCATCCTCTACGAGTTCATTTGCTTCTTCGGCCTCAAGGAGAACAAGCACCTGCGCAACGCGTCGTGGGCGTTCGTCAATGACTCCATGTACACCGTCCTGTGTCTGCAGTTCTACCCTCGCACGATCGCTGCGGCCGCGCTCTACGCGGCCGCAAGGCACTGTAACGTGGCATTCGAGGACGACGAATTCGGGCGGCCGTGGTGGGAGCAGATCGATGTGGACCTGACTGAGGTCCGGCGAGCATGTGCCCGGATGGCCGAGCTCTACGAGCGCAACACGGTATACAAGCACAGCCACCACTACCCAACTACGCCGATCCATGTTGACGAAGATCCGGGGAAGACCAGGATCCCCCGCCGCAGCAGCGCCGCGGGAGTCCCTCCCCCTGAGGAGGAAGAGACCAATGGACGAAAGCGGTCCAGGGAGCCGGAAGACGAAACTGAGAGCCGCCATGGTTCTTCGAATCCTCCTCAGGAAGAGAGCAGAGCAGGAACCGCGACCAACGGCGCGTCGTTTGACAGCGCAAGCAATCCCGAGCGGTCCTCGAAGCGGCAACGGATCATCCCTCAAGACGGCGGTCATGATTCTTCTTCGAAATCGAGAGAAGCCGATGCCGGCGGCTCGCAACAATCATCGTCTCAAAGCCGAAGCATGAACGGCCACCATGCTTCTTCTTCCTCTTTCTCCTCTACTTCTTCTACTTCTCATCTCCCCCCACCCCCGTCTAACCAACAACACCCCTTACCTCCCATCCCTCCAGCCCCCGCACGACGCAATAGCCACAGTAATAATAGTAATAATCATAATGCCGACGCGCCCGCAGTCGACCCCGTCCAGCAGCGGATCGACGAGATCGTGGCCCAGAACAGCGGCAACGTCGGCGGAGACAGACGGCGCTCAGATCACTACCGCCCGCCGCCGCGAGACCGTGACCGCGATCGGGACCGGGACCGGGAATGGGACCGAGAACGAGACCGAGACTGGGACCATGAGAGACGCCGTTCATCCGGGTCCGGTCCCGGTGACGGTGGTGGCGGTGGTGGACGGAAATCGAGTTTCGATTCACGGCATCCACCACCCCCAGAACCAGATAGGGAACAGCAACAACAACAAAAACAAGCCTCTCAAGATGAAGCAGAAGAAGGCGAAGTAATAGAAGAAGGCGGCGGAAGCGAGGAGGGGGAGCTCTGAATAAATCTATTTGTCTATACTAAACTCGAGGAGACGAGTCCGTGTACGTATGCGCATGCGTCATTGTTATATCCTGGCTGATTATTATTATTGCCATTATTCTTTTGCACATTACTTTAGGCGTCGCATGGTATGGCGCATTTGCATGGTGTGCATGACCCCCCTGACTCCTCCTGATCTTGACTTTGACAGACCAGCAGATTATTCTCTTCTTTTACTATTGTTGTTGTATGGGCGAGTTCTGCGTCGCGGTTCGGTCTGGTCTCGTCTCGTCTGGTCGGTATGTGTGTATGCAGTATCTGGATTTCAGGAAGAAGGCGCAAAAAAAAGGCGACGGAAACTTGGGTTCCAAACCAGTCTGTATGTAGGTATGTATGTACTTCATGTATGTATATGTATAATGTAATTAGGTAGTTGGGTCCTTGTGTGAAGATTCTTACAGCATGACTGACTGGTCCGACTACTCTTTTTATGACGAAGATGAAAAGGAGAATCCGCGAGTAGAGAGAGCTAGGTAAATTCGTGTATGCATTAAGTATCAGTAATCAATCAATCAATCAGACATCCAAACCCAATCCTAGCACGCATGCTGCAGTAACGCGTCAAATGCGGTCAGATCCAAGAACATCAAAACATAACGGCCACAGATGCAATCAATCAATCAATCAATAAGATATTCATCATTTCTTTCACCCGGTCCCCTGTACCTCTTTTCTTGTCTTATTTTTTTATTTTATTCTTGTTTTTAATCTTTCCTGTTCCCCTCCCTTATTTTTTCTTTCAAAACATACAGTTCCGAAGGGCCACCTGAAAAAGGAAAAAAAAAAAAA
>JGI26058J51888_1000908_pt1 | contig 10218 bp, 14 predicted proteins | sample HigsolmetaSP110D_FD_51888 | JGI IMG/M metagenome (IMG submission 51888) | reverse complement strand
TTTGAATTTTTTTTTTTTTTTTATTTTTACGCGTCAGCATGTACTGTAGATCAACACTAACAGGCGGCTCTTATTTCACTTTCAGATTGGGTTGGTTTTCAGAATGGATAAAAACTGGATCTAGGTCATCTGCCAATCATGTCTTGTCATGAAATTCTACTCCAATCAATCAATCACGATCCCGCCGACGAGCAACTTGTTTCTTGATTTTTATTTGTCCTAAATATTAAGCATCAATGTCTCTCATGAATTGATCTGTATGAGACAAGAAGCTGTAACCTCAATCTGCTTTCGGCCCTTATGCAGCAGACGTACAGTAAGGCCAATCCGATGCAGACCCAATTAGGCACGCCGCACGAACCACCCCACGTCCATCCATCCACCGGTGACCGGTGACCGCTCCAGCTCCAGCCTCATTCTTCGACCATCTATGCACGCCCTACATAGTAGTCCTATTATGTACCTAGGTACGTACTAATGCACAGTACATGCATGGCCCACTCGAGGCCACGCCCAGGCCAGGCCAGGCCAGGCACAGGCAGGACAGGTGGGGAGCTTAGGTAGGTTAGGTAGCTAGGTAGCTTCACCGCAACTTTCGTGCTTTTTTTTTTCTTTGTCCCCGACAGGTATCGCGATAAGACAAACGCAGACTGAGAAAAAAATGTAGACAAAAAAATCTTTTGCTTCTTCTCCTTCTAACTCACAAGATCATATACTTAAATTTTACAGCTAGATCCTACAGGATATTAAGTTGTAGACGTGTACTGTACAGTACATATATATATGTATATATACATACCTACGGAGTAGGTACAGTATCGAGGTTACCTAGGTAGGTACTGTGCTGTACCTAGGGTAGTGAGCAAGCTCAGCTCAGGAGCTCTTATGGAGCTTTCTTCCTACGCTAGCTACATTCGGCTAACCGATTTGATCTGATCAATAATTACTGCCTTTTGAAACGCTTCACCCCACGCATACTCACTAATAAAATCGTTGGTAGTATGTACGTATATACTTTACATACTTTATCCGGTAGCAGTTCATATATCATTTATCTCATCCGCGTCCGCATCCGCACCCAGCATCCATGGATCTGCTGTGCAAGTAAAGTCCCAGTAGGGGAGAAGGTCATCCGATCGACGGATGAGATCTCGTCCTGTGGTGGATTATTTAATTATAATTAACCGGATTGGTTCAGATCGATCGGATTTACAGTGGATGGATGGTGCGAGCTGGCTGGGCACCAGGTACCCAGGATAGGTAGGGTGTCATGACTCGTGACAGGATACCTGTTTTATCCATATCATACGTTGATCGATAAGAAATTTGCAAACACATGAAAGACATCATTCCAAATAACCTACATTAGACGGCATCGTGTAGACTACGCACGAATAAAATTGAAATGGGAGGGGAAAAAAAAGACCTCGACAACTTGCAGGCGCTTTAGCAAAAGAAAAGTGTCAAAATACAGAAAGAAAAAGCATGAAACAAAAAAAGAAAAAAAAACACTATCCATACAGTAAAGAAGTTGCTCGATCCCCCGTAACGTCCTGAGAGTGTCCCGAAGCACCATCACAGCAGCCATTGTACTGCATGTGGGGAGCAGTGTCGGTTCCTCTGCGAGTTTCTCGCCAGCACCTTTCCTTCTTGCTGCCCAAAAACCAACCAAGAAGCGGGAGCAAAGGACGAAGCGGAGAGACCGAGTGACAAAAGAGAAAAGACGACAATTAAAGACGAGTATGAAAAGGAAAACCAAAGCGCACAGAATCATGCCGCCTCATCATCATACACACACAGAGAGAAAAACTGCAACCAGCTGGCAACCTCCAGCAATCGCAGGGACCACCCTTTTTGTCGTTGTCCGAATTCTCGTACCAGGTCACAGCAGAACATCTAGTTGATCGGATTCGGTCATCTTGACATAGGGTTCGTTCCAGCATCATGATTACCTTGTAATAGTAAAACCGTCCCGCTCATGGCCGCTCCAACAATTTGCCCCTCTTCGCAATCAATCTAATCGAATACAAGGCTGATAGTGGAGTAGATTCCAAAAAAGGCTCCTCTACGAAGCGAGGACAGCTTCTGGCTTGGGCTCAGGCTCCTGCGCAGTCTCGGAGACAGGCTCAGCCTTCGGTGCCTCAGGGAAGTCCTCCTGCTTCACCGCAGGCTGAGGAGGGCTTGGTTCGGCCTTGATCTGGGGTGAAGCCTTGGTCATCTCGGGAGATCCGAAGCGGCGGTTGCCCATGTACTCCTGAGCCTTGGAGCTGTACTCGTCGACGTAGTGCTTAACCAGGTCAGTGGCGTGAGCAGTGTGCTGGCTGGCTAGGTCCTTGACCTGGTTGGCCTGCGTGTTGATAACATTCTGGATGTGCGCGATCTGAGCGTCGATGACCTCGCGGTTGTTGATGTAGACGAGAGGACCCATGTAGGCGATGGTCACGCCGATCAGGGCCAGTCCCCACAAGGGGAGGATCTGGATAAGCCAATACGAGATGAATGCGGCAGAGAAGGCCTGTCGCAATGTCAGATCTATTGTTCCCTATGTCCCAGGTATCAGATAAGCAAGTGAACTCATACCGCAACCGTGTGAACGATGTTCTCGGCGAAGAGGATGCGCTGGAACTCGATCAGGAAAAAGTCCACAAGCTGCTCCAGATCCTCCAGCACGCCCTCGATGGTATCCTTAGGGATGGTGTAGTATTTACGCGGACGGAATGAGCTCGCGAGGCCTTGGGACAGGATTGTCTTTCCAGCAATTTCGAGGGCGGCAGTAACTGCGTAGACTGATCAGCGACGGCGTGATAAAAAAAATCAGGATCGGGCAGTCATACATCCCAGAGCCAGATACAGGAATTTGAAGAACCAGCGGATCAGAGGGAGGTAACGGGCGGCGAAGATGAGGCTAACAACGGTCGCAAAGGAGGCAGCAGTAGCTCTAGGGCGCTCCCACTGTCGAACATCAGCTTAGGCTCAGCATCCAAACGAACCTCAGTTGACTCACACTCAGGAGGCTGTACAGCAAAGAATGGTAGTCTGCAGAACATATCAGCATCATTTCTGTGACCTGCAGGGCGTGAACGTACGGGTCAGTGGTTGACCGGTCGCGGTTTTCATAGAACGCGCGGTCCTGGAGTAGCTCAGGTCGCGCAGCTCGTTTCCGGTCCGGAAGGCTTCGGATTTGATGTGTGAAGCGACGGGGCCTGTCGAATACATCTGTCAGCCTCATGAGTCTCAGGAACCATTGACCCCGTATACCCTCGATCACAGCGCTCTTGAAGCCTGGATCGGCGATCGAGGTCAATCTGCCTCGAGCTTCGCCAGGGGTGCCTGGCAAGGAAAATGGGCACTGTTCGATAAGAGGTCCGTTAGCGCTGGGTCGCCAGAGATGATATAACGTCTATCTGAGACGAACCTCACTGATCCCGTTGACGACGGGATAGCTCACGTCACCCGCGCTGCTGGATTCAGCCATTTGGGTGGTAGCTGTTGTGGTGCAGTAGACTGCAAAGGTTTGTTTTGTTTAGGAGGCGGAACGCAGCGCAATTGATCCGCTGAGCAATTAGAGACTCCTGATGATAAGGGGAAGAAGTAAGGATAGTATTGCAGCGTTGGAGGCCTGAGGAGATGGATGGATCAAGGAAGGGAGGAGAGAAGGCGACGTTGTGAATGCGATCGGGTGCGCTAGTTAGGGAGGATCTTGTTTTGGCTTGTGATGCAAGACGGTCGTGTGCTCAAACAAGGGGCGGTCGGCAGCAGGCGGCACGAACAGGAGCTCGCGACGGAACGCTCCACTGAGCAGGCACGCCACAGCACGCCCGATGCGCGCTTTGCTCCGTCTGCTTTCAAGCGCAGGGCCAAAGAAAACCGGAGGCATAAGAAAGATCACCAAAAATAGCTGATGTTTCTGTATGTTTCTGCACCCCCAGCAGGCAGTCCCTGGTCCGGACGGCAACAGAGCATCTCAGGACTAGGCGCTCATTGGCTTATCAAAAGTTTCCGCAGTGCAAAACACCACTTGCAGGACTGGGCGGAAATGCTGATGCATCGGTCGGAATTATCCTTCAATCTCACCAGCAATCGATACCTCTTGATACTTTTATTCTTACCCTGCAATATCTCAGGCGTCTCTAGTCTGCATTACTGTTTTACAACATGGGAACTGTTCAAGGTGACATATGTCCATTTGCGCGTCATATCTACGCTACAATCCCATATTTTGATAATATACGCAGATGCTCTCAATAACTACGCGGCAGATCCAATACTTTCTCACTGACAAAGTTCAAGATCATCTCCTGAAGGGAAGTATTAGCATCATTCTTGTTCTTTTTGAACAAAAATGCTCTACTCACTCTGCTGACTGGCGCAATCCGCGGGACAAGGCATTCGCGGAAATAGCGTTCGACATGGTACTCTTGGGCGTAGCCCATACCTCCGTGTGTGAGAACCTACATTGTGAGCAGTCGTACAGACAGGAATGGATCAAACACGATACTTACGGCTCTCTCACACGCCGTGAAAGCGGCCTCCGCGGCTAGATACTTGGCTGAGTTGCATGCCACGCCAACGGTGTGCGGCGTGATGGATTTGTCCGTCTTGCTGGCATCGTAGAGTCGGGCGGCGTGGTAGGTCGCCAGCTTTGCAGCCTCCAGGTTCATATACGCTGCAGCCAGTGGGTGCTGGATGCCCTGGTTCTGTCCGATGGGGCGGCCAAAAACAACGCGCTCCCTGGCATATTTGGCTGCCCTCTCCAAGGCTGCATATCCGAGTCCGAGAGCCTCCCCGGCCAGGAGGCATCTCTCAGCGTTCATCCCATGAAGAACCTAGGAAGCTTATGGTCAGATGATTCCAGGGTTTCTTTGCCGGAAATCCCTAACATACGATCTTGAACCCCTGGCCTTCCTCGCCAATGAGGGTATCCGCTGGGATCCGGTAGTTGTCGAAGAACACCTCGTTCGCGTCAACTGCCCTGCCGCCCATCTTTTTGATCTTCTTCAGCTCGACGCCAGGTGCATCCTTGTCGAAGTCGATGAAGAAGAGTGACAGGCCCTCTGACGGCTTCTTCACCTCCTCGAGAGGCGTGGTTCGAGCTAGCAAAACCATCTTCTTCGCCACCTGTGCGGAGGATATCCAGCTGGCATCATTGCTTTAGCTTACTTCCTCTCTATAATTCTAGCTCTGCTCACACTTTCTGTCCCGAAACTCTGTAATAGTCACCATCCCTGACTGCCTGGGTTCGTAGCTTCAAAGTCTCCAATCCAGTATTTGGCTCGGTCCTGCTCTCTGTCAGTCTGATTCAAATGGTTCTGTCGGCTTGAACCTACACTCCAAAGCAAGTCCTCACTTCTCCCTTAATGAGCGGCGGCAGCATCTTCTTCTGCTGCTCAGGGGTTGCAAACTTCGCAACCGGCTGCGAGGGGTCACTTTTCCGCATCTCACTGATTTGGTCCTTTGAGAGGACTATATACTGACCTGCGTCGCATAGACATTTGCGTGGATTGACTGGGCTCCCGCCATGCCGGCTCCGCTCCTTACCGGAATGTCAGCTGTCTGAGAAACAGCAAAGGGAAAACATAGACGCACTGGGCAATTGTCTGAAGCATCATCGTCGCTTCAGAGATACCAAGCCCAGCTCCTCCCAACTCCTCGGGTAGAGCAATTCCAATCCAGCCGTCCTTGGCCAGGGCGGCATGCAATTCATGCGGATACTCTCCGGACTCGTCGTGTGCAGCCCAGTACTCCTGAAGGAACAGCATGGTCATTTTTGGACCTGGAATCGCGCAGGGAGACGATGTTAAATACTTAGTATTTTTGCACGTACATCCGGGAAATTGGAGCAGATCTTGGCGATAGCGTCCCGCACCATCAATTGCTCGGGGGTGAAGCAACTGATATCCATCATTCCCCTTTGCGGCGACGCTGAAAACCGTCTTACTTGATGCCACGCCCCTAGCGAACATCTTGAACAAAAGTACGGCTGGGCAGGTTTGCTCAATAAGCCGAGGAAGCGAGAGAGGGGCCGTGAAGCCATTCTGTTTATACAGTATACCGGGTATAGATAGATAGACTATGGATGTATCTCTTAATATCAACTGTGACCGAATAAGATAATATGCGGATCAATCCAAACAGGAAACGGTAGACACGAGAAAAAATACAAATCAATCAAAGATGAAGATGCGCAATTTCATAGCGGCTCACGGTAGAAGCCGGGAAGCTCCGTCTCCATCTCCACGCGCGGGGATGCCGATATAGCCGAATGCGGACTAAGGCTCTCCGGCCGGTAAGCGTCGTCGACGCCTTATTTTTCAGGCCAAGACGGCGCCGCAAGATGCAGCCGCGGAAGCGTGCCAGACGCGCCCGACCACTGTGCACATAGATAGGACTATGTCCTTCTATCAGGGTCCTGGAATACCATTTGTCAGACTGTTCATCAGCCTTTTATGACCTCCTGTGCACGTCAGGCCTTAGGTCCTTACGGTTCAGATGGCTTCAATCGTATTGTCCATTCGAGACCCAGTGGACCAGGCCCTAACTCCGGAGTGCGGAGCTGATGCCGCTGGATGCTACTCCCTTATGTGGCATTGCTAGTATTATTCCAATTCTCTATCATTCCGCTTTGTATGATATGCTCGCTGAAGCATGCTATATAGTGCGCAAATTGCAAACATATTCCTGGCCGCTACTTGTCGATAACTTCCCCGGTGCCAGCCCATCTGACAAATCCAGAGCAAGAACAGCAACTGCGTGCGCGGCTCTATTGCCGCAGATTCAGAATCCAAGATGATATATCCCAGAGAAAATCCAGGTTCTGAGAGAAAGAAAGAAAGTAATCATCTCCTATCTTTTCTCACACGCATATCCATTTTGCAAGTCCCTCTCAACGCTTCGTAAACAACATGTTCAGCGGGCTCAAACTCACTGTGAAATGGTCCTTTATCCCTCCCTCGAAGGCCCGTCCGCCTTGTCCCGGAGCGAACTCGAAGTCAAAGCTCATTATTATCCGCGCGACGGTGGTGCGGAGATTGATAAGGGCGAGTGAGCGGCCAATGCAGCCGTAGGGGCCTGTGTTTTGTTATCGATGTCAGCATCGTTGGTCGTGTCTGTTGTGATATTTCTTGAAACGGAATCACTCCAAGGAAGCAATAAATCACAGGAAAAGAGATAGAACGGTCGTTGCCGGGTCAGAGCTACAGACGTTACTCACCAATGGAGAAAGGAGCGAACGCTGCTTTCTCCTTGACCATGTCTGGATATAGGTACCAGCGCTCGGGGATGAATTCTTCAGCTCGCGTATAGATCTCCTCGCCTGTGATGGGGTGAGTCCCAGGCATCAAGCCGTACTTTGAGAGATGCAAGGTCATCTTTAGGACCTCTTCGGATTACTTACTTCGTCCGAGTACATACTGCGAACACCAGACTGTCATGTCACCCGGGACATATGTCTCTTCGATGTAGATGCCCTTTGGTGGTGTCTTCCGCTGCAACGCCGTCGGTACCGGCGGGTACAAACGCAACGTCTCGTATATGACAGCGTTGAGATGGTCGAGATGTGCGATCTCCTGGTTGAGAACCTCGCCGGAAGGATCCCTCATGTAAGGTGCAAGCTCCTCCCGCAATTTTGTAATATGATCAGGATGCCGTGCCAGTTCGAAGAAGAGACAGGTTAGGGTCGTCGCCGTAGTCTCACTGAACTGCATTCAGTGCCCAAACATCGGCACGCCTTCGGGCCGCACGACTCACCTGCCAGCGGCAACTATCAACTGCGAGTCACCTTGTAGCATCAATAGATCATTTCCTTGAGGAGTTTTTCCCTTCAAGGGCGCTAACAGTGATGACGCTATGTCTGGAATGTCATCCTTGTTCGACTGACGGTAGTTACTTAGGCAAAGTCTCCCGATTTGAGTGTCTTTAAATGGTTGCCTACCTTGATCCTTTCATCCATCCTTTCATGACAGTACTCGATAGCTTTCCACCAATCTCTCGACAACCCCGGAATGGCCGTCATCAGCCGCATAAACCAGTCCGGGAACATGAATCCGACAGCATCCTGCCCAGCGTGTAGGATATCAATGATATGATGTCCCTCTCCAGTCTCCAGCATTCCGAAAGACGTTCCAAACGCCAGATCACCCATGATATCGAAGTTATACAGATCGAACCACTTTGTGAGGTCGAATGGCCTGCCGGCAGACGCCTCTATCTGTCTTAGGAGTTTATTGCGGTGCACCTGGATTCTCTTCTCGTATCCACGAAGCGCCTTGTCGCTGAATGCGGTACTCCAAACACGGCGCCTCTGATCATGCAGAGCTTTGTGGCGCAGTGTCTGCATTGACACGAATGGCACCGTGAGGTCATACCACGCGGCTTTCGTGCACTTGGAGCCGGGTCCGTAGATGATATTCACGGCCTTTGGATGAGTAATGGAGAGGTCGGAAGAGCCAATCCGGACGAACTTTCCATATCTTCGGTGTAGCTTCTCGACTTTCCTAAAGGCGTCTCTGCGCTTCAGCTGGGCCGAGAACCAGAAGTTTGAGACCCTCGCGCCCAAGGGACCGGGGAACTTGTTTAGGGGATGTAAAAGCAGGCGATAGACGAGCAAGCTCGAGTAGATGCCAGTCAGATAGGCGACGGCGATCCAGCTCACCGTGCTGCAAGCCTGATCAACAGGCTTCCCCTGCCCGTACACGAGAAATGTGACAGCTGCACCGAACGTACCCAAGAAAATTTTGACATATGCCGCGCCGTATAAATGATGCTCTCCTCTGTTGAAGTAGCAAATATGGGACACTATTCCAGCTACACAGCTGGCGGTGTGTTCGTAAGGGACTCCCATTCTGTCTAATTGCGGCTTCCACGGTTTGTCCTTTGGGAGATTTCAGAAGAACGTTGAAATAGAGGAGAAATGGGCTGCGAGATTGAGAGGTCGAAAGTTTCTGCGGGGTTTATGAAACCAGCCAGGGTTACCCACGGACATGTCCGACGTTTGCTGGACTGTCTCAGCATTATTCCTTGTAGTTAACTTATCTCCAATTGTGCCGAGTTGAGCCAACCTAATGTTACAAAATGACTCAGCGGATTAACTTCGTTAATTATTCACATGGAGAAATGTAATATTAGTCTGTATTTGATACTTTTTGTTTGTTTGGGGAGGTGGCTCACCAGCTTTCCAGGTTGCACATTACCAAGTTATCGGGTGGTACAAAATGGGAATTAGTAACTAATAGTATTTTCCGATCTTATATAGAAATGCCGAATCTCTATGACCTGTCATACGTATTAAGTATTATTATGACAATGTAAACCACATGGCTTGCCACCTCCTGGCCATGATTTGAACAGGCGCTAGGCGCTGGTTCTTATCAGGTGGTATCCTTTTTAGCCTATAGGGGGAGATGCCGTTCGCCGCTAATAGCAAGCATGATCCAATAGCGTTTAGCAGAAAACAAGATAGTAGAATATACTATAAGCCTTAATTTAATGGACTTTAGAATTAAGTTGAAAATTCCCATTCGTCTCGATGTTTGTTTGCCGCGCAGAAAGGCTGCCCTTGCTTCTGATGACACGCAGAACGAAAAAAAACGCTGTCTACTAAGTCATGTCATGCAGATTTAAGGAGTGGGACAACAACTCCTTTGTTTGTTACATATCCCTTTATCTTCAGTTATTCTTTGTCTCCATGAAAGGTTAGTCGGTTCAATGTGCTCAAGATTAGATAAATGAGCCCGCGCAAGACCTTTTAGAATCAAGAAAACAGGATGGATCTTGATATCGCTGCAATGATATTAGAATTATTAGGCAAGGAACTGATTTTTCTGGCCTTCAATATATCCCGGTTCAACAAGCCAAGAACGATATTTATCCCTTCAGTTCATCGGTCCTGCTACGGGCCTCAAAAATAGCGCGGAAGGTAAAATAGTATTGATCACTGGTGAGAGCGAAGGGTTAAGATTGTAAGCTTCTAGGATTGATACAGTGTTTATCTCCAGCCTTCAGGGAACTAGATCATTTGTAGATGCCAGCCGAATATCACCACTATACCCTAGTAGTATGCCAAGAAGCATATCAACCTAGTCAGCACACGCCGATCTGAATAAGGTCATAACCCTTGCAATATTATACTACCCCTGTCAATATTCGCTTATAATCGCACATTCTCTATGAGATAAATAGTCAATGAGTTAGGTAGATTAGAACAATCAGAGCTTTCATCAT
>JGI26058J51888_1000905_pt1 | contig 10252 bp, 9 predicted proteins | sample HigsolmetaSP110D_FD_51888 | JGI IMG/M metagenome (IMG submission 51888) | reverse complement strand
CCCGAAGCTGGACGCTGAAGCTAACCCCATCCAGGCCAAACCCACCCACCAGAACATCATCCGCCTGGCCCCGCCGCTGGTCATCACCGAGGAGGAGATCAAGACCGCCCTGGGCATCATCGAGCAGGCCGTCAAGGAGCTGCCCACCCTGACCGGCGCGTCGGAAGACAAGGTCATCCCGCCGCCGGAGAAGAAGGTCAAGATCGGCCTGGAGAACTGAACCGAAGCTTATTCTTATGAATAAACCGCATTTTTTTGTGGAAGGAATTCCTTATTATTCCTTCTTCCTCTACGACGCCATTCATCCATTAATTGGCGACGAGACACTGAAAAAAAAATTACGTACCTATCTATCTGCCCCGGGCGTGTACGATACATAGATACATTAGGTAATTAAAAAAAATAAAAGCATGAATGATAAATAAAAGATACATGGGATTTCCTTTCCTTCGGGTTGATCTGGCCTACCCTGGCCTGGCCCAAATGCCACTCTTCACCCCATCCAATGTCGCTATCGGATTAATTAAGAGAAGGGAACGTTCGTTGTAAACCTTGACCGTTCGCCCAATTTGGGTGCTCAATCGGAGTCGATGTGAAAAACGAGCAGGACCAGAAGGTTTCATCCAACTCCATCTGACAAGATCAGATCAGACTAGCACTTTCCGAGTCGCAAGACAGAAACCAAAGAGAGAAGAAGTCCCGAATCAAATCAACCTTGTTTTAATTGATTAATGACCAACTACCTAATCGTCCTCGTCGTCGTCTAAAATGATATATATGTAACCCAAGAGAATAATACAAGTATGAGGATGAAATGTCCGTCATGTAAATAGTCCTACAGCTCGATGGAAGACAACACGAACGAGCGGTAGGGTGGAGCAGACGCAGTCCTGCTAAAACTGCCCTGTTAATCAGGGGTTGATCTTCCACTCTTTTGAACGAACGAACGAATGTATGCATCTATTGCCATGGGGGAGAGGGCTGTAGACGCGCTACTTTGGTGGTTGTTTTGTTGGTTGTCTTTTGTTTTCGGTCCGAGAGGGGTTGTTTGTGTTTCTCTCCTCCACTGCCTACCTCACCAAGCCGATCAGTATAAATTCCATTGTTATCTCGTAGCTGAAACAAAAGTGGATGTGGTCCTCGCTGCATCAAGGAGGATCCATCCATAGACTGCTGCATTCCCAGTCTGACTGTCTGCTCTGAAGGCAACACGGAAGAAAGAAAAGCAGCATGCTGTTCCGCCAGAAGGTTTTTGACGAGGCTCTCCACTCTCTCTTAGCATGAGACGTGTGGGACACAGGTAAATCCGATCCGACCCGACAACGTCACGTGGCATGCCGCGATCAATTAATAACACATCGCACCGTGCATCCGCTGTGGTTTTTTCTTCTCTTCTCAGCCTCACACTTTATGGTTTACATGAACGCATAATCAACCTCCAGTTCCTGGTGCGCCCAGGGCGCCCGCTCTCCATAGGATGGCAGGTCATATTGGCGTACTAGATGGATGAATCAGGGCAAAAATAAGGCTCCTCCGCCGTGCTGGGTTCCCTTTTGGGGGGCTCGAGTGCGATGGTGGATGCGAGTCACCTGCTGCTCATACATTCCCTTTTAAGTCGCTCGTATCTGGTAATGTAGTAGGAGTCATGAGACCTGCTAGTAGTGGTGGTTCACGCGTTCTCAAGGGAGAGAGAGGATCTGCATCTGAGGAGGAGCTGTGCGTTCGTTAGATAGACTTGATCAGGTGTTGGTCTGGTCGGTCAGCTTACTGTCGTAGCATGTCCATGACATGATGTATGGACGCAAGGAACTCTCGCACGGCGTGTCTGAACAAGAATATCCCTCGTGTTGGAGAAGCTAGCCGTCCGCAATCCCCGGCTGTCCTCGTGGCGGTCGTGGAGACGTTTGGGCTCTGGCAGGTAGATATCACTCTCGAGATCAGGACTATTGACGATGGTGGTTCTTGCTCTCGTGTCGACCGTGGTTTTATCGGCCTATTTTTGGATCGTGGCTCGCGTGCAACGGGGCGATTCCGTATGCTCGGAGCCGGAGCAGGGGACACCCCCTTTTGAACCCCCCTGATCGGGAGAAGGCTTCCGTCAGAGCTCCTGCGACAGGAGGACGGAGATCACGACTAGAGCCTCTAGCACGGTGGTGACGAGCGGCGGTCCATCCAAGGCCCAGGGATGAGACGGAGAAGTGCAAGGTGCGGCTGGCGGCGCGGAGGGAGCTAAACACCGCCAACACCGTCGCCTCCGCCCGCTCTGCTTTCCACCACAGGGCTCTGGTCTTTGCTTTGCACGTCGACACCAACCGGAGAGATTCCACGACGGGCTGTGGGATCGGACGTCCTCGCTCGCCATGTGCCCATGACCCGATCTAACATGTTTGGCGTGTGAGCGTTGGGCAAGCTGGCCTCCGGATCCGAGCTGCCCGCTCAGACATTTTCTTAGCTACTAACTTACTACAACTTCTCCGACTCGTCACCTCGTTCTCTCCGTGTTCTGCGTCTGTCATATCTTCTTCCCCTTCCTCTATCCCCCTCGCGAGAGAGACGCAGTCATGGTCGGTGGCATCAGCAAGCGTCAGCAGGCGCGCAATGAGAGAGCCTTGCAGGATCTCATCAGGACCATCCCGGGAAACGACCGCTGTGCCGACTGCGGTGCGATGAATCCAGGTGAGTCTTGCCAATTCCCACCGCAGTGATGTGCTGGTTCTGACTTTGGTTTCTTCGCTCTCTTAGGATGGGCCAGTTGGAATGTAAGCTTGCAATTGTCTCTCTACTTGTGTCGAGACTTCCAGACGATACCGATGCTGACGGACTGCTAGTTGGGTGTCTTCCTCTGCATGCGGTGCGCCGCACTGCACCGGAAGCTGGGGACGCACATCTCCAAGGTCAAGTCCTTGACCATGGATAGCTGGACCACGGAGCAAGTTGATGTGGGTGCTCCCCGAGACTCGATCGGACGGAAAAGGAGAGGCTGCTGACGTCTTGAAGAACATGAAGTCGCATGGCAACAACATCGTGAACAAGATCTACAACCCGAAAAATGTGAAGCCGCCCGTTCCCACGGACATCGACGAAGAGGACGCGGCTATGGAGCGGTTCATCCGGCAGAAATACGAGCACCGGACTCTGGCGGATGGGAAGCCCAAGCCTCCCAGCAGGCACGAATCTGACCGCGCCAGCAGAACATCGGAGGATTCGCCGCCTCCTCTCCCTCCCAAAACCGGCAAAGGATTTGGCCTCGGTCTGCGCTCTGGCTCGTCGCACTCCCATCGCCCCAGGTCGGCGGGCAGGCCGTCGTCCCCGCGGTCCCCTCAATCGGACACTTACAGGCACGAGTCGAGGTCACCGCCCATACCGATCAATAAGCAGTCTCGAGTCTTTGGGGCCAGCATTGGTGACATGAGTGAATCGTTCGAGGCGAAATTGGCCGTCTTGAGGGACATGGGATTCCCCGACGACAGGCGGAATGCGACCGTCCTTCGGGGTCTGAATGGCAACTTGGAGAAGACGATCGAGTCCCTGGTGAGACTGGGAGAGGGCACCAACCCCAGCTCCCGGGCTCGCACTCCCGTGGCAAAGGCTCACACCGGCGGAAAGTCAGAATCGGGCTCAGGCGCGAAACCAGCGACTTCGACAAACCCGTTCGACCAGCTGGATTCTGCGCCGTCGAGCCAGCCGACCACCAAGTCGTACAATCCGTTCGACGTTCCCGTCACGCAGCCGACGTCGGCGCAATCGCTCGAATCATCTTTTCAGAATCTCCAAATCTCCAAGCCTCTGTTCCCGCATTCAACTGGCGGGTATCCGAGCCAGCAGGTGCAGTTTTCGCAGGCTCCTTTCCAGCAGTCGATGACTCCGCCAGTAACTTCTCAGTCTTCTTTTATGCCGTCCCCTCATCCTCTGAATTCCAGCTACAATCCCTTCTTCCAGTCCATGCCGCCGCAGAACAGCGGCGGTACGAATCCGTTCGGAAATCCGGCGCCGACTTTTTCTCAGACGAACCCATTCTACGGCCATATATCTCCTCAGAATACCGCCGCACAGCCCCAACAACCTACTCAAGGGCCGCTCCTCTCTGCGTTTGAACCGCAAAGCCAGTCACAGCCTGCGACTACGATGCCCGCCTTTGCCTCCCCGTCGCCTTTCGCCCCGTCGTCACAGCCACCGCAACAACCCTCTTCTCAGACTTCATACAACCCGTTTAACTCCATGGCTGGCGGAGCAAATCAATCGAATCCTTTCTTCCAAACACAGTTCCAGCCGCAACAATCGGCGCAGTTCCAGCCTCAGCAGCAGGGCTTCCCTTCTCAGCCTCAACAGCTTACCCCGCAGCCAACAGGCCGATTGGACAAGAACAGCATTCTCGCACTCTATAACCTGCCCCCATCCACCATGCCGCAACAGTCGCAACAGCAGCAGCCGCTAGCACCGTCACAGCAGACGACGGCAGGGCTCAGCCCCGCGCCCACGCTGACGACCTCACTTGGATCCACACCACAGACACAGTCATCGTTCGGCCTGTCGACGCCCCAGCCCACCGCGACGAATCCTTTCTTCACGTCTTCACCGCAGCCGACTGCGCCTGCGGTTTCAGCGGCCCCGTCTGGCCTCGGGATCGGCATGAGCGCGAATCCGCCACAACAACAAACCAGCACCAGCCCGTTCGTGAAAACGCACTCCAGCAAAGCGAGCGTTGACATCAACGGGGCGCAGAACGGCCGACACAGTCCGGATGCCTTTGCGAGTTTGAGCGCACGATACCAATGAAGTCTGATTCGAGACGGCATGTAAAGAGTCTCAGGTCAGATTTTTGACGGTTCTCCTTTAATTTGTGCATAATAATTTTCCTTGACTTATTTAGTCTTTGTGGAGCGGACAGGTTTCCGTTTTCTATTTTCCTTTTTTTTAAAGGTTTCCTTCCGTAGGGAAGTTTTCTTCATTTATGTACTGTAATTTGTCTGACATTGATATTGATATTGATGCTGATACTGATCTGTACAAGTGTATCAAGTTTGCATTGTGTGTGTGTGTGTGTGTTGTGTGTGTGTGGAGCGGCGTTGTTATGGTTTTTTTTCTCTTTTCTAATATATACCAATGCTATACCACGTACCATAGTTTTATTCCATTCTTTTTTTTTGACTTGTACCTACTATACCTACCGATTGTGAGTGCAGGGGGTGGAATGGAGTGGACTTCAAACATGAATCTGAACCTGGACCTGTTTGTTGAACTCCTTGGACCTACATACCTCCTTACTACTTAGCTACCTGACTCAAGTAACCGAGCGTCAAGCGTGGTGGTCAATTATTATTATCAAAAGACCTACCTACCTACTGTACAGTATTTTACATATATGCAAGCATGGAAGTAGGCACAAAATTAATTATTCAGAATGTGTGAGGTGTGTATACATATACATACATACATTCATACATACTGGGCAGGATGGACAAGAGACAGACCGGTTCAGATCAATCAGGCATTTTGTGTTTTTAATTGTGAATTTCATGGATCCGAATCAGATCAAATCAAATCGCAAAAAAGAAAATCAGTAATATACCAACGTTATGTATCTATCTATTCTTACTCGTTACTCTACCATACTCATGCACACCACACTCACTCACTCACTCACTCACTGCCCTGCGCCAGAGTCCCCATGTTGGATAAGAGATAAATAAATTTCCCCATTCTGTATTCTGCGATTGTGCTTCAGAAACTTATATATCTGTATATCTATCTATCTGTCCAATACATATCAATTATATTCCATGAGACTTTGCTTTGCATTTGCAGGAAGGACAGAGAGAAAGAGAGGATAGTAGTTTGTCAATCAGTCGATCAATCAGCCACAATTCACTCCACCCCCTCCTTTCATGTGAAATAAGAATAAAATAAATGAATAGGAAAAAGAAAAAAAACATCATCGATTTTCATCCTGTTCCCACCATGGATAATTTAATTAGAGATACAGATACAGATACATCGCCTAGCAATTGCATGGTATGGTATATACGATAGGATCAGTATACAACGCCGGATGTATAGTATGACGATATAACGCAAACAGTCCATCCGACTCCAAACCATGACTGACTGACTGACGCCAATACCAATATCAACATATCAATATGATCGACACCGATCCAACTCAATCCAACCCCCCCGCCAACCAATCCCCCACCTCGACCCCGATCCCCCGCGCCATCTCCGCGATCCACTCGCCCGACACATTCACGCACCACTTCTCCCCCGCGTCGGCCGTAACACTCCCTCCTCCTGCTCCTGCACCTCCTCCGAGCCCCATCCCGGTACCCGCGCCCGCACCTATCCCCACTGAAGACGAAGAGGACGAAGACGAGGCAGGCACGACAAGCCGCAGCCGCCGCAGCGTCGCCAGCTCCGCGTAGATCCGGTCCGCGACGGCCGCGGCGCGGATCGGGTTCGCGGGCGGGTTGGGGTCGATGGCGCGGTAGATGGCGATGAGGCGCTCGAGGGGGAACGGGCGCGCCGTGAGGATCGTGGATGGTCCGGAGGAGGCGATCTTTGCGGCGGAGGAGGCGAAGGCGGATTCGAGGGTCGATTTGGTGATTCGTGTCTTCTGCCGCTTGCGGCCCTTTCTGCTGGGTGTGGAAGGGTCTTGAGACTCGTCGGGTCGGTCTTCTGCGGCTGCTTGGGCCTGGGAAAGGAGTTTCAGGCGTCTGCGGTGGTGCGAGCGTTTGTTCCGCGCGGAGAGCGACGAGGATGAGAATTTGGAGAAGAAGATCGTGTCGAGGCGGGGCGGGGTGTGGGCGGCCAGGTAGGCGGATGTGAGGATCAGGGTTGGGAAGTAGGGGAGGGATGGGAGCGGAGATGGGGCTGGCGATGGCGATGGCGCTGGAGCGGGCGTAGAAGATGTATTATCGTTCCTGTTCGCGAGAGCAGAAGAAGCAGCCGAAGAAGGCGTGGGCGTAGCCGACTCCTCCTCAACGATACGATGCACCAGCGCCGCCTCGCCCTGCTGCCGAAACAGCGCCCGGTTCCGGACCAGCAGCCGCGAAAAGTCCCATTCCTTGTCCGGCGCTTCGCCGTTGACGATGGGAGCCACGAATTGCGGCCAGAGCTTCTCGCATATCGACCGGAACGAAGGGATCGTGCCGGCCGTAGGCCCGACCAGGGAGTCGTAGACGGTCGAGACGAAGTTGGGATACAGCTTTGCGGCGAGCTCCGTCGGGAGGCCGTCCACGGAGGGCGGGCCTGAAGCCGTGATAATCGTAATGGCTTCCTTCCGCGCGTACGTAGGGAAGCTGATATGCGGGACTCCTGCGGTCTGGAGGAACAGCGGGCGCGGCGTGGTGCTGAGGATCAGAACGACGCAGAGAGAGGGTATCTAGGTCAAAAGTCAGCATTACAGCACAGCTCTAGACCTGTATTCGAACGATACAAACTCACCACCTCCCCCAGCCTCGCCAGCGCCGGAAGCAGCGTCGGCGGCGCTTCTCGCTGCCTATCGATCCCATCCAGCACCAACACAAACTTCTCCACTCTCCCTTCGGGTGTTGTCGTCGAGGCGAAGGCCGAGGCGAGGACTTCACCCAGCAACACCACCAGCGTGCTGACATGCTCGCACTTCCCCTTGCCAAACCGCTCCCACTGGTCGCTCAGACCGAGCGCCTCCAGAGTCGCCCACAGGATCTTCGTCAGCAGATGCCGCCCCGTTATGCATTCCGCGCAGCGGACAATGGCGTGCGGCACGTCAAGGGCGGCGAGGACGGCCTGGGTGATGGTCGACTTGCAGGTGGCCGAGACGCCGTGGACGACCACGGTGGACGGACTGGGTACCGCGGGCTGCCTGGCAGGATAAGATATGAAAAATGCAAGTCAGCACAGAATTCAATCTCGTTGCCGACTTTCATATATCTGGGAAAGATGGAGCGACTTGCGCTCGGGAAGTAGGGCGACTCACGCTGAGCAGACCTGCAAGTTGCTGGATCTGGAGCTCTCGACAGGGCCATTGCTGGCTCAACGAGAGAACGAGCTCGTCCGGAAGAACAGGAGCCATTGTGTTGTAACCACACACACGGCTCCCAATCCGCCGTTGCTTTCCCTGTATGGATACGCTGGAGTTGCAGACGACGCGTTGAACCGCTTCGCGTCGCGTCACGTGCTCCTGCGACGGCCCAAAATGGAGAAGCCCGGTATTCGAGTACCGAGTCTGATATCCAGCATCTTATCTTTATCGTACTGATCAGCCAATTACTGAGTTACATATCTTTTCCTTCCAACACATGTAAAGTCAAAATATGGGTACATCTATTCTACTAGCTAAAATTCTGGGACAAAGCAGATGGGGTTAAACCCAAAAGTACATCACGGATGGAAGATGGTGGTCTGCCGAAGCCAAAAATAGGAAAATGGCATCTGGTAGAGATGACGCAAAATCTCGCGTTGGGGAATCAAGACGATCTGCGCGTCAGCCATGGTTCTGTGGGCTGGTTAACCACTGCTTCAGGCGCAGACATATCCATCCAGAAAGCCCAGAAAGGGAAAAAGGTAAATAAAAAAAAGGAGAAAAAAAATGCTCGTTTTGGGCAACATATGTAATGCCGCTCTCCTTGCATCAGGCAACATCACGGAGCATGGTACAAATCGTAAAGATAGGAACTAAAAGCACAGATCATGAAAAAAAGGAAACTCGTCAGGATCAAACCCTACTTTGCCGTAGGTGCAATGGAACAGTAGGCTCGATCGTGAAGAGAGCAAAGATGAAACATTTCTTGTCATCACTGTTTCAGTGTGCATATGAACGCAGTAGCATCCAAAAACATGAAGTGTACAAGAGGATAAATCAGGACGCCTGTACCGCAGAATGCATCGTCAAGAGAATCCAGAAAGATGTCGAGAGGGAATTGATAAAGATAGAGATCTTGCCGTGGTATCACACTGATTCCCAAAAAAAGAATTTCGCTGACCATTTTTTCAGAGTGGCCGTGAAGTCATTAAGATCGTTGCGTCGTCTCACTATGGGTACAATTCGGTGACTAAGGGGCTAGCAGCTGAGGCTAGCCAGCTCAGAAATATCCATACACTGGGGCTGGCGTCCCAAGGCCGCCGTTTGGCTGCTGCGGAATCGGGCTGAAGAGAGGCACAGACGTCTCGCCAGCGCCGCCAGACGGGGCGGTCGAGGTCGGGCCAGAAGCGGGACCAAACTGAGCTCCAGCTTCCGAGTAGGCTCCGTTCTGGTTTCCGAACTGGTGGCTGACACTGTTGGTGGGGAACGAGTTGTGTTGGTACGAGAACGGCTTCTGGGAAGAAGCCTGCATGTTCGCAGGAAGCTGACCAGTCGTCGCGTCGTTCGGAGTAGCCTGTCCGCTTGGCGCACCGCTTCCCCTACCGGAACCTTCGGATGCCATCATCTTGCCGGCGATGCGGCGACCGTGAGGGGTCTGGCGGATGGAGGGCAGGATGGGGCGGATGGCCTCGATGAGGCGAGTCCTTGTTTCGGGGTCGGCATAGTCCATCGCAGTCTGAACCACATAGTTTGCAAACGAATCACGAAGCATCTTCTCGAGCTCATTCCCGGCGAGCATCTCCTCGATCATCTGGCGGCGGACCTGGTAGTCTGCAGTACGCAGGCACTTTTCGATCACATTGGAGCTGAACTTTTGCTTCGACAAGGCCGGAACATTTCCACGGAAGCTCTGGCAGAGTGGCTCGGTGAAGTGAGGCTCCGAAAGATCCAAGATATACTGTACAACGTAGTTGCCAAATGGATCCTGGACAAGAGCAAAGGCATTGGCTGTGATCTGCGCAATCAGGCGCGCCCTCTGCTCTCCCGAGGCGTGGTCAATGCAGCGCTGCAGGACGCAGCAGCCGTGACGGTGGGTTCCGACAACCACGCAGTTAGCTCCCACAGCATCATAGATGAACTGGGAATCTTCGGCGGAGAGGCGGTTGAGACATTTCTGAATGACGTGGTTGCCATTCAGGTCCTGCACCAGGTCCACGACGCGGTCCCGCAGAGCACGGATGACCGTTTGCGTCTGCTCCGGGGTCGAGATGAACTCGATCATCTTCTGCAAAGCACGAGTTCCATGCTGGTTCAATGCAATCTTAACCATCTGGGGCGCAGCGTTGTTGATCAAGGTAGTACGCTGCTCATCGTTCGAAAACTCCAGCAACTTCTGACAGAGGTAGTTACCGAAAGGATCTGTTTCGAGAATGATTAGCTTCCATGTCCCAAGGATTGCCGTCTGGGGGGGGG
>JGI26058J51888_1000900_pt1 | contig 10318 bp, 10 predicted proteins | sample HigsolmetaSP110D_FD_51888 | JGI IMG/M metagenome (IMG submission 51888) | reverse complement strand
GGGGGGGGGGGGCAGTGAGTGGTTAAGAAGCCGTTATCGTTGTACTTAAGTGGCCATGCCAGATCGTTGACCGTCCTTTCAGACATCAACCCAACGTGCTTCGTCCAATTGGATCGAGCATATTCCTGTGTGGGCAATGTGAACCGCATTAGGTACCTAGGTAGAATAGAAACCGCAGGATATCGCGAAAAACCACACCATCATAACCCAAATGGCCGCTATTCAGAAAGAAATTGTCGTGAACCCACCTTGTTAAGTTGTTTCTGAAAAGTACGATCAGGATGATTGTAGATAAGTGACATGTTTCTCTTGCAGTGTTTTCTTCATGACAGGTACAGTTTATTTTCTTAAGTTTACTACACTCAATGTTTTGTGCTAGTTTCTGTATAAAATACCACATACCTACTTAGTACCTATCCAAGTCTATCAACGCCTTTAAAAACTTGATTTCAGTGGTCTTTATCTAGAAATTGACTAAACAGAGAACTATTCTCTATCCTTAGAAATTGGGGATAGGCGTCTTCAAGACGAAGATCCGATTTTTAGTAGGTTAGTCCAGAAACTTTTTGCAAAGCAAGCATATTGGTTACTGATATAGAAGCAATGTTCAGTAGAAAGTCTCATAACTCTCAAACTGTGAAACATGCATCATGACTTATATTTTGTTCCGTCATGACGCGCCACTGCATAGCATGGTATATTTTTGCCATATGTGATATCCAGGCTCATGATTGTAAACAAAACACCAAAAGAAAAACAATGAAAGTATTACGTACGTACATACAGGCCAAAAAAAATCACACCCCCGGCCCATCCACCTGTCGGTGGGTAGGGGGAGGGATGCTACGAAAACCCCACCTTGCTTTTCGCGGGCAGGGTTTTGCTATCCTGTAGGTAGGGATCATCCGGTGATGTTAGCAGGAATATTGGTAATCATCTCACCGCTGCAACCATCTTCCGCTCCAGGATTCGAACCAGGGGCTTTGTCCTTGCTCAGGAAGCCAGGTGAGAGCACCTCACCTTACCAACTGAGCTAGGAGCCCCGAGATCTCGTAGCTGGGTTACGTGGAGAGAAATGAATGGGGTGCTAGCTGGGGGAGTCTTCAGTGATGTTATCACTGTGGCCAGGGCAGCGGGGGAGGAGGGTAGTACAGTTTGCCTGGACTCGTACATGTAGTTTGGCTTCTGGAAAGGAAAAATTCCATCCATATGATGATTCTTCCCATGTTGCAGTGCTATCAAAGAGTGCGGATCATGAAAATATTGCATTCAAAGCGGAATTCTTGCCTGTCTGCCATTTATACTGGACTATAAATTCCGATATTATCGCACTAGGAGAGAGAGACTCCACATTATTTGAAAAACATTACATGGGCTTCTTCATTTAGTGTATGCCGATCTTATTTTCTAGGCCAATGTACTTCATGCTATGTATTGTTTGAGGAGATGAAATGCAGACAGATATGCCTCCTTCAAATTTATGGTTGTCCATAGCTATTCTTTTGAGTCGATGCCACTAATGTTCAAGATGCTATTGAAATTGTTAGCATTTTCTATTACTTCGTGATTATCTTGGTATACAAACTATATTGCTTTATTTCGCCTTGAATATGAGGATTTCCTAACATCGTTTGCGACTTCTTATTGTTATTTACAGGCCCGAGCCAATTTCCTCTAAAATTGATATCTAAAATCCGGTGCACGATCACTCCATTCCTCTGGAGAAACAGTCCAGCCTTCCGCCAACGCTTTGTCCTTCGCAGCCTCCCGCCTCTTATAAATAGAGCGAACAACCCACCACCCACTCCACGCAAAGGCCAGACATCCTAAACTCCATGAATGACCGAGGGTAAATGCTGGCGCGGATTTTGTCTGATAGATCTGCCCGGCAACCACGCCACCGATGTTTGTCAATGTGAGCAGAATCCCAACACTAGCCGCTCGCTTACCATCTGGAGCACAGTTCCCAGACAGCCAGGCGATATTGGTGCCAGTGCAGAGGAAGCATGCCGTCGAGATGAGGTACGTGGCAAAGTACCTCACGCTAGCGGAAACATGGCCAAGCAGAATGGCATAGCCGGCTATGCCGAAGGGAGCTGAAATGATAAGGGATAAAAACCGGGCCTTGTATTTATCGGATAAGACGGCCCCAACACCGTACACCATGGCGCCCCAGATATTCACTAATGGTTGTGTTAGATGCCAACATTCGTGTCTCCTTGAGTAGGCATGCGGTTAAAAACTAACCTGGGATTACAAGATATTGGGCCTGGATAGTGGAGTAATGAAATCCATCCTTTAGAATAATTGGCAGGAACGTTCCAAACCCTGCGATTGTTATCGTCATGTTCATAGAATGTATGTAGTGGGAACTCACCGTACAAAATAGTTACCACGCAAATCTGGATGACCCCATGGACCCAGCTTTTAACATCCTTAGCCGCCATTTTAATATCTTTTAGCGTGTAATGACCATTCCCTCCACTGTAAGACGCAGTTAGCTGAGCACGGTGTCTCATAATTTCCTTGTCCTTCTCGTTTAGGAAATAAGCAGTTTCATAATTCTTCGGAACGACAAAGAGGCATATTCCAGCCCAAACCAAGGTTATGATGCCTTCGAGAATGTAGAGCCTAAAACCACATTAGCAGGCTGAATAGTCCGAATTTCTCATTCCCTCATCCTCACCATCTCCAACCAGGGAGTCCCGCAGTTCCATCCATGTAGAGAATCGCATAAGCCAAGAGCCCGCCGAAGGCCCCGGAGAGCGCAGAAGCAACTTCATTGGTCAGTTGCTATCTCATCATAGATTTACGTGGAAACTTACTGAAGAGGAAGGAGATGCGAGTGGCAAGTTCCTCACGCTTGTACCATTGGCAGAGGAACAATGTCATCGATGGGAATAGACATCCCTCGAAGAAGCCGAGAAGAAGACGCGTTACTACGAGGGAAGCGAATCCTTTGACGAAACCTGTGCACATGCATACCAATCCCCAGGAGAATGTGATTGCAGGAATCACTCTGTTGAATTGCAGTCGTTTTACCAAAATAGATGTCGGGAACTAACAGCTCATTAGTTCGTTATTTCAAAATATCATCGCGGAACTGATGCCATACCTCCGCAAGAATGTAGAAGATATAGAAAATTGATATTGCTATCTGTCGATTCGTTAGTAAAACATCCATGACACCTGCTAAGCTCGACATACATTCAACTGTGACCCCACGAGTCCGATATCATCGGCCATTCCTTGAGTCGCAGCAAAGCCAATCTAGACAGTCAGTATATTTTCAACTTCATTGTAATTTCATAAGCACGGGGCATATATACGTTTCCACGATCGAGATAGGAAATAAGCATCAACAGCATCATCACTGGCGCGATGTAGCAATCCAGCTTCCAAACAAGCGCTGCCTCTCGCTTTTTATATTCAATGCTCTCTGGCGACTCATCGCCACCGTATTCAATTTGAAGATCATTTTGAGGTTTGGTGTCGCTGGAGGTATCCATGATGTATGAAATGGATGATATTCAGAGTTCAGTATATATTCTCCCTTCGTGTTCGTTGGCATGGTCTTCTGAGAGGGTGCAGGGATGGTACTATATTGACCGGGGGATTAGAGTTTGATGTCAGCGCCGAGACTTGGGGTAAAGGATCCAACTGAGTGTTCGCGTGGAGAAGCTTAAGATGCAGAACACGTTTAGTGGCCATGTGGAAAACGCTAACCGAGCTGATGGGCGGAGATTGATACTTCTTCCCCCGGATTCTGATTGTTATGGAACGTCAAATCAGAATCGGTTGCCCATAATTGGGGTAAAGTTCTCCAACTTCGGGGTAAAGTCAACCGCGTTAACGGAAACTCTGCCTCCGCATTCCCCACCTTGACAGCTCTTCCAGAAATAAATCACGGCTGAAGTTAGAAACTTAATTTTCCACATGTCTAGCGTGCTCGAAAAGGATGGGATTTAATGAAATGTGGCAGTTGCTTCCATGTTGGATGACTTCTTCCTAGTGTAATCCAGTAGGTTATGTAATACTTGTGCCTTCTGCCTTCTTCAATAGCTGCTGTTATTCTAGAAAATTGATGCTGAGAGATGTATTGTACTGACTGTCCTGGGAGTTTAACGTGCTAAAAATGCATATTGAAGAAATAGTAGTCCATTTGCAGAATACTTTCTAATACTAGAGATCCGACTGCAATTCTTGATAAAGTTTTACGTTCTCAAGAGGAACGGAGACATTGTTACGAAACCCAATTCTAACAACTTGACTGCCTATCAAGTACAGCGCATCCGTGATATTTTATTTGGCCTCCTGTTTTCTCAACCTTCGATCTATTTTCTACTTACAATTTCGCGCTCAAGAATAGGTGCGGCAACGGTAGCTGTGTGAAGACTGAGGAGGGTCGCAATCTCAAGGACCTCCATAATCTCTTCCGGCGTTGCGCCGTACCTGATGGCATTTCGCATATGGAGCTTTAATCCAGGTTGATAGAGGTGTGTGGCGGCTGCATCAAATGCGCAATATATTAACTCCTTGATCTGTTGTATGTCAGTGAATTTGTCCTTTTCTGCTGCACCTGTTGGATAAGCCTGCAATAAAAGGGTTCTGTTTTACCTTTGGCTCGAGAACACCCTTCCCTTTTCCATCTCCTGCCGGATCTTTAATCCACGGTACCGAAGAGAATTTAAGATACCCCTCGAAAAACTCCGGGTCGAGCTTGAGAAAATCCTCCCAGAACTCGTGCCAATAGCCACGTTTCTCGGTAAATTCTGCCTTCAGCTTTTCACGTCTTTCGTCTAGGGGAACACCCGCCGTTGGATGCTTGTCATAAAGCCCCTCCTCTCTGAGAACTTCCATGAGGAGTGGAACCCCGATGTTGCAGGCGTGAATGCCCAATGTGCTCGTCAGCTCGATTACCTCCATTACTTCTGCAGGAGTTGCTCCTTCTTTCAGGGCGGCCTTGATGTGCTCTTCGATTCCCGGGACATGGAGATGGGTGGAAGCGCTGTCGACGGCTATCGAGACGAAGTGTTGGACCTTCGGAGGAAGATGCCTCTTCTTCTTGGGGATACTTCTCAGGTTGAGACTCGCTTCGAATAGCTCCGGGCTCAGATTCAATAGGCCCTGCCACCCTTTCGTCCAAGCGTGCTGTCCATTTTCCGCAATGAAGCGTTCTTTTAACTTGTCCGACATGCTTCCTAAGTCAACAGTGGTATCTCACGCAAACAGAACTGAGTGGTGAATTGTTTGATAAATATGAGAATCAAAATCAGAATAAAAAATAAATGGACAGAGCAATATAAACTATCAAGGGCGCAGTTAAAATGACCTTGTGCTGCTCTCCGAATATGTTTAAGATTTGCGGGGAATAACATACCAGGAGAATGTGGGGTATATCCAGAGTGGGAAACCTCCACCGTCACGTTGCTGTTGTATTGTTAATCAAATCATGAACAAACGTTAAGAAAGAAGTATGATATATATCTCAAATATTGTTAAAAATTGAAGATATATGACTAGCTGCCTACTTACCTGTGCAAGTCCTATTACATTCTTCCGCACTACATGATACTCGTCTTAGTTGGATTCACAGAGAGTCTAGTATATCCTTTAATCTAAATAGAAATTCACCTAAAACTCTTTAACAAATGTATCTCATGTCTCAAAAGCACTTATAGCAACATGTCTCACAACCGCGCCCGACCCCAAAAACGCGAGGCGTTCTTCGGATCTTCTTCCCATTCAAAGTCATGGGCAAAAATAATCTCTATCCCTTTCTTCTCCAGCATTCGAATCCTCTCAATCGTCTGCTCTGCGAGTTTACGATTCGCATGAATGCAGCAGATGTGCCCTTCAGAGTCACGCCATTCCCCGATCTCCTTCTGTTTGCGCATGATCCTTCTATCGTGACAAGCATCCCCGGCCAGGTAGACAAATTTATTCGGTCTTGTCCTTGCCAGAAGGTTGATGTGTCCAGGCAAATGGCCAGGAGCGTCGGCAATGTAGAGGCTACCATCGCGAAAGAGGTCGATCACGCGTGGTAGATCTGGATGGGTTGTCCACGGCTGGTGGAAATCCGGCTCACCAGGTTTGCCGCTGCCTTGTCGTGAACCACCAGCATCCGTGACCAGGTTTGGATTGCTCAATTCAATTGTTCTTGATGGAGGCAGAAGGTCTGCCTCAAAGAAGGAATGGCTACCATGTAAGGAGTCAGATTCGCCACGAAGGAGGCTCAGAGCTCCATTCCCGACGACGAATGTGCTCTGTGGGAAATCACGAGGCTCTCCTACATGGTCCCAATGAACCTAAGACAATGTAAGTGGACATTTCCAATTAACAGAAATAATTTATGTGTCGATTGACTCACGTGCGAGTAGATAACATAGTCAATATCGTTCGGTGTCAAGCCACCTGCAGCCAAGCTCTTGACAACATCAGGATCTGTTGAAAGAGGTTGCCGTGTAGCAGCATGGCGTCGTATCGGTTCGGAATAGCGCTCGATGTTCCTTCTCAGTCCAAGATCGAAAACAATACGGGTCACTTTCTTCGTCACCGGATGCCGATGTTGAATAAGAAATGAGAGCGAAGGCACGGACCTTCTGGCTGTCTCCGAAGCGGGATGGACAAAATATCGCTCGGGCAGAGTAAGATGGCCTGCCGACAGAGCATGGACTTGGACTATTGCTTCGTTCCAATTAGTTTTCTGCTTCGCCAACAGAGGAGACATAGCGGAGTTGTTCACAGAAAAACAAGTACAGTTTCAGACACACGGATAATGGAAGGTACTGGATGCAAGTAATTAAACTTCATCTACATTATGATTGTCATCAGTGAAAGGTACTAATGGCACTGTTTCTGGTATTCTTGGGGTAAACCATAAAGAGCAAAGGTATTACCCCACATGGATATGACAAGGTGCAAGCACTTGTGACATGTGAGCTCCTTTTACCGTTAAACTACAGCTGACTACTGCATGTAGGTGCATATCCAGGTATGTACCTCGAAGACCATCTGTCAATGGTCAGTTATCCTTATTTTTCGGCAGTTGGACTCTCGGTCCAGAGACAGGTAAGGAGATTATTGGGGATATGAAAAGGTTACCCCAACATCTCCATTCGACAACCCGGTTCCTATCATTACCGAAGATTCAGATCCATTAGGAAAGTTGCTAACACTTTGGCGCAATAATTTCTTAAACCTCTATATCTTTGTTTGAATTAAATTCTTTTTAGACTCAGTGATTACAGAGACTGCCGTTCACGTCGCAGCGCAGCTCCAAATAAACCACAAAGAACAATGGTCACAGAAGATTATAAGAGCGTCGGCTTCATCGGCCTTGGAGCTATGGGGGCTCCAATGGTGCGCCATCTAGCGGCAAAACTCCCGGATGGGACACCGATATTTGTCTTCGATGTTGTTGAAAGCGTTATGGAGGAGATCTGCATCCAGCATCCGGGCAGAATCTTTAAATGCTCTAATGCAAAAGATGTGGCAGAGAAATCGGTAGGCACAGTCGCTGATTCAATGTCGAGTTGGCCTAGGACCTTACAAATAGCTAATATTTGATCAATCTGCATTTAGGAGGTTATTATAACAATGGTACCCGAAGGCGCACATGTTAAATCGGTTTATCTCGACCCTGAAACTGGTATATGTTCCACAGACGTCTCCGGAAAGCTTCTTATCGATTGCTCAACCATCGACACGGCAACAAGTTTAATGGTCAAAGAGCACATAGCTCAGAATTTCCCTTCGACATCATTCTACGATGCTCCCGTCAGCGGCGGCGTGGTCGGCGCCAAAAAGGGAACAATCGCCTTTTTCTTAGGCTGCGCGAGTGATGATCCCAATCTCCCCCGTTTGACGGACTTGCTCATCATGATGGGCAAGGAAATTATACCCTGTGGGGGGCCATCGTTGGGCCTTGCGGCAAAGCTGTCCAACAACTACCTTTCCGGAATTATCGCAATTGCGGTCTCCGAGGCCATGGATATGGGAATGCGATCGGGGCTGGATCCAAGAGTTCTTGCGAAGGTGTATGCGGCAGGAACTGCGCAAAATACGATTTGCGACAGGTTCAACCCGGTTCCGGGTGTCTACCCAGAGGCTCCGTCGAGTAATGGCTATAAGGAGGGTTTCAAGGTCCAGCTGATGCGCAAGGATTTTGGACTCGCTGTGGATATGGCCCGTCGAGTTGGCACACGGCTTGTTTTGGGAGATGCTGGATTGGCAACGTACGACGGTGCGAGCAAAGATCCCAGATGTCGAGATCTGGACTCTAGGGTTGTTTTTCGATACTTGGGAGGAAATGAAGACTGGCAAAAGGAGGTGAAATCATAGAGGCGTGGAGTTAAAATTAGCAGTAGATACTGTATATTTTCTGTTATTAGATAAATGAAGCCATAAAATCACTTCCCTCTGTCTGGATATGTCTACGAGATCTACTAGAGCAGGAATTAATACTATTCGGGTTTCAAGTACACAATTTCGGACTCAAGGAAGTGATTATTCTTTTTTGGTGGTTGTTGGAAATTCAGCTGGCTCGACTGGCTGGCACTTACATAACCTTCCTACGCGTCAGCCTGGTACCTGCTTCCCACAGCACAGCAATATCATGTCATATTCATCACACTGATATTGCGGCTAGATCATTCTTTCACACCGAATGAACTCGAGAATTGCCATCTTTGTTGGAGAAATGAGTTGGAGAAACCGGTTAATGGGGACCATCAACATCTCCAACTTCCCCGCGACCCCGCCTCGATGCGATATCCGAGGTAGCTGCTCCAAAACAAAGTCCCAACTGGATGCTTTACGAAGGAATGACTCTTCCTGTTAAGAATAGCACCAACCGATGCATATTTAAGACGTAGTCAATCCATCATTTAAGCACAATAGTGCATTGCTGATTCCAAATCCACCTCCCATCACGTCCTATCCGCTCCCAAACAAAGAAATCCAAAATACAAACCGCTACAATGTCTACAGACCCAAAGTTCGCTCCACTTCATCAACAACTCTTCGAGGAGGGCCTGAAGGTCCGCCGCGCCGTCGTCGGTGACGACTACGTTGATCGCGCCCTGGCCAACGGTTCGACAGAATTCTCCCGCGCTGGACAGGAGCTGGTAACGGAATGGTGCTGGGGATACGCATGGACAAGACCCGGCCTCGATCGCAAACAGAGAAGCCTGCTCAACATCGGCATGCTCATGGCATTGAACCGCGCTCCGGAGCTGGCCGTCCACATCCGAGGAGCGATCAGGAACGGGTTGACTGAAGTCGAGATCCGAGAAGCCATTCTACACGCGACTACCTACTGCGGCGTACCGGCTGGTGTGGATGCCATGAAGACTGCAGAGAGGGTTCTGAATGAGATGGCAGAGAAGGGGGAACATCCTAGGGAGCTTGGGAATAAGGTGGCATGATTGTTAGACTGTCTTCGTACGTGATAGCGGAGGCAGATGGGAAAGAGCATTTAGATGGGATACTATGTCTTGGCTCTCTGTGAATACTTACCATCGCGAGCCGCTGGTCAATTAAAATAAACAGGGATATTTAAGTCTATAGAAGGAGATCCTAGCAGACATAATGCGAAAGATCGAACTACCAGCTAACTAAGTCAATAGCGTAGAAAATAAAAATTTGATTTCATCCTCATCCAGTCTATTCCCATCCATCACTCTATGTCACAAGTTTGGATGACTGGACATGTGGTTGCCTGCTTAGATATTCTACTCAAATCCAATCATTCCACTATCTGCTTCTATTTATGCCTGAGATCATCGAGAGAGTACATATTTGACGCATGAGCATGCAAGATTATACAAAACATGGCGTAGGAATCACAATGGAAAAAGCTCAGGAGGGATGCTGCGAAAACCCCGCCCTGATCAAGGATCGGCTAATCTCCGGGCGCTTAACGTAGTCAACCACCGAACGGGCCACCCAACACGCGACGCGATATACTCAACAAATTCAAATCAAGATGTCAGCACCGCAGAGTGATCAAGATAGCTCTAAAGAAGGCAGATTTCTTCTGGCAATTAGAGCCTATTAAAATGGTCAATTTTCTAGTATTAGAGCTGCTGCTAAAGCATATGACGTGTCAAAATCTACCTTGACAGCGCGTCTTCGCGGCCGCACTTCGCGTGCAGATTCAGCACCAAATTGCCAAAGACTCACATCTATTGAAGAATCTACCCTTGTGGAATGGATATCATCCATGGATAAACGTGGTATGCCACCTCATGCTGCCACTGTACAGAAGATGGCCAATCTACTACTAGCTGAGCATTCAAAATCAGCATCTATACCA
>JGI26058J51888_1000886_pt1 | contig 10595 bp, 14 predicted proteins | sample HigsolmetaSP110D_FD_51888 | JGI IMG/M metagenome (IMG submission 51888) | reverse complement strand
TCATTTGGATCAGTAGGATTCTGAACTGATCCTCTGATCCCCGGATCAGTTGGATCAGTATGCCAAGAATTGATCGCACTGATCCAGTCACATGACTGTCCGGGAAATAAGTAATTCCGCCCTCCGACTAGGATCTCGCGATGCCTTTGTAACACACAGTAGGGAGAGGTGAATGGAACAAATGGATAAGTAAAATGAAAAAAGAAAAAAAAAGAGAAAGAAATATTTCGCTTTATGCTTCTAGGAGAATCGGTGCAGCAGTGCGGGAAATATAAATAATAACTTGTTCTGTGTGGACAGAAAAAAAAAAAGGTTCTTCCTCAATAACCCAAAGGGGAAAAAGAAGAAAAGTGGAAAAAATGATATGACAAGGGTGGGATTCGAACCCACGCCACCTTTCGATGACACGGAGAATCAACCTCCAACCAACTTTGGACGAGTTGGTTTGCGGAGAGCTGATTAGTTCAGGTTGCCGCCTGAACCGTGCGCCTTGGACCACTCGGCCACCTTGCCTGTTTGTTGGATGGTGTGGGGGAATAAAAATTTTTGAGGACGAGGAGACAGTGATCGTGGGGCGAGGGTGAGGTCTGTGCATATGTTGTGATGTCTGTGGGAGGAATTTGGGGGGAAATACGCGACTGATTTTTTTAAAAAAAGGAGTTGTGAATATGAGTGTCTGTCGAAAGTGATAGTTCATTATCTTATCTTTTTTTTTCTTGTTGTAAAACTTCTCTCTTGCGAGGGGCCTCTCGACTGTTTTTGTGGTGCCGATGTATATATTTCTTGAGCGTCACTGGACCGTTCCGCGACTGCAGAAAGATAGATCTATGTCACTGCAACGCAAATAGATTACTATAGCACTCTGTCGAAAACAATCAATCAAGCGGCACAGTGCACCAAACATGTTCTATGTTCTATGCCCTAACCGTCCAGGCTGTGTTACCATGCATGTGCTTGTCGTCCTGGTCCAGAGGGAGAGGGGAGATGAGACAGACAGATAGAGCTTGCAGATTACGAGTCCGTACAGTAGGATAGGTTACAGAATCAAGGCCTACAGTCCCTTGGAAGCACAATTCCCATCCCGTCCCGAGACGACAACTATAGATAATCGTACGAGGGTACTACGAGGAGAAGGGACGGGTGAATCTGGAGATGCTACGCAGCACATGTATAACCACGAGATTCCGGAACAAACACGAGGACCTGCCAATGACTTCCTATACGAGGAACCTCTGCCTCCACGTACGCCCCGCATTGGACGGGCCAGATGGCACTCGGAGGTCCCGTGTCTCTGATTGCTGCGTTGCTGGGTTCCGCAAGTAGTCCGGTGAGCCACTTGCAATGTACAACGCCATGCGCGATGCCGGGAGAGAACTTGCCAGTGTTAATAGAACTCTCAGAGGGCGAAGGCAGGTATGACCCGTGGAGCCGCGTAGGCCATGGATCTGCCGGAGAGAACGGGGTGCATGCGGAAGATCCGACGCACGTCGACGGTTTCACCTGACCGGGTGGACGGGAACAACGTGGCCAAATGGCAGGGATGGAAAAGGGTCAAATCGATAGTTCCTCTTGTGCATGATCCAGAGGAGTTGCTGTCTGAGAGATGTGAGACTGGAGTGTATCAGTTGTTGGCGGTGGCTAGCAGCGGTCGAGGTCTAGATGCTGGCTGTTACGAAGCACGGGGTATCTGGTCAAGACATTCACTAGAGGCCTTATTATTAGCAGTATCGTTCCAGGCCAGGAGCTTCTGAAGGGTTGGTTTCCCGGAAGGAGGGAACGAGCGTCAGCACTATTGAATCTGCGCAAGACATCGGGGCAACGTGGAAGCACCAGGGGCCTGGATGGATGGTCTCTTTCCAGGAAGAGGGCGAGCGCTGGTTGCGCGGCGGAGAGGGAGGCAGCGGGCTCCGCAGCCAGCAAGACGCGCACGTTGCCGGATGATTGGGCAGGGCGGAGCAGGCACGCCGGGACGGGCGGCGGGAGCGCTGGGGGCGTGGGAGCATTGGTGTAGCAGGAGGGAACAATAATGTGTTCCCGATCCCGATGATCGCCTGCAGCACGCAGAGCCGGAGAGGATGGAGGACATGGAGGACATGCTGGAGAGAGACACAACTGCCGCTTCTGGGCATACAGGCCGAGCGGCCGGCGGCGCGCCGTGGCTGCCGTCCGGCTTTTCTCTCTCCCTCTCTCCAACTCCCTCCCTCTCTCTCCGTCTCCTGTCTGACTTCAACAGCACGCACCAATTCGTCTCCCTCTCTCTCCCCGTCCGTCGTGCTGATCCCCTCCTCCGGCGCCACACGCGGCCAGGCGCTCACCGCGGGCGCCAATTCTCTGCTCGCCCGCTCTCCACCGAGTACCCACAAAGGCGGTGACGGGGATCAGCGTCACGTCTTCTCTCGTCTTCTCCAGAAAACCTCGCATGCACAAAGACATCGTCCTGCCCTCCACCGTCGCCCATCTCCACCTGTAAGGTCTCATCGACTCGCAACGTGCCTCGCGCCCTGCCTGCGTCCAGGCGTGTCGCTCTCTTCTCCCGCCCGCCGTCGTGGCGCCGGCTTCCCGTCGCTCCGCCGCCGCGACCCGTCGTCTGCACGACCGTCGTCCTCCCTCCTCCTCCTCCTCCTCCTCCGATCACCCTCCGGTTTTCTCGAGTCGTGCAGTGACCAATGTTCTCCCCATGTCCAGCCCTCCTTCCGCCCCGGATCATGCCTCGTCCGCGCACCTGGTGACACCTGCTGCATCCGCCCACCATGATTGCTCTGCCCGAGACGCGCGCCAGCAGGGGCCGCTCGACCACCGCGACCACCCCCCGCCGACTCCCTCCTCCTCCTCCCCTCCCTCTTCTCCTCCCGCTGCCTCCCCGACTCCGAGGTCGAGATGCGCGCCCAGCTCCCCCATCAGGAGAGCCAGAACGACGCCCTTTGAGCAGCTCCGGCGACCCGACTTCTCCTCTTCCTACCACCCCCAGAGCCCGCAGCTCTCGGAGAGGGACAGTATCTTCGCCACCCACTATCTGCCTTCGGACAGCGATGTGAGTACTCCGCCGCTTCCTCCCGTGCAAGATGCAGACCGTCAAGGGAAGGTTGGCCTGATCCCTGGCCTTGAAGATGAGCCTTCTTCCGCGGCCGCGAGTCCCGTAACAACCCCCCGTCCAAACCACCACCACCACCAACACGACCACGATTCTCCAATGGAACTTTCCGTCTGTCGGAATGTTCCACTCCACCACCCTCCTTCCCTCCACCCGTCCCCAGAGACTTCCTCCTCCTCTTTGTCCTCTCCCACGGGTTCCCGTGCGGGCTGGGCCGGACAGCAGGAGACCGTGGAGAGCTCAAAGAGCGCAGGGTCCCGCAAGGTTGCCATCCGCGAGACCTTTCATCCCCTCCGCAAGACCGTCTCCGATGGCACCGGTAGTGAGAACCCTGTTCCTGACCGCAGAGTCCTCCCGTCGGCGTTAGGTAATGTCCCTCGCCCGAACCACAATCACAACCCGATGATTCCCCCGTCAGGCACGGATCGACAGCTGCCGGTGGCTGATCCTCAGGGAGCGCCGCCTCAAGCATACGGAGAGCCCGTCAAGAAAGAGGGCCTTCGGGACCCCAAGCTGGAGCGCAGCGCGAGCAGGGGCCGCAGCAGCAGGGTAGAGAAGTCGATCGAAGCGAACCTGACCAACGTGGAGCCGGCAGCTCACGTCCGTAGCCGCAAGTCAAGCCACTATCTGGGCCTGTTCAAGGAGAACACCACCTCCCCGGATCGGAAGAGGCGCGAGGATCGCGGGAGGGAACATGATCACACCGTCAACGAGCATGACCACCAGTCACAACTTCCCGAACGCCCGCACGCATCCAGCAGACGGGGTGCATTCGAGCTTCCTCCGTCGACCACGTCGGATGAAGAAGATGCCCCCCACCCTTCAGACACCCTGAAACAGCGCTCCTTGGCAGAAGGCAGATCTGTCGCGGATGTGTCTGAGGTGGGACCGCGCAAGCACCCCGACGATGCCACCGCCACTACTCCGTCCCGCCGATCGCTACCCCGAAGTCTGCTGGAGGAGATCCGGAATTTCCATCTTACTCCTCGTGGAACCTCCTTTTCACAGAGCATCCCGACCCAGCATTCGGAACGGGACCGTGATTACTTCGAAGGCGCTCCCCTATCTCCCCGATCCGATACCTCTCAGCCGCCGCAGCGCAGAGACTCTCGTGGGCAACTCGAAGACGAGGACGACGAGGAGAATGAGCAGATATCTTCCGCCGTGTATTTCCCGCACCAGCGCGCTGCCTCGGAGGAGGTCGAGCAGTTTGAAGGCAGCCGGGACAACGCGTTGCCAGCGGAAGATGACCGCGATGCGCCCCAAGAACGCGAAGACGGCCATGTGGATATTTCTCTTCGTTCCAAGAACAAAAGCAGGTTACTGCACGGTGAACTTCAGGCCGTGCAGAGTGATGCCAGCGAGTTGGGTACCATTTCGGAGTACAGTGCGTCTGAATCCGAGTTCGCGTCGGCGGACGAAAGCGGGCTGTCTGCTCGAGAAGAAGAGTCAAGCTTGACCGATGATGATGATGAGGATGAGGATGATGATGACACGACCCCCACCGCGACCCCAACGCAGCGCTCGCGCTATCTCCGTCCACGACGCAAACATACAACCGCGGCCCCTATCGGGGCCGTGGAGTTGAAGCCGTACAAACATCAAGTCGGAGGACATACGACCGTGTTCCGGTTCTCGCGAAGGGCCGTGTGCAAACAGCTCAACAACCGGGAAAATGAATTCTATGAGCGGATTGAACGGAGGCATCCGGAGATGTTGATGTTTCTGCCTAGGTTCGTATATTGTCTAGCCGTCCACCCTGTTGTACCTGGGATTCGTAGCCGTAGCTCGATATCACCGAGATCCCGTATTCTCCGTCTTCGGTTTTCTTTTTTTTGGCCCAAAACTTAATAGTAGATGTGCTGACAGTATGCCTTTTGTCGCTCTGGCCCTTGCAGGTATATTGGTGTTCTCAACGTGACATTTTCCAAGAATCCTAAGCGCTCGAAGACCCAGGCCGAAGACATGGCTGAGCATGCGGGAACGGAAAGTACCGGCGAATCCAAGTCTGCCGACAAAACCTCGACCCCCACCGGCCAGCATTCGCAGGCCCCGAAGAAGAATGCGGAGCAACCGAGAATCTTCAGTCAGCAGCAGGTCACCGGCGTTATTCCAAAAGTGATTCTGGAGAATAATCGCCACATAATCCCCGCAGACCTCTTTCCCCCGCCCCCGAGACCGCGGACGGCCGATGGTACGAGATCTCCAAGACAGCTCTTGTCTGACGACCGCGCCGCGTTCGATGACAAGAAACCGCAGACTAGCCCCGGGGGAGAAGCCCACTCCCATCCGCCAGCGAAAAATCACAGCGTCACCTGGGGTGCCACCACTGTCAATAGAAAGTTACAGGAGCAGGTCCTTCGGGAGGTGTTTTCGCCTCCTACCATTCACCATCATCGGCGGCACGCGCGCGGTCATTCTTCTTCCATGTCAAGATTCCGTTCTGGCAGCACCCGACGAAGGTCGAATTTCTCGGAGGATCAGACTTCTAGCAGCCGCCGGAGCGCAGACGGGACCAAGGAGTCGCCTGATACTGCTGGAATTGCTATTGCCAAGGGAGCCAGCAGTGAGGAGAAACCCGCTCTGTCCTCTTCCGCTTCCACGGCGATAGAGGCCAACTCGAGCCGGCTGGAGAAGATACGGGCTGCGGAGAGCCCACCGCGCTCCAGTTCCATGCCTCGGGCTCGGCCGGTCAGGCGACGCCATTCGGGTAGTGGCCTGCAGAGACGAAGGAGCATGAGCAGTAGCCAAGGCGGCGAGCTGATGTTCTTTGAAGACGACGGATATGGCGGGGACATGGAGGACGAGATTTTTCGCATGGAGGACGATGCTCCGCCCCGCGCACCCCCTCCTGCGGCCGCTGCGAAGAAATCATCCGCTCCAACGTCTTCAGAGGGTGTTGTCTCTGCCGAGCTGACCCGTCCCAAAGCTGGCACCTCTGAGCGCCAGACGATCCCGGTCTCTCTCGAGCCCAAGTACGACGAGCATTTCCGTATTCCAACCAATCCCAAGGAAGCGCAGACCAGGAAGGACGAGAGGGTCCAGTTCTTTCTCCTCTTGGAAGATCTCACTGCTGGCATGAACCGGCCCTGCGTGCTGGATCTGAAGATGGGCACGCGTCAGTATGGCATCGAGGCTGACGAAAAGAAGAAGAAATCGCAGAGACGCAAGTGCCAGACGACCACATCCCAGCAACTTGGCGTGCGGCTCTGCGGCATGCAGACCTGGAACGTGAAAAAGCAGGAGTATCTCTTCGAGGATAAATACTTCGGCCGCGATCTGAAGGCCGGCCGGGAGTTCCAGGACGCGCTCACGCGGTTTCTCTACGATGGGGTCAGCTACCGGAGCGTTGCGAAGAAGATACCGATCATTCTGGAGAAGCTGTCACTGCTGGAGAGCATGATCCGGAAGCTGAAAAGCTATCGTTTTTACGCCAGCAGCCTTCTGATCCTTTACGACGGGGAACAGTCGCCTCCCAAAGGCGAAGATGGCAAGAAGCACCGCGGAGAGTATGGGCACAATAACACGGACGTACAGCTGAAGATCGTGGACTTTGCGAACTGTGTCACCGGGGAAGATGCACTGCCGCCGAATGTCCCCTGCCCGCCTCACCACCCGGGCGACATCGATCGTGGGTACCTCCGGGGTCTCCGCACGCTGAGAATGTACTTCCAGCGTATCCTCAACGAGATCAACGAGGAGGAAGGCTATGTTGAACGAGGCGAGGGCGAAGCCATGGCTCTCGGCCCTCGAAGCGCCGGTCGGGATTCCGCGTCCGACCGGTATTGGGACGAAAGTGTGATGGAAAGCGATCCAGGGGAAGTCAGTTTCTAATGTGTGTTTTTTTTTTTTAATCATGAGGGGGTTGTCTGGGAATAGAGGTTTTCTTTTCTTCTTACCCGGAGTTGGTGGTTCCTTTCTTTGTTTTCCTCTTTGAACGACTTTTAATATGGATGTATCCCGAAACGGCGCCTGGCTATGGTGGCAGCGATGCCTGGATTTCATATTCTTTTTTTCCCTTTTTTCTTCTTCTTTTATTTTCTTCTTTGGTCGTTTCATGGGACTGGACGGCGTTATGGCTTGGGTGGAAAGCAAGACATATGCCTCGGTGGGGGTTGCTCTAATATTGATTGATCTTTGTTTCATCCATTCCTCCTGGCCGAGCCATGCGTGGAAAGCTGGTGAGTGCAGGGGAATTCCTAATGAGTGGTTTATTTATGGTGTCTTTTTTTTTTCTTTTCTCGGACATGTTTTATTTAGTGATAATACCTCCTGGGAAGTTGTCCGATTCCCTAGGACTTTGCCTTTTTTTTTACCTCTGCAGTGGATGTCGGTTGATTCGAGTGCATGTACATAGGTATTTCATATCTTTGAATTCGAAATATCGGGGCATTTGTTAGAATCCTAGTTTATTCTGGTAGTTTTTATGTACAGTACAACAGGGCCCTTGATCTGGCTGCCTCGACGTCCGTCACGTGCGCAGGCGATAAGCGCCGTATCTCCGGGCGCCACGTCTCGCCCTTATCAGGCGGATCATCTCCGCATGGCTCCAGCTCCAGTCCCTCTCTTCCCCTGCAGCGGTCGATTGGGCTGCTCGTCTCTAGTCGATCTGGCTATTCGCGATTCTGGCAATCGTCGAGGCACGTCGGATAAACACGGAGATGCGACGCTTTTCCTGAGGCCAAGCAAGCGGTGTGACGTGGGGACGTGCGGAGTGTCTGATGATCTGATCCGATCCCCCGGTTGCGGTGACGGTCACGATAACTCTCGATTGGCGCCGTTGGAGCCTATATAGCTGTCCCTTCGGCTTGTCGGCGTATTAGGCACGTTGCAATTGGCAAATTACGACTGAGCTGTTTGCTTATTTATTTTCCACCCCTAGCGTCGAGCCGTCTCTTGCCCCTTCGTTTGGATTCCGCCCGTTAACACTACAGTACCTCGTCTTCGAACAGGAGGAGATCTCTGCGGAGGTCAATCAGGTACAGTACAACTGCTGGCATCGCCATGGCCAGCTCGAAAAACGGCCATGCCAGGACCACGATCGATAAGCGCGATTTCGATGCCAATCGGCCGCTCCTGCGCGACTGTGTTGTAGAGCATGACGGGGATGGACGGAAACACCGACGCTCGGGGTCGGATGGCCTGCTGAGCGACGTCGTCGAGGGCATCGTGGAGCGGGATCGGAGGAAGATGAAGAGGGAGGTGATCCGGGTCTGCAGTTTCATCTGGGGGGTTATTAGCTGGTGAGTTTTGCGGTGCTTTTCTTCCCAAGCAGGACTGCCGACGGGTTTATTGATCTCGATGTCGTGGTTGTCTATATAGCCTCTGCGCCGGCAGTATCACCGCGTTCTCGCTCTACGGCCCTCTCCTCCTCACCCGCCTCCGCTACACCCAGCTCCGCGTCAATGCCGTCTCGATTGCCGCCGAGATATCCATGTACCTCCCCGTCCCGCTGTTCGGGTACCTGTGTGACCGGTATACACCGTCACCGCTGTCTTTGCTGGCAGGCATCTTCTTCGGGGCGGGCTATCTCCTGGCCGCGTTCACGTACCGGAGCGGTCCGCCCCCGGACGCGGGCGGATCGGGCTGGCCGTTTTGGGTCATGATACTGGCCTTCATCGGGGTGGGCGCGGGCACGAGCTGCATGTATCTCTGCGCCGTGGCGACCTGCGCGAAGAACTTCGGCCGAGGAAAGCACAAGGGCATCATGCTGGCGGTCCCGATCGCGGCGTTTGGCCTCAGCGGCATGTGGCAGAGCCAGGTGGGTGCGTATCTGCTGTGCGAGAGACTCGAGGACGGCTCCTGCGGCGACGTCGATGTCTTCCGTTACTTCCTGTTCCTTGCGATATTGCTCCTGGTCGTTGGCCTGGGGGGCACGGTGGGATTGAGGCTCGTCGATGAAGAGGAGGAGGAGAAGTACATCGACGAGGCGGTCGAGGAGCTCGAACGGAGCGGTTTCCTCGGGGATAGCGAGGCGAGGCGCGCGTATGGGACAATGGGTCCTAGCGACAGGACTGCTGAGATTGACGGTGATGATGGTACCGTCACACAGTCGGATGAGGAGCGCGAGGCCAGGCAGCGCGAGGCCGAGAGAGAGGAGCAGGAGTGCAGGAAGAAGAACTGGTTGCTCAATTTCGAGACGCGGCTGTTCCTGAAGGATCACACGATGTGGTGGCTTGCAGTCGGCTTCTTCCTGGTCACAGGGCCTGGGGAGGCCTATATCAACAACGTACGTTCTGCATATTATTATTCTTACCACGTTCTGAAATGGCCATGGTTATTTGACTGACACACTTTTTCAGCTGGGAACTATCATCCAAACCCTAACCCCCCGTTCATATCCTCCCCACGCCCCTCCTCCAGCAGGGCTACCCTCGACGCATGTCACCACCATCGCCCTGACATCGACCATCGCCCGTCTCCTGACGGGCTCGTTGTCTGATATCTTCGCTCCCCGCGCAACGCATCACCACATCCAAAACCCAACCACCCAGCAACCACTCCCCCAAACGCAAGGAGAAACCCGCATAACCCTCTCCCGCATGACCTTCCTCCTCCCCTGCGCCCTCCTCCTCTCGCTGGGCTTCCTCCTCCTCGCGTCCCCGCTGCCGCTGCACCACCCGCGCCTCTTCCACCTCTGCACCGCCCTCGTCGGCACCGGCTACGGCGGCGCCTTCTCCCTCGTCCCCATCGTCATCTCCGTCGTCTGGGGCGTTGAGAACTTCGGCACCAACTGGGGCATCGTCGCCATGGTGCCCGCCGCGGGGGCCGCCGTGTGGGGGGTCGTCTACTCGTGGACGTATCAGAGCGCCATGAATATGAGTGCGATCGACGGCGGTGTGGATGATGGTGGGCACTGCGTTGGGTGGCGGTGCTACGGGCTCTGGGCCGCGGGGTGCACGCTGAGCGTGTGGGTTGCGGTGGCGGCGTGGGCGGTTGCGTGGAGGGGGTGGAGGCGGAGGGGGGTTGTTGTTTGAATTCTTTTTTTTGTTTCCTTTTCTTTTGGTCTATTCTATCTATATATTATGGGACGTTGATTGGTTGGTGGAGTAGAATAGAGATTGATTGGAGTGGGAAGGGAGCATAGATCTAGATGGAGATGATTGCTCGGAGTGGGTTGAGTGAGGAGTGAGCTGAGTCCATTATGTCCATCGGTTCTGTTGGCGTTTGTGGGATATACGTATACATATATATATACACATATATGTATGTGTCTAGGTAATCTAATTATCATTTTGCTGCCGCTGTTGTTGCTGTTGACGATGATCTATCGATAAAATGATAATATATAAGATATAATATCATGTCCATTCATCACCAATGATGGAAAGGAGTTATCTTACTCGTGAGAATTGGTTTCCATCTTTGATTTTCTTAGAACTGTATGTACAGTACACCACAGTCAACATCATACTGTATCTAACTACCAGCTAGCTACCTAGGTCGTCCGTCTGTCCAGAAATGAAATAATGAATGATGTAAAGTAAGCGCACCATCCCCCCCC
>JGI26058J51888_1000874_pt1 | contig 10888 bp, 11 predicted proteins | sample HigsolmetaSP110D_FD_51888 | JGI IMG/M metagenome (IMG submission 51888) | reverse complement strand
GGGGGGGGGGGGGGGGGGCTGGGGACGAGCAGGATGTTCGATGAGAAGAGGAGCAGCAGGGACAGGCGTGCGGAGAGCATCCCGACGGGCCATCGTTCCCGAAGACACGGGTAGCAAAGGGGAGCCACAGCGTGCCTGGAGGTCTTGCTGAGCGCGACAGCTGGGGTCTAGGGCTGCCAATCGTTGTTGATCGCGATGCAGCGCGCGCGATGGTCGTACGAGGATTTCAGACCAGCCCTCAGACTGTCGGCGGAGGCGGAGGCGCTGGAGAGCCCGTTGGACTGAGCATTCTGCCGCTAGGCGGTGTGGCGGCCTCATACCTTTACAGAGCGGGCAGATGGCATCTACAAGCAGAACACAACCTCTTTATTGTCAGCACATCTTTGCTGGCATATTTGCTAGTTGCTGTTGGCTTGAGGAGCGCATTTTTGGTGGTGCTGCAGGTGTTCTACCCTAGCATCCTGACATCTTGTACGCTGAAGAAGAACAGAACCATTACTATTCCGTGTCCAACTTGTCCAAAAAAAAAAAGGGAACTGGCCATGCCTATCTCAGATGCTGGTTCTCCAGAGTCTAGGAAATGCATTCATCGACATGGGATCGAATCGGCCGTCGGCAACTTTTCATGGCGGAAGTGGCGAAATGAGCTTTTTTTGCAAGTGAATGAATTCCGCGGAGATATTCCAAAGGTTCGGAGTCTAATTGACTCCATGCTCTCGGGGTTTGCAATGAACAGACCCAATATGGATTAATATTGCCTTTGCTGTGACATAATGCGTGGGACCGCCGTATCAATGACGGTCAGGGCCAAAGTCTGAAATCCGAAATTGCCCGCACTGGCGTCATTTTTATTTGCTTTTCACTGTACATTTAAACACATCTTCTTTGGTATCATTCTCTCTCTGATATTCAATTCCTCCATCACCACCCCCCTCCCCCCCCGGGATCAACTCTTGCATACTATTCAAACCAAATACGTGTCTTACGCAAATGAGCTTGACACCAGAACAAGTCCAAATTATCAAAGCGACAGTGCCGGTCGTGCAAGAACATGGCACTACCATCACAACAGTGTTCTATGAGAACATGCTGAGGGAGCATCCGGAGCTAAACACCGTCTTCAACACCACGCACCAAGTCACCGGCCACCAGGCGCGCGCTTTGGCCGGTGCGCTGTACGCATACGCAGCAAACATTGACAACTTGGACGCGCTCACTTCCTCTATCAAACTCATAACTCACAGGCATGCGTCCCTCTACATCCAGCCAGATGACTACAAGATTGTGGGAGAGTATCTCCTCGCGGCCATGAAGCAGGTTCTGGGTGACGCTTGTACACCGGACATTCTCAATGCCTGGACCGCCGCCTACTGGCAGTTGGCCAATATCTTGATCAACAAAGAGGCCGATCTGTATCGCCAAAGTGGAGACTGGACGGACTGGCGCGAGTTCAGGATCGTGAAAAAAGTGCCCGAGTCGGATGACATCACTTCCTTTTATCTTGAACCAGTGGATGGAAAGAAACCTCTGCCTACATTCCGTCCGGGTCAGTATATATCAGTGCGGGTCTACGTGCCGGGGCTGAAATACCCTCAGCCAAGGCAATATTCACTTAGCGATATGCCTCGATCAGACTACTACAGGATCAGCGTCAAAAAGGAACCGGCACTGAACCCTGCCGCACCAGGAGCCGAAACGCACCCTGGCTATGTGTCGAACGTCCTCCACGATCTCAAGAACGAAGGTGACGTGATTGAAGTCTCCCATCCGTTTGGTGACTTCTACCTGTCGGACGATGACATGAGACATCCCGTTGTGCTCCTCTCCGCTGGCGTTGGCCTCACGCCACTGCTCTCGATGTTGAACACCCTCACCTCCCGGCCATCTCATCCCGAGAGAAAGATCCACTTCATACACGGTGCGCGCCGCGCCAGCGCCCGAGCTTTCAAGGATCATGTCCGATCGCTCGCGGACAAGCATGAGAACCTGAAAGTGACCTTCTTCGCCAGCTCGCCCGCGCAGCATGAGCGGCGAGGCATCGACTTCCACCGTGACGGACGGGTGGATTTGCAGAAACTCGATTGGAAGGAAGATCTCTTCCTTGACGATCCGCGGACAGAATTCTACATCTGTGGGCCTGCACCTTTCATGACAAAGATGTTCAAATACCTGGAGGAGCGTGGTGTCGACTCTAGCCGGATCAAGATGGAGCTTTTTGGCGCAGGTGGTGTGCCTCATGGTGTCCAGAAGGGAGATCTCAGCCTGGCCCGTGACAATGTCAAACTGGGACGGTCTGTCCTCATCGCTGCGCTGGGCGCAGGTCTGGGTTTTGCGATATATCGGAAGCATGCAGAGGGAAAGCTATCGTGGTCATCTAGCATCAGCCTGTGGTCGGCTGCGGTTGGTGCGATAGCCGTATCTCTTTTGTCATGGCCATGGCGCTCGTAGATTTTTACTTAGTCAGCCGATACCTCTTAGGAACGAGGGATAGAGCAGAGAGTCTAGTCGGAGCATGAAGCACAAGAAGATCCTGGATCAAGTACGGCTGAAGAGGTGGATACAGTACTCATACGAGATAGAGACAGATAAACCTAATCTCCACTCAATTTTTTTTTTCACCGTTAGGAACTAGAGAGTGTACTCTATACCCACGTACAGAAGAGAAGAAAAATATATCTATCCGCAGAAGAAGGCCGTGACGGGCTCGTTACCGTACCGGGACGCAAGCCGAGGTCGACGGAGCACGTGTGGAGAGCCGTCCTCGTTACCCCGGACGGAGATGATAGATCTATCTCTCCTCCAGCCTCTTCTCCCCAACTCCCATCCTTCTACTCCGGGCCTTGAGCTTCTCATCGACCATGACCGGTCCGGATGACAAGAGCTCCTCCATCCCGGAGTGGCAGCAACAGTCCGGCTCTGCCACTCCCGGCGAGTCCTCCGCATCCACCCAGAGCTCCGAAGAGGCGCCCGACAGTGCACCCAGAGACACTCTCCTTTGGTTTTTGATGGACAAGCCGAACTCTCACCAGAGGAGAATGTTGAGCAGGGAAGACCAACTAGACCACACAATGTAATAACGTGGATCTTGCACATTCTGAACTATCTACCTGTCAGCGTAGTCAAGTGGCATTAAACTCATACGTTTTACCTAGCTTTAGAGGAAGTCTCGGGAGAACTGCTGTAGGACAGTACTAATCAGGCTTGTTTGCGTTGGCCAATATATAAGGAATTCCGCTGAATCGTCCTCTCTCTGACATGTATTGATACCTCTATCGCGGCCAATTGTGGAAAGATGCCATATGCTGCTACAGACGAACAAAGAAAATCTTCCTGCAAGCTTGATTGGAGAGCTTCTGTGGTAATTGACAAGGACATCCATTTTCTGCTTTGGATACCTGTCTGAATTGCGGAATAATCTCTACTGCAAGAGCCCTTTCCTCTGGGATGATGCAGATTCGACGATCGTGCCACTTGTATCTTTCCTCCCCAAGAAAAGACCTTGGCTACCAAAAATAGCTAACAGAAAAAATGATATGCTGCAATGTTCTTTTAAGTAAACTTTTCACAATTAAAAAAAAAGCGTATATAATCCATCATAACAAACTAATCCGAAACGTTATGTACATGCTTTCCATGCAAATATTGATTGACATTTTCATTCCCATTCACAGATCCTTCGTCCGTTCCTCACTGGCTCTAATCCAAGCGTCGAGCTTCGCCCGGTCGCGCACCCTGAAGCCGACCTTGAACTTCTTCGGGTCGAGCGTCAGAGCGGTCTTGGTCTGGTTGCACTCCAGGCAGTCGAGGATCGGGTCGTCTTCACGGTTCTTTGCAGGAACGATGTGGAACGCGCTGATCAGGCGCAGGAAGGCGGTGTAGAGCTCGCGGTTGGCGAGGTGCGACCCGACGCACATGCGGCTGCCGGCGCCGAAGGCGTAGTGCGGAGTTCCTGAGCCATCTGGGACGTCGAGGTAGCGGTCTGGGTTGAAGGTGTAGGGGTCCTTGAAGTGCTCCTCGTCGTAGTCGGCGGCGTAGGCGTTCTGTGTCCGATGGCTGTCAGAATCTGGATACCTTCGGACGGACACTGCGTGGATGGGTATGTACATACCATGAAGAAAGTGGTACCAGCGGGAATGACAGCGTCCTTCCACGCAATGTCCTTGGTGCTGACGCGGGGAAGGCAAATAGGGATGACGGTCCAGTAGCGGAGAACCTCCTTAACAAGGGCAGTGATGTACGGGACCTTTTCCTCAACGAGGCACTTTTCCCACGCATCCCCATCGGGGTACACCTTCATGATCTCATCGTATGCCCGCTGCTGGATCTCCTGGCCGTGAGGGCTGGAAAGGTAGGCGATTCCCATGATCAGATTTCCAGGTACCGTGTCGAGACCCGCGGAGACCATGGTCAGGCAGATGGACTTGATCTCAGCTGGTGTACACGTCAGCTCTTTTATGTTTCGCGAGCTAAAGCACTTTTTTTTTAAAAAAAAAAGAAACAGAAAAAAAAGAAAATCGCATATTCTTACCTTCGTTGAGTTTGGCCTCGGGATCCTTCAGGATATTTCCGGTGATACATGGCTTGTCCGTTCCCTTGGCAATCCGATCCTTCAGCATCTCAAGCAGATGAGAAAGATATGCGTCCCTTCGTTCCCGCCAGATCTTCGCCTCCCGGTTTCTGCTTGGCCAGAGACGGAGTAGCGGAATATAATCCTGCCAGTTGTTGCTGGTGCTTCGCAGGTTGCTAATCTCACGCTCAACCAGGACGATCTCCTTCAGCAGCTTGTCCTCGATGTTTCCGTCAATGCGAATGCCGTAATTGAGCGTCAAGCTGGTGTTGAGGGCGAACCGCTGGAAGTATGGGTTGGGGTCGATATCGACGGTGCCATCCTTGCTGTCTTCTAGCAACTCCTTGATACTCGCAGTTGATTCGAGGTCAAGGATTGGCATGTACGACTGCACAGCAGGCCGATTGAGCGCGGTAGCAGCAGCCTTGCGCCGTCTCTTGCATGACTCATCCCACGGGGAGGTTCCAATTGTGAAACCTTGGGAGCTGGAGACGACGTTATGGAAGGTGTGCAGGGTCGGACGAGAAATGAGAGAAGACTGATGGGTGATCCAAAAGTACTTCACGGCTGAAAATGAATTCACGAAGACGACTCTCTGTGACGCAGAAAAAAATCCCAATCAGCATCATAACCCATTGGCGGATTTCTCGTTCCCGAATGCGCAGTTACGTACCCTATTTCCCAGCCGAACCTGGAACACATCGCCGTACTTCTTAACCCATTCTCGGGCCTTGCGTGCATGCTCGTCACCCAATTGAAGTAAGTTACCAAAGAGTGGAACTCCAGGGACCTCAGGAAGATTTTTGATTTTGGGAATGTCAGTTCGATTGAAGTATTTGATCAGGAAGTACACGACCGCGATCACCGCGATCGCTATCTGTTGGGGGCCCATCCCGGGCTAGATATGTATATTATACGGAGTCCAGGCAAAAGAAGATGTGAGGAGAGGAAAATTAGAGTATGTCGAAATAATAAATTCCTGGAGTTTAACAGAATTCCAACCGACTCAAGGCATACAACATCTTATATGGAAGAATGTGGAGTGTAAGACTGGAGTGCTCTTCCATACTGCGGAAAGAAAGCACAAAGAGGAAGTTTCGGAGATCGGTTACTTCGGCTCCAGCATTCGAGTCATCCCTGAGGTCGCACAGCATGCACCGTGCAGAATGTGTCGGTCGATTCTCGAACAACCCTTGGCCCCTTCGGAAGGGCTGCGAGAGCAATTATCGCCCTTCTGGTTGGCCAGCAACATTATTCCGCCCTTCGAGAGCGGAAGCACTGTGATCGACAGGGTGTCATCTGCAGCGAATCGCCGGAACCGTCAGAACGGACTGTTGCAGATTGCAGTATGGGGTACACAGCGAGTACATACATGTAGCCAGCTGTATCGCACTTCATGCTTTGTGGAGCACGGCTGTTAGCTGCCGACCGCTGACGACGGGATCATCGGGAAGCGGGGGCTCGCGTGGAGACCGCTGCAAGACGAGACCTCCAAGTCTTACCGTCTTCACTGACCGCCGCGCAGAGTGCGGAATTATTTCGCGTTTCAGATTAGGGTGGAAGTTTTGTGGCTGCTCTTAGAGTCGCAACAGGGGCCTCGGGAGTTGGGGATGAGAAACGGTTCTCACGACACCCTTGCCCTGAATACCTGCGAGGTGGCTGGTTGTCTCACCGACACAGGCGGATTGAAAGGAAAAGCATTCTTCTGGTTTCCAAAGTAAAGACGATAGCCACTGCACAAGAGATGCCATTATTATTCTTTCCGCCATGAATAAAGGACTAGTGCTAGTAAGAAAGGATCCACAGGCCACGGGACCCGTCTGTCAAAGCTCCAGGAGACACCTCGAGACAACGTATCTTGTTAGCCTCCGACAACCGTCATCAAACCAAAAAAGTGCTTGAGTGTCGGAGAGAATTGTCTTGCAAGATATTGGAGATTCAGAACGCAAGCTGGTAAAAGCTGACCTTGCATACTGGAACATCTTCGATGTATGATTCCACTCTCTTACGTTCAGTGGCCTTCTATAAGATACTCATCTATCCGGTTCACGAGCACACAGATATTTCATTAGAACAGTTCCGCCCGGGCATCAAACCAGGATATTCACCCTGTGCAAGGTCCATCACACCTTTAAGCAGCCCATCAAGTGCACAATTGTTTCGCAGCTGTCGTACATTTATCACCACTAGGTTATGCAGACATCTGCCATCCTTATGTGCCTGGTAATTCTAAAGGGACGTGTTAAGCTCCGCAATGGCAGTCGCCCAATAAATTAAGAAATAGTCACGTAAGTATTCCCAGATAGAAGGCACTATTTTCCATACGTTCATATTCATAAATTCTGTCAAAAACATCTGTATCCATGCACAGTACTCCTAACAATAACAGCGTTAAGTTTGTCTATATCCCCAGCTCACTCCGTGAAAGGCGTATGGTTATATGTATGAGCACGGTTGTTCGTCACCAATACGGAGTTGCTGAGCAGTTCACCCCACACCAGACTACTACTACTGCAATACCCCTGTTCGCTAGACGCAGGGATCGTCCTTGGCTTCTATTAGTAGCCTCGATCAACTCGATGGCCGCATGTTACTCGGTGATGATAACATAGCTCCGGATCGAGCGCCATCGATTGCTCGGAAACAACCATCGGAGAGACTACCTATGTATATGTTAGGTGTGCATGTATGTACAGACGATGCTTAGAATACGAAATCTTCCTAAAACCGTGAAGTCGCCAATGGAACAACCGGATGCTAAAAATGACCAGGGATCCTTAGCCCTTGCCGTGCAGCCTAACAGGTCACCGTGCGTTCCTCCAGATCCATGGACTGGGATCGGCTGCTAGCTTTCCTTGGATCGGAAGATTTCCGTTCTTCGTTGGAGCGGGCCACGTCCTCCAAGAAAACTCATCCTGGATGTATCCGCAGGCTGAATTTAGGAGTGACAAGCAAGCCTATCTCTTAAGTTGGGACTACCGTCCACTGTTCCAGGTCTGACCAATATATTGATATCTTCTATTTTTGCGTGTCTAGGTCTAAGCCAGTTATAACGAAGCGAATACACGTGTATAGTAGAACGGTCTGGAAGATAGAATCCTGATAACAACGGATTCTAGGCATGATGTTGCGTATGTTAGTCATGATGGCCTTAGACCATCGGTCGCGAGATGCACCTCACAGCGATCTCTCGCCCGAGTACCTATCGACGTGTCGCCCGAGGCACCTGGACACCTACCTGACAGTTAGCAGGTACCTAGGACTGTGGAATTCTTTGTATCCGCTATCGGGGATTCGGGTACGCCCCTGGAGACTGCCGAAGCCCCAGAAAGGTGGAGAGAGCCGAGGGCGGGGAGGCCGTGTTCTCCGCACGGGGCAACGCCGGGAGTGTTTATGCTCAGACACGATCCCTGAACAGTAGTAAGAAGTCACTTGATTCTCGTCTGCTCATTATGTAACATATTTTCCCTTTCTATTGCCTGAGCAAGCCATTGATCGAAAGTGTTCTGTCGTGTCGATTCCAGTCTCAATGGTTTTCAAGCCACCAGCATGGCTGCCCGAATTCCGCGTGGAGTCGATCCCCGATGATATTCCTATCAGCGAGTTCATTCTAGATGAGAAATATGGCCGGGCGCCCCTCGATAAGTCAAGAAAGCCGTTCGTCTGCGGTATCACAGGACGCGGATATACTGCCGCAGAGGTAAAACTCCGGGTCGACTATTTGGCGAGAGGGCTGGCGAGGGACTTGGGCTGGGAGCCCAACAAGGGATCAGAGTGGGACAAAGTCGTCGCGATATTCTCGTTAAACACAGTAAGGAAGAATCTTGAATACAGATCGGAAATGGGAAATAGCAGGGAAAGTCAATAGTGTCTGACGAACGTCTGTCAGATCGACACCTTACCACTTTACTGGGCGATACACAGACTTTCTGGAGTGGCTACTCCCGCAAATGCGTCGTACTCTGCCGCTGAACTCTCACATCAACTCTTGTCATCAAAAGCAAAAGCTCTTGTTACTTGCAGGCCACTGCTCAACACGGCGCTGGAAGCTGCCAGAAAGTGCGGAATACCGGAGACAAGGGTTTACCTCCTCGAAACAGCCCTTGATAACGCTGGAACATCTGCGAAAGCGCAAGCATTCAAAACAGTAGACGCAGTGATCGAGGAAGGCTCGAGGCTCGATCCTCTCGAGCCTCTGAAGTGGGAAAAGGGGCAGGGAGCAAGACAATGCGCGTTCCTATGCTATTCAAGCGGGACGTCAGGATTGCCGGTTAGTCAACTCCGAACTCTCAGAGGCAGCAGTTGCTTAACATTTTGAGAGGTAACAGAAAGGCGTTATGATATCCCACGTCAACGTGATTGCCCATGTTCTCATGGTAGCTGCGTTTGAGAGCCCGACACGAAGCAAGGATCAACGCGACGTTGTTCTCGGCCTCTTGCCTCAGAGCCATATATACGGATTGGTAGTTATTTGCCATGATGGCATGTACAGAGGCGACTCGATTATTGTTCTTCCAAAGTTCGAACTGTTGACCCTGTTGGAATCTATCCAGAGATTCAGAATTAATGTTTTGATCCTGGTAAGTACTTCCTGCAACAGGTCACTCACGAGTTTCTGAATATAGTCGGATGGCTTTCATTCGTCAAGACGCTGTAGGCCAACATGCTAATTTTCGTCTCTAGGTTCCTCCGACGATAATCATCATGACGAAGAACAAGGAAGTCTTGGACAAATATGATCTGAGTAGCGTGCGAGAGATCTACAGTGGAGCAGCGCCACTAGGTTCTGAAACAGCAACTCAGCTTCAGGAACAACATCCCTCGTGGACAATTAGAGGGATATACGGTAAGCTTATGGCTAGCGCACATGTTAGGACCGTCCGAGGATGTACGCTGATATTGCGTTCCTGGCGAAATAGGACTCACCGAAACGACAGCAGTGATCTCACATACCAGTCCGAGAGATGTGTGGTATGGTTCTTGTGGTTCACTGCTTCCAGGGTATGAGGCGCGACTTATTGCCCCCGATGGCTCCGAGATCCAGGAATATGACAAACCTGGGGAGCTGGTTGTGCGGTCGCCGACCATCGTTCTAGGCTATCTGAACAACCAAAAGGCAACAGAAGAAGCATTCCTGGACGGCTGGCTAAGGACTGGAGACGAAGCCGTTTTCAGGAAGAGTCCCAACGGCACTGAACATGTGTTCGTTGTGGACCGGATCAAGGAATTGATCAAAGTGAAGGTATATCAATCCAAGAAAGTCATGGGATTTCATATGCTGACCCATCTTAGGGCCATCAAGTTGCGCCTGCAGAACTTGAAGCCCATCTCCTGACGCATCCTGCCGTCGCGGATGTGGCCGTTATTCCTGTACCGGACGACGCTTCAGGGGAGGTTCCCAAGGCGTTCGTGGTCAAGAAGCCACCGTCTGCTGGGGGTTATGCAAACACCAGCGACGAAGAGTTGGTCAAAGACATCAAAGCTTATGTCGAAAAACACAAGGCAAGATATAAATCGCTGAAAGGAGGCGTCGAGTTCATCGACGTCATTCCGAAAAGTCCCAGTGGAAAGATTCTCAGAAGATTGCTGAGGGACCGAGAGAGGGAGGCCAGAAGGAAAGCTGCGGCGAAGTTATGAAATCTCTTGGAATAATTAGAATCCTAATATAGAGAGCTCAAAGCTCCATATCTGTTATCTGAGGCCGATTAGTAGTTTAGTATCGAGTTATGGGAATGTCTCTGCGCTGAGATGTCAACTGTTCTTTCTGGGAACGTTACTACGAACGAAGTATTCCCTACATGCCTACGTCCCTAGGTACACGAACCTTGTCGGCCAATGCCCGATGGATATAGAAACCGGGAGTTCTCCGTGGATCGTGCCCAGGCATCCCTAGCCAGAACATACTATTGCTGACTTTAGAGAGCGCCCTATAGCTATTCTTTGAATACAGCCGTAATTGGACCGCCAATAGTAATAAAGAGCTTATGCGGTCAGCCAAGGAGCGGGATGTGGAGGCGGGGAAGTTTAGCACACCGCGGGGATCGGCACTGGGGCCGGGGTATGGACATTCTCCAGGAGCCAGGACTCCATTCCCAAGGTGTGCTTCGTCGCGGATAGCTGCAGACAAATCATAGTAGGTACATTTGTTTTGGCCATTACAGAACAGCAGGTCAATAATATCCTTGGATGGAACGGTTCTAAATTCTCCATCTTAATGCGATATACGCCCCATTTCGGTAGTCGTCACTCCTGTCCCGCCTCGCTGGAAATGGCGCCCCCCCCCTCCCCCCCCTCCTTCGGCAACTGGCATATCCTCTCCAT
>JGI26058J51888_1000872_pt1 | contig 10934 bp, 11 predicted proteins | sample HigsolmetaSP110D_FD_51888 | JGI IMG/M metagenome (IMG submission 51888) | reverse complement strand
AGGTCTATTCTTGCTCTTATATTGCTCACCCCCTTGTTTCTTGTCTTCAAGATAAACCAACGACCCCATTTGGTCTAGTCATCTAGGCCTGTCGTTACACATTGCTAGTAACACAGGCTATTTCTCACTACTCTACTGCTCACCCCCCTGTTTCTTGTCTTCAAGATAAACCAACGACCCTTTTAGGTCTAGTTATCTAGGCCTGTCGTTACAACTTTGCCATCACATGACATGATAGCAATCAATCAAACAAACAAGAAAAAAAAATCCAGAAGTGATTAGGAATGTAGAAAATAACTACCAGTAAATTAGGCAGTGGTGAGAAAAAAAGGCTTTGAAAGAGGGGTCTGTCTGGTCGCCATCTAATTAATATAATATATAGATAGGCAAACACATACATACATACTTGCGCGCACACACACACACACACACCCCTCTACCTGTATCTGTACCTGTACCTGTTATATATAGATAAAATAGGTCTTAATGTCCCGTAGGGACCTGCAAAACAGTACAGTCCAGAAAGAAATACATATTTCAAACATGTTTATGAAGAGAACACCTACCTCCCAACTCTACTGTGCAGTAGTGTAGTATACATCCCAGATCCAAGCATGTTCTAATCCTAACACTCCCAGAACTATACAATAGTAGATACAGAAGAGATTCTTTTCAATGGCTCTGAGACCAAACGTTTTGAGCGCGCAGTAATATTGCCTATGCTTCCTCTCTCTCTATTATTTTTCTATTTCTTCTTATTCCAGTTCTGCTGTTACTGTTATGAAGACACGCATACATCAACTATCAAGATAATTTTTTTTCCCCTCTTCCCACAATTTTTTTGGCTGGTAAGGAAGCATTGACAAGAGAGAGAGAGAGAGTAAAGGGAAAAAAACAAATATTTGATGCGTTAATCGTTACTTGACCTCCAGCCAGGAAGGAAACAGGGATCGGCGAATAGGCAACAGGATTGCAATACATTATTAGTCATTAGAAGGGAGGGTCCTGACTGACTGTCTAGATGTTGTCAAGATGTACTCTATGTACAGTACAGTCTACTTACCAAGGGATGTTATCGTCGTTTCCATTTCCATTTCCATTTCCATTTCCATTTCCATACCATACAATGAGATGCCTACCTGATGATAGAGGCCGTCAGATACTACCTACCTACCTACCTACCGACCTTCTGGTGGGGGATGTTGTGAAAGGGGTTTTTTTTAAAGTAATCCATCCATACAGAATCAGGGAAATTAATAGCGAGTTTCCCACCCCACGTTCCTGTTCAATTGTCGATTGAAAATCTGAAATCCTGATCCTGACCTTGACCTTGACCTTGGCCCGGCCAGGGGCAGCACAATAATGATCACTTCCGCTTAAGTCAAGTCACTCAGCGGTTGATATCAGGACGGCGGCGCCCAGCGTAAGCAGTACCGTGTACAGTACAGTACCTGGGTCATGTATACACCTCTGTATTCTGTACTGTAACTCTACATGGCATCCGAGAAGTTCGAAGATCTCATGTGATGGATGCAGAGAAGGAAACTGAAAGGATCTAACATAGAATGGTGTGGAAGCGCTGGATGATTGGGTGGGATGGATGGGTCATCAGAGGAAACATGATCTGAACTGAGCTGGTATTATGGTATCCGTCGTCTCGTCGAAAACAAACTCTCGAGAAAACTATCATACATACACACGTGTCTCATAGAGATATCATCCGTCGCGGTACACCGCGACATGTTTATCTACCAAAGAAAGACTATCGTCAACGTCAGAAGAGGGAAAGGAAGGCGGAAACACATGACGAGTCCAGCTTATTGCCCGCCAGCGCCCTTCTCCACGTCGCCCGGCTGCGGCAATGCACTGCTGCTGCCCTCGTACTTGCTGTGCGGGAGATTGTTGAGGCGGTCCTCCTCCTTGTCGAGCTTGTAGTTGGTGGCCCAGAAGCCGACGAACCCGACAAAGGCCAGGATGGCCGTGACGCCGTAGTTCCACACGAGGAGCGGGTCCTCGGACAGGCCGACCATGGCCTGGCCGAGCGCCGACGAGATGGCGTTCATGAACAGCGCGACGGCCTGCACCAGCGAGCGCATGTTCTTGGGCGCCTTGGTGAACGCGTACTCGAGCGAAGTGACCGAGGCGAAGATCTCCGAGATGCCGCCCAGCACGTACGGCAGCGTCTGCACCCAGACGGAGATGTCCGTGTGCTTGTGCAGCTCCTCGAGGCAGTAATTGGCCTGCTTCCCGCAGGGCCCTTTCTTGTAGATGTAGTGCTGCGTCACGCTGGCGGCGATCATGGAGCAGCCCGCGACGAAGAACCCGGCGGCGACGCGCTTCAGCGGCGTGAAGTTGATCCCGATCCGGCGGAGGAACGGGTACACGATCTTGTCCATGATCGGGATGAAGATGATGAGGGAGAACGGGTTCAGGTTGTTGACGACGTCGTTGGGGACGCCGTCGAGGCGCATGGTTGCCGCCTGCGAGGTCAGGTTGTTGAGCATTTGGTTGTACGAGAGCCCTACAGGGTTAGTGTGGTTAGAATCGCAGTGTTAAGTCGTAAATTGAACGAAGGAGGTGCACATACAGAAGAGAGGGTACCACAGGAACACCCCGCACGCTTTGAGTCCTCGCCGCACTTCGTCCACCCATTCGTCGTCAAACGTCATCCATGCCGGCTTGTTGTTCCCGAGTTTGCTTGGCTTCACGTTCTCCCAGAAATCAGGAGCGTTCATGTTCTTGAATCTGTTTTTGATGGCATTAGCTACCTACCGCACACGGTCCCAACAAGTGCATATATAGAACAATATCCCGACTCACAGCTTGACTGGATTGATCGACCACCGTCCCTCCATAGCGAGTCTCCAGAGCCTGATCGCCTGGGTGTAGACCGACCCGGTTGGCTTCACGAGACTGTACCTGTTCCGGCAGAAGAACAGGACCGTGGGACAGAAGCAGAACATGATCGTGGGGAGCAGGTACGACAGCCAGAAGCCGACGTATCGCTCGGCGTACACCATGGAGATCTGGCCAACGAGGGCGCCGATGTTGATCATCAGGTAGAAGTAGTGGTAGATCCGCGAGACCGTCGCCGCCGGGTCGACGATCACGCGCTCGCCGCTCTCCAAAGTCTTGATGTACAGTCGATCCTGCTTATACTGCTCCGCGATCAGGGGTGAGATGTTGGACCTGTCAACGTTTCGATTAGTAACAGTCCGGACAGACTTGGACGGAGGTGAGCATACTTGAAGCCACCGGTTCCCACTCCCATGATGACCAGACCGATCGTGAAGCAAGCGATCGAGCCGCCCGGACGGGCAATCACGCTTGGGATAGCAGATATGATGAGGATCGTATGGCCGACCAGAGCAATCCCGATGGAGATCATGATGGTGCGGAAACGACCCCAGTGCTGGTCTGCCATGTAGGCACCGAGCAACGGCATGACATACGACCAGAACTGGTTGACTATCTTCCCGTTAGAAAGCCTGTGTCTTTCGAGCTTCTTTGAGCACACCTACACAGGGTCAACCCGGTCGACGCCCGTTGGCCCATCCCGAGAGCACCAGGGACACTGGTGTCCCCGCCGGCGCCGGTCTTCGACGGGGGAGGACGCTGGATGAAGTTCACAACTGTAGACAGAGTGAGCAGGTGCGCAGCCGGTTGATATAATCAGTCAGGGAGGAGGGATTCATACAGACTGCAGTGGTGCCATAGTAGGAGAAGCGCTCGCAGAGCTCGACGAAGGCGACGGTGAAGGCGGTCCATGGGATCTTGTCCGAGACGCGACGGAGGGTGCGCAGCTCCTCCTCGGTGGGATACACCTTGTGGAGGGACTCGTCTTCGGCGTCGCCGCTGTGATGGGCCTCGCTGGCGACGATGTCCTTCTCCCCGACCGGCTCGATCTCGATGCCAGTCTCCACAGCTGCCTCCTTGGTAGCAGACCTGGTCTTCGCGAGAGCATCATCCTGGGAGACTGCCTTGGCCTTGGCAGCCTCGGTGATCTCCGCGGGGTCGGAGACGTTCATGGTCGCAAGGCTATCTGCGAAGTGTCTCTGAGTGCCTGCAGTGATGCTTGACTATGGAGCACCTGGTGAGGAGAGAGAGAACCCGGAGAGAGGAGCTGTCTCTTTATGACCGTCGCGCAGGAGACGCGGAGGGGTGCCGCGGCAAAGCACCTCGAGACAGCCCGCCCAGAAGACAGAAAATACGACCGTCGAGCGCATCCGCTGGTAGCCGGACCAAGAACGACGCCGCGAGATGAGAAGCTCTTGCTCGAGCCTCAGCTTATCGTGAACAGGCATGTCCTCCGTCCGGAGCCTCTCAGCACCTGTCTCCTCCCTCCCTCCACTCCCACATTTTCTTTTTCTTTCTTTTTCTTATGGCGTCTGCACGGTGACGGGAGATAAGAGAAGGGACAGGCCTGCGTCCCCCTCATCATCATCAGCCGCGTGCAGTAGCAAGGGCAAGACCAGTCGCCGAGATGCCCTCAGCCAAAGAACAAGACGCCCGCGGCGCTGCTTTCCGCACGGCTTCCCGCCCGCGGCGATCTTGGCGCGCCTGCGACGGGTCTTGGCATGGGGGAGTCTGCGCACAGCACACAGGCATCTCATGCCATCTCTTCGACGTCCTGCGCTGCGGAGGGCCAGACGGGCGTTATCGAGCCTTCGAAGAAGCGGATATCATACCAAGAACGCCGGTCTTGGCAACTTATTCTCGGCTTCTCGCCTTCCACGGCCGTCCCCTCCCCTCCGTCCTTCCCGGGCTAAGGCTTCCAGCCACCGTCTTGGCTGGCAGGGTGCGCTGTAACCATAAAAGAACCGGGGGCTTGGCCCGCTGGATGTGAGAGTCCAGAGCCGGGATGGACCTGTTCGAGATACGGGCGTCGTGGTCCTTATAAGCCTGGTGCCGTGGAGGCCATGCCGTTGATATGTATCTCATGTCGTACAGGACGTCTTACCTATACGGAATACTCCGGACTGGCTTCCATCCTGATCGCCCAGGGTGTGGAACGAAGATAATGAGATATAATGCTATCTCCGCTCGAGCACGTGCTTGCTCGTCATCGCAACAACAGCTGACCTTATTATCCTCCCCGGTCATCAACTACGCAGTAGTAACTGCGCTCCGGGAATAATTTTACTCGAAAGTCAGCACTAACTAGACCGGGCTTCATTTTCACCCGTATCCAGCCGCGGCTATGCAGATACTATTATTATTAAATTACTGGTCCTTGATACTCCGTAAGTTCGGTACTTGTTAGTGGTTCGAGCAACCCGGGGAAGAACCCACGCGGGGTATCGCCCGTGCTGGGGAAAAAAAAAAATGAACGATATGTTAAGCTTCCAAGACACTCCCCTGGCGGAAAGATCGATACTTATCTAGCAGTGACGTTTTAAATCCTAGGGCAAACCTCCAGTCACCTAAACGACCGGAATAATAATATTAATAGAGAAGACGTGGACGGAGACGCGAAACTAAATGCGGGGTCAGGTTGGGTTGAGCCGCATAGCGTCGGCCATCTGGCAGTCTAGATACTGTATGTACATGTACAAGTACATACTACCATCCGGACCTCATGCAGGTGACACAACGATCTTGGAAGGGGTCAGTAATACATCGCTCCATAGGAGGTACTAGTATTTAGGACAGGATACCAAAGGCTTTGAAAACCGCCAAGACAAAAATCCCATCGTCAGGTCTCGCAAAGCCCGGGCCTCCATGCATGTCACGGTTGTCACCTTACTCGGTGGGCCTAGTCCTAGTGCTCCTGTCAGTCAGCAAGAAACAACTACTGTACTAACTGAGACATGGACCTCACTTTAAGACACTGCTCCGCACTCCGTAAGCGTCCTAGTTTAATCGTCAGTGGAGTACCACGAGTTACCCCATAGCAAGAAGCAAATAATAGGTAATAAGAAAGGTAGTTAAGTGGCGTACCTCCACCATCATCAACGGTATTAATGATGATGCCATTTTCCCGCGGTTTTAGAGAATCCTGTTATTTTGTTGCTTCCTTGCGTGGCTTGAACGCCTGTTCATTCTAATGAACCACACGATCCCATCCGGGAGACAAGTATCCTCGTTCCGCCGCGTACATGACTACATTGGTACTGTATAATACATAGGCACCTGGGTCCAGTTGTTGCCATTCTCATCCGAAATGACACGCTCCAGCCACGCCATCAAGAGCATGGGATAACTAGTAATTCCCATCATGTATTTCCACATCCCAATATCGTCCCCTTCAAGGGAGCAAGCTCGGTTAGTTAACATGCCCAAAAATGCCCGACGGAAAGGTTCCACTAGAAGTGAGGATGCTTTCAAGCACAGAGACTCGCGGAAGATTAGGGTAAGGGTAAGGGCGGGAGCAGTGCCAAGACAGCGGAGCTCCGTCGGACTCCGCGTCCTCTTCTCGAGGTACGGCGGTTCCGCTCGTCGTTTATATCCAAATATCGTGACCTGAGCACCGTCATGTGGGACTGGAAAAAAAGATTTAGAGCAAATACTGTAGCCAGCGAAAGCCCGGGTTTAGAGCTTGCTGCTTGCATACCAGATCTTAACTCCTTTCAGCTGTGGATCAGGGGCACCCAGGCTGCGGATCTCATTTATGTTGATTTTTCATCCGGGACTCTGACTTGAGTAGCAAAGTGCGCAAGCGTGAGCTCTCCACCGTCTTCTTGACGCCCCTGGGAAAGAGTACTGTTGCCAAGAGCGCAGCTATCAATGGTAGCCGCGCTTGTTAGTGGGTATCAATGTATATGGTAAGTAATAGATAATCATGCCGTTTGATTAATGCAATTCAAAGAAGTGCGATATGTCCAATTGATGGCACAGGCTGCTTGGCTGGCGAAGTAACTCAGGAACCGGATGGAAACATATTCAAGGTAAAGAAAATACAGTATCATCCTTGAAGACAAAGTCAGAGATCTAGGAATCCCAAAGATGAAACGGAAACCAAGGTCATCTTCATACTAGAAATATATCAGACTGAAAATTTCGTACTCAGAAGCAAAAGTATACAAAAACGCAGTGGATACACCGCCCTCTCAGAAGTCCTCATTAGGGAACTCTTTGTCCTTGAAGACTACGTATGAAATGATCATATTTAATAGAAGTAACAGGAAACATCATAACTAAATCCTGAAAAGGAAAAAAAAAAGTGGCACAAAGTCATCATCATTTCCAAGCTGAACATCGTTCTATTCCGTCGTATCGGTTCAATGTCGTCAATGGTGAGCTCTCTTCATATCACTCAATAGAATTCCAAAATGGAAGATTCAACGATCTCATATCTATCATGCTGGTCACAAATTCACTGTCGTCATTTAAAGAGGGAGTGAGGATTAGCGTATTAGGTTCAGAGGTAGGCTCAAAAGATTCGGTAAATGAATGGGAAAAGAAGAGGCAAGCAGGGTCTGCTGGTGTGCCCCCCTTAATCATACGATTGGACCCTCCTTCCTGCAGCTGCAGGTTCGAAATCACCCGCGGCGCCTGCAGGAACTTATCTCTTTATTGTCATGATACCGGCTGCACTGGCCCATCTCTGGGCCCTGCTACCGCCTGCGCTGCTCAGGGACCACGAGCGCTCATTTCCACTCCCACCACTCCCGCTCCGGTTCCCATTGGCGCTGCCAGAACCGTGGCTGACCCTTCGCTTCTCGTCTGGTGGACACGAATCCAGATGGGAAGGGTGCTTGGGCAAGTAGTACTCGCCCGCATATCGAAGATAGGGATGGAGAGGGTCTGGCGATCCAGTGCTGGAAACGTGCATGGGGCTCACTGGGTCACTGAAAGTATATTCCCGAATTTTGACACCGGATTTCGGGGCTTTCAACGATCCACTGTAATACAGCTTCGAGGTTTTATGTTGTTGGGGAACATAATAGTCGCGGTCCCTCTTTATACTTGCTGTATACGCATCCCGTTCGTACCCATCATCACCAGGGGCTGACCGGTGAGGAGATATGTCCTTTCGATGCATGCGTGTGTATGCTGCATCATGCGAGTGACGACGGGCGCGGACAGCTTTTGGTGGAGAGCGATGGCGATGACGGCCATGTCGTCGCTCATCATCAATGGAACGTCGCCGACGTGGCCGGAAAGAGCCTTCGGAAGAGGCATCAGACACATATGCATCATCAAGTCCAAAATTATCCTCGTCATCAGAGAGAGACAAACGTCTTCTATGTTTGGATTTGGAAGAGTGCCCGGACCGCAGAGATGGTGAGTGAGGTTCAGATGAAGCAATTCTAGTGCCATCGAGCCTCACTTCCGGATAACCAAAGTCCGGGTCAAACCTGGAAGACCAGGGAGATGGACTTTCTGCACTGTTACGTCTCCGTAATCGAGCTCGCCGCAGCTGCTCAGCACTGGCATCTGTCTTTGACCGACGGCGGCATGGCATCCGGCGATGATGAGTTTGAGAGAAATAGTCTCCCTCGGGGGATTTCGGGGATTCCCCGGAGCGGGAGTGATGATCGCGTATACCAAGATTGGGCGGAGAGTGACGTGGAGTGTTCCTTTTCTGATATTCACGCTCGAGCTGCCGGGTGACCTTCTCGTGCCATTCCACCATTTCCGGGTCCGGTTTAGCAGGGAAAGCTTCCCGGGGGATCATTTTAGGGAAAACGCCGCCATTTGGGTTCGGAATATCCCACTGGCGGACTGCATTCTGCAGGTATTGGGCATGCTCATCGGGGCACAGTAGTAGTTGGATAGTCTGCCATCGCACGAAACCATTGGGCAGCAAGGCCGGTATGGATGGGGGCTCGAAAGGATTGGTGGTTGGTTGAAGGGTATGGAAACAGCCAAGAGACTGATATATGAAGGAAAGGGCATGGCTTTTCGTGTGGAGGAAGAGAGTATCGTAATTCCCACCCACCGCGCGATAGAAGGTCGCGAGCTTCTCCGGTGTGAGTTCGGGTGTTCCCGAGGACGGATCCAGGGTGGGCTATGATACGATCGTTTATTATCTGTGCCGACACTAAAACGCAGAGACTTCCATCCAAAGAAAACATCTATATGTACTCACCATAAACTGGGCAATCCCGAGACACAGCAGCTCCAGCAGGGGCGCCGGGCTCTTGTCCGGTCTGATGAGGGTGCCCCAATAATTCCCTCCTAGGCTCTGGGCGGACGACATGGCCAGGCTGTAAGTTGGCACCACCATAAGCCTTTCGTGGCATCCAAGGTCATGTGCCGACCGAAGCAGCCATCCGGCCTGACTTGGAGCAGCAGGATATCCTCGCAAAGAGGATTGTGTCTGTTATACTTGCCTGCTCCGTCTGTTGAAGGGCTCCTTGGAGCAGGCAGGATTGGGCGGTCAGAGACAAGATAAAGTGGGCGGACGTGGGACCGTGATGCGGGGTCCGAGATGAATCATCATGGCCGGAGCCTGCGAGAAACAGCATCCAGCAAGCGCTTGGATGATGGGTATTGGAAGAGAAGGGAGTGGTGGAGAGACCAGCGGAGCCCGGCGAGGGAGACAACTGGCAGCGGGTGTCTTGTCTGACCGTCCGCTGTGCTGGTCGGACGCGTCTGGCTAGAGGCCGCCATTCGCCGGGTCCGCTGGACGTCGGTGCAGATGCAGCGGGGGAACACGTGTTTGCAGGCAGTCCGCGCGTTGCAAGATTCAAGAGGCTCAACGAGCCAGGCGGGAAAGGGAACAGAGCGTCGGATATCGTCGATTGTTGTACTGTCCGACTGGCGCGCGCGGATCGATGGTGTTGACAGCGATCGTCCATGTCCCCCCCTCAACATCTTTCCCTTTCATATCCCCTCGACCCGCCATCATCACCAGCCGTGTCTCTGGTCTATGGAGCAGGTCAAGTCGAGATCCTGGAGTGCGGAGTAGCATTTCTCTCTACAGCCATTGTGGGGTGTTGATCCACCTGCTCTCCAGACAGCATTGACCGTTTTTACTTCCCGACAGCATCCTCAGTCTTCTCACTGCGCATCTGCTCGGATGATGCACCGCTTGTCTGTCTGCATGCTGGAAGAATGTGTCCATTCCGCTCCAAGATACGCCCCGCTGTTTCCGGGTATATCAGAATCAGAATCGCAAACTGGATGACGAAGCTATTGAGGCCAAAGAGCAGGAGCGTTCCATAACTGATCAATGGAACAACAGGAACGATGTGATCATGGTCAGCCGTTGCCGATGGACCAGCCCACAACAGACCGTGCACTCTCCTTCGTGTGCACGTTGAGTGGGAAGATCTCCGTCGGGTAGAGCCATAAATTGCCCCATAGGTGGCCGTGTAGAGTAAGACCATGACTGCAACTGCTGCTCCTATTGCTTCTTGTCTGATCTATCTTCGTTGGCATATTTGTCAAGGATACCTCCGACGAGAACATTGCGTCCGTCACAGTTGCTGTGACAGTCACGCAGACAGAATGCAAGGTAGGTCAACTTGGATCATGCACAAGCACGATTCTTTCTAGCAGCAATTGGCTGGTCAAAGACTCGAAAAAGGACGCAGAGTCACAAAGGAGGGTACCGGCTCTTTCATTGGTCTGCAGTTTGCCGCGAAGTGCTGTATATCATAGAGTTGTACCCGGTGAACATTGTACAACTTGCACAGAGATGTGTGTATTACTGTGTAATAAGCTGCTTCACCGCTGACTTCGTTATAGGCCATCATTAAACTTGCTTCATGAAGGCTCTGTACATTTTCTCACAATCAAATGCACGTGGATCCAAGTTGATAGACAGAGATAGCCTTCATATAGCAGCATAAACGCTTGGATGAAGGAAGCCATGAGGTATTCCCCACAATTTCTTGATGTATATTCACAACTTACAAGGTAGGTAGAGAGTAAGCTGTCGTGGAAATGTTGGTTGCTTCCAAATGTTACGATATAATATTCTATTCCTTTCCCAGGTCTATATGTGATCCTCTCCACTCATTCACATGGGACCCCCCCCCCCC
>JGI26058J51888_1000871_pt1 | contig 10972 bp, 10 predicted proteins | sample HigsolmetaSP110D_FD_51888 | JGI IMG/M metagenome (IMG submission 51888) | reverse complement strand
AGAATGACCTGATCAACTGTGCCCCATGCAACAAAGGCCAAGGAGAAAGAGAAGAATACATTGGGGGGGGGGGGTCAATCCATATCCATCGTTTGACCAGACAGATTTGCACCAACTGTCTGAGAAAGAAAAAAATACTTGTGGCATCAAAGGAAAAATAAATAATACATGAAAGCGAAGAAAAATTCCTTAACCTGTGAAGTAGGACGATGTGGAGATAATAACGGCGGGCATTTAAAAGGAGAGTGTGACCCTTATTCCTTTCCCTTCTACGCTTCAATCATTGCTGAAAAACTTCACATCGTAAGAAGGTCCAGCATATTGGTAGAAGACAACATATCCTCATAGCATTTATCAGGGGCAGATAGCTGAGACAGAAAAAGACCCTTGCCCGGAGTCCTCTCTCATCTCACCTCTTACACGTCCCTCCACGAGCCTGGAACAGGCTTTCGTCCGACCTGCAGCACACTGGGAGGCCTGCCCGGGCTAGGTGGGTCCTCGACCTGGGGCGGAGGTGAAGAGGAGGTATTCGGAGAATAAGCGGTATAGGCAGACTGCGGCTGCGGGTTGTACGCCGTGTATGTCTGTTGAGGCTGAGGTGGTGGTGGTGACTGGGTTGGCAGATGCTCATTCACTGGGGATGATGGCCCGCGGGGATGGTCTAATGGGGACGGGGACGTCAGGCGAGGCTGGCTCAATGGGGACGGCCCGGGCTGGTCTACAGGATAAGGAGGCTGTTCAAGCGGCGGAGAGACTGGAGAGACCGGAGACGGGATCTGCTGGTATGGCCGCGGAGTGTGGAAATTCGGAGTTCTACCACTACTGGTAGGAGGCCGGTTCTCGTACGGGGAGTTTCTTCCTCCGTACTGCTGCTGTCCATAATTGGTGGGGGCGGCGACAGCAGCGGCAACCCCAGGGCCGCCGGACGCAAATGGACCATCAATAGGGGATCGGGGAGATCGAGACCGTGCAGATGGCTCCTCGACTCCCCGATACCCAGGCTGGTACCCCGGCTGAGGACTCGCTGGCGATGACGACGGGATCTCAATGTATCCGCCTCTGGTCTGCCTGCCCGCACCTGGTGCTATGCCTTGCTCTTGGCCTGGCGGATCTAGACGGTTCATCTCGACGTTCTCCGGGTGAGGGCTCGTATCTTCAACCTTCTTGGTAATCGCGCCCTCCCAGGTCGGCATGGCGGGAAGTGCATCGTCGTTGACCTTGGTGTTACTTGGAACATCGAACCGGGCGAACTGAGCACCTCGATATGTGGGAGGTCCTGGTGGAGGTGGAGACTGATATCCGTAGGTCGGAGGAGGAGGAGGAGCAGGAGGCGCATGATACGGTGCTGGATCGTCCGCGTACTTTGATCGATGATGTCCCCCGCCTCCACCTGAACCCGAAGAGCCGCAGGAGCAGCAGCAAGAGCAGCAGTCAGCGCATCCTTTGCAACACTGAACACCGCAGCACAAGCAGCTGATGAGGCACCATGCGATACCAATGAGAATGAGACAGCCGATTACGATACCGACAATCACAGGCCACCTGCAAGGAAAGGTCGACACAGTCAGCTCAAACCCAGGAATATGTCAGCACACTCGCACGAACGTACTTGCAGTAAGCCTTCTGCATGCACTTGTCCCAGCTAGAAAATGTCTCCTTGGCGGACGTGACTTCGCTCACCGCGTCCCGCGCCCATAGCGGCATTGCCTCCACCGGACCCATGCTGGCGGATTATCTCAAGGCTCGACGCGCGCGACCTTCCGTACTATCTGTAGCCCTCGAAGTGACCCTGTGATCAACGCGGAGGGATATATTCCCAGCTCTGTTCTTCTGTCTACGGACCTGTATCCAACACGCCCTGGATGTGTTCATGAGAAACAACGGTGAGGTCTCGACGCGCAAGCGAGCGAGCTGATAAGGACGACTTATCAGTCCTTGTTTCGTAAAAAGCGCAGCGCGATAAATAAGGCGAGACTGAGACTTCTTCTCGAATCCAGTATTTCCAAAACGAATGGTGGAGTAAAATAGAGAACGGCAGTTCGTCTAGCGTACTGTACTCCGCAAGCGCCGTGCCGTGGTAAACGGCAATCCTTGGAGAAAGCGATACGTTTGTTAGGGCGCAGTGATAATCAATGCTGTCGCGCCAAACGAGACTCAAACCTCACTCGACAGAAGGGTCCCACCCAAGGCGCGACAGTCCTTTTGTTTCGATGCGAGACAAACAAAGCTCGACTAGTCCGAGGAAGATAAAGAGGGCCGTACGTATGCCAATGGAAACGAGTGAGACGAGTGAGAGAGAAGACAGAGAGAGAGAAAGAGAGAGAGAGGCGCTGGGAGGCGCAGTTACTCAAATGTTCCCAGGGAGGTAATGTAATGTTGTACTGTACAGAGCACAGCCTTCGAGTCGTCGTCAACGGTTGCGGCCCTCTCTGTTCGGCAAGAGGGGACGGGGATGCCAAGTCCTCAAAAAAAGGAGGGTTAACGGAGAAAGGAAGTGAAGATAAGAGACGGACGGCCAGAGAACTTGAAAAAGAATGACTACCCTTCCTTCCTACAGGAGGAGTGCTGGACAATGATGATAAAATGGCCGCAGCAGAAGCAGGAGAAGAAGAACATGGCCGCTGATTTAATCGCGCGGGAAAAAGAAGGACCCTTTCGAAACCAGGGGCAGCTTTCCCACTGCACACGCAGCACTTGATTCCTTGGTGCGCGGGTGGGCGCAGGACAAGCGACCCGTCACGGGGTCAGGGTGATCCGTCATCATCCTCATCACCCCGCAAGCTCGGACGCCTGTTGGAGAGCCAGACAGCAACGGCCCCAGCGTCCGTGGACGGTTGACCCGTTGGTGATTTGCGCTCCAGCCAATTTTCAAAACCGTCGTCCCAGGGTTTTCAAAATACCATACCGTCAAGCCAACTTGCTGATCTAAAGAACAGAAAAAAGGGCACTGGCCCCCCGTGGCAGTGCCTGTCGTGTGCGGGTCACGATTTTGAATTTGGCGGTCGCCGTTCACAGCATGCTCGGCGGAGGGCGGGAAAAAAAAGATCTACAGTGCCGTCAGTACGCGAGAATTGAGATCGCCGGCCAAAACTTGAACCTCTCTCTCATCCTTGCTCCAGTCGTACTAGTTTAGTGGTCTCTGAGCTCCTGATAAGGCTGGTTACTGGCACGAACTGCATGCTGTGTTTCTTGTGGGTAGTACCTAGATGGATTTTGCAGTTGTGCGACTCGGAGTTTATCCCGGAAGGGTACGTGCATACGTCAGAGGGGTCAAGGTATCGTGCATTTTTCGTTCCTGCTGTTCGATAAAGACTCGCCTGCACGTTTTACAAACGAGCTCTGCGGATTCCATGATAGATCCACGCAAAAGTCCACCTGATATAAATTTGAGGACAAGATGGGATACGGTGAAATGCCAGTTCCTGTTATTTATTTGGATTTCATGTACTGCCTAAAACAGATGGGTATGACATCTGTGGATATTAACAAAAGCACACAAGCTCAGTCCCAAAATCCAGATTTATCCCGACCAAATTAGAGGTATGTTGAGAGGAAAAGGAAAAGCGTCGAATGGCGGTCATGTATCAGGTAACAATCGTAAGTCCCCGCTTACAGGAAGGAGGCGAAAAGGAAACTCGTTTTCTCAAGGGCAAAGTCGGAGACCGGCAGACCGCGAAGGCGTTGGCAGTCGTGTTGTCCGGTCCACGAAACTGACTCGTATTCATTCCGTGCGTGCATCTTGTGCGGCTCATGCCCACGTCGCTTGAGGTGACTACGACTTCGCTGGTGGTGGTCCTGGGGGCGGCGAATACACCTGCTCCCCTGGGCGGTACGCGTTCTGCGGCGTCTGCAGCTCGATACCGGTCTGCTGCCCACCGAAGTAGCCCTGGTTCGTAGTGCCACCGCCGTAGTAGCCTGCGGGGGGCGGGTTGGGCGTATACTGCGGCGGAGGCTGGTAGTTGTAGTAGTAGCCCTGCTGGTTGTCGGGAGGTGGTGGACCACTGAGCCAGGCAGTGCCGTAATAGGGCCGCAGACCCTGTCTACGGCGACGACGGGCGTTGTACCATCTGCGAACGATGGTCAGTTTCCGATCCGCAATAAGATCTGGTGACAACATCAGGAGGACTCGACGTACGCAAAGAGGAAGAAGATCAGGAATGAAGTGGCCACGATCACAGCGAGGGCGACCCAGCGGCCCCAGTCATACCAGGCCCTTGGTGCACAGTAGTAGTAACCATCATCGTACCAACTGCATATCTCGTTAGCATTCCATATCACTCGAAACCCCGGGTAAGAAAGACCACTGTTTCGGATGCCGGAGGTACACTCACCAATCTCGACGTACGAGGATAGCCATCTTGGCAGAAATGCCCCGGCGAAGGGGGGGAGAGATGGCGTGGCGGAACCCGAGCTCCGTGTGGGGGAAGTCTCTCGCCAGAGAACAAGCCTGCAAGGCAGTCGTGGATGTCTGATGGGTGGTACTAAAGAGGATTGATGGCTGAGGGACTGTCCGATCCCTTCCAGAGGGTGGAGGGATATGGTGCGAGGGACGACAGGCAACGGAGGCTGCCAGAAAACTCGATCCACAACGACAGAGGACGAAGGCGATCAGGCGCTTTGCTCCCAGGAGAGGGGAGCGCGTGGTAGTTAAGGCTGGGGTTGATGCGCACGGCTGTGGCTGAGTCGACGGCCGGGCCTTGGCTTTCCTGATCCAGGCTCTGCCTAGGAGGAGAACTTGGCCCGTTTGGAATCGTGGCCGGGATCTGGCACCGGAACTCCCGAAGAGATACGAGGAGATGACAGGGACCCTCTGACTACCTGAGCATCAGCATCCCGAGTCCTATGTCACACCTGCGACGGACGCTGACGTCGACCCTGCAAGAGCTGGCCCGGATGATTAATCAGCGACTCCGTCTGCTGGACGCTGTGAAGCAAGCCTCAAACGGTGCTGTTGCCGGCTTTCTTGGTAGAGTGAACTACAGAAGAATACACAATAGTAGAGCCGTGTGTACACACGCAGCTGGAGGATTACGTACTTTGCCATCGCATGGCATAGTGGCCGGGCTGCAGGCCTCCAACTGGTCAGTCTCCCAACCGCGCCACAGAGACTCGGAGAGTAAGAAACCTCTGGAGACGGGCGCAGGCAAGGCCCCATCCTCGTGTTGGCCGGTCCAACAGCGCCTCGGGCAGCACAGGCAGAGCAAGGCCGGCACGCCCTGTCTGCGCCCCGGTTGCCGACTGGCCGGCCGGATCGTCAGCCAGCCAGCGCGCTCCCGGCGGCGGCGGGGCACGCGGGAGCCGGGTGTGCAGGGCTTAGTGCCCGTCCCTCCGTATGCATTGCCAACGCATCACTTGGTCTGTGTGGCCTCATGGACGCTCGACGTGTATTTAAAAAGGGTCTGGCTCCTCTGCCGTAGTGGCATACGTGCTGCCCGCCAGCCCTGCGTGTGCGGTCCGCCCGATGGGGCTCCGGTTCCCCGCGGAGCGTCCCGCGGCACGAGGAGAGCTTCTACACGAGGCCGAGGCCTGCTCGATACATTCATCTATCCCGCGAGTGCACGACCGGTAGATGGGCATTGAGGATCCAGTGCCTTCTGGTTGAAAATCCGTTCTCGTTCCTGTTCTGTCTTGGTGGAATGAGCGCATGATGACAAAGGATTGCGGTGCTGACTGCTTCCTGCCAGCTACACTCTTGCGACAATCTACCCTTGCGCTCCAAGCGCTCCTCGCCGGATCGTCTTGAAAGACATGGAGAACATATACAAAGAAACTCACGAGATATTGCAATGAAAATAGGAATAACACAAGTACGTGCACCGTATGCCAGAGAACCATTCGAAAGGATGAACCGCCATTGCTGGCGGGCAGTGTCCAAACTGCCATGCGTCTTGAAGGAAATCGTCAACATCATTAAACCTGGACTGCGTGCCAAAACGATTCGAGAATCTACGAGGCGCGAGCAGAGTAAGAAGCATCAGGGAACGTTACAACGGTTGTCGCCGTCGCTGCGGACGGGTGTCACATCACCTCACCGGTTGGCTCGGGCGATCAGCCAATGCAAGACGGCGTCTAGATTGGTCTCCTCCTTGGCGCTGATCCCATAGCAGCTGACCTCGCGATTGGTGATGGACTTTAGGTCCATGGCCTCGATCAGTTCGTCGACGGACAGCTTGTCGGGAAGATCGGACTTGTTCCCAAGGACCAAGAGCGGGATGCCGTGAAGACTCGGTTTGCTCATTAGCTCGTGGAGCTCTTCCGTTGCCACCGGCAGTGCAGCTTTGTCCGCAGCATCCACGATATAACTAACCCTACCGTCAGCCCAGAACAGTGACAGATTGGTAGCTGTGATCCACGGAGCAGGCTCATACACAATGGCGTTGACACCCCGACAATATCGTTCCCACATTGGCCGGAACCGCGGCTGGCCTCCCAGATCCCAACTATACGATCGTTAGAGATGCAGCTTCATCGCAAGGTGAACTCGGAGACCACTAACCACTTCAGCGTCACATGGCCTTTCTGAACGCGCTTTGTATTGAAGCCGATGGTGGGGATGGAACTGCGAACGGAATGTGTGTCAGCACATAGGCCGTGGGAGATGGCACAATACAGCCAAGTGAATGCGCAGGTACTGGAAGGCATACTCGACGGTGAACTCGCCTCCCTGTATCGCTCGGTCAGCAACCACAGATGATACCACCCTCACGGCGCCGCCCGGGAAAGACACTCACCGCAAGAACACGCAGCAAGGACGACTTTCCTGCGTTCTGAAGGCCGATCATGGTCACGTCCATCTCCGTTGCCCTGCGTTGTGATGAAGCGCTGATCTCAGCAAGCCGAGCCTCCTGCTGCGGGGACGGGCCGCGAGGCCACTTCTTCCGGAGGGCTCGAGCCCACTTACCAGAACATGCGCAGGAGCCAGTCATAGATGGTTCGAAAAATGCCGGCCATCTTGATGGATGAATGCGTTTCGCAGAGATGGGACGGTGGATGATCTGATGGCGGGGAGCTCGCAGGGACGGAGCGGGCAACGAAGGGTGGTGGTGTCTGCGCGTGCGGTGTATGGGTGAGGAGATAGTGTCGCGCGGAGTTAACGAAACAGGAACAGGACTCCAAGGTTTTTTTTTTCGCCTCGGACAGGGCGGGGTGCTCAAGGCGCTGACAGCACTGCTGGATGTATAAATGTGTGTAGTAGAAAAAAAGCCAAGGGGCAAGGTGCGCTATCGAAGTGGTTGTGGACGACAAGGCAAAAGGCGGAGGGATGGAGGAGGAGGATCCGCAGCCGCTGGAGCGCAGCAATGGCACGGGAAGAGCCAGGGCACAGGCCGTGAGGTTCTGATCCTCAGCTTTGCGCTCAACCTGAACTGCTGGAGGTCTGTGGACGCATGACCGCGCTGTCTGGAGGGGAGCGCTTAGCGTCGCCGGCGCAGGGTTTGGCGGTCTTTGTCCTGGTCCCTGTCGTGCGCACCGTGCAGATTCCCCTCGCAGGGAGGACGGAGTAGAACGTAGCAACTGAGCAACGGCCAGCTCCACACTCGCCCCCGGCGCTGCACGGCGCGCTCCCTGTGGCCCGTGAGGCCTGCGGGCGCTAGCCGGCGATAGCCTGCCTGTAGATGCCTGATATCGTGTGTGGTGCCTGAGGCTCTGACGCCTATCGGCACGTGATGATATCTCTCCGCCCCGGTCTCGAAAAATTTCCCCGGCCGCTCGTCGTTCCTGTATAGCCCACACGCCGGAGCTCTCGCGGTCGGCCTCGAACGGCGCCGTGCAGCCAGATCGCCCCTGTGACGTTGCGCCGTTATAGGGCATGCACCTCTGACGGCATCAATCGCACGGGTGTCGCAGCTAGTGCAGTGAAAGTGCTCAAGCTCCTCCCTGTTAAACCCGCTTCCTCCTCCCTCTGACCAGCGGCCTCCGTCACCGACCACCATGGCTCCGGCTCCCACAGACACCAACTGGACCGTCAACTATGACACGCTCCGGCGGGAGCGGCTGTTCAGGAACCCGCCAAAGGACCACACAGCCTACCCCGCCTTGGCAGAAGCCATCCGGCCGCATATCGACTCCTTCAACGCGCTCTTCGAGGGCAGCAAGGTGCTGGAGGCCGGCCTGAAGGACATTGGTATCAAGACCTTCCTGGACGGCGACGCCGAGACCCCCGAGCAGCGAAAGGCGCGGCTGGCCGAAGGCAGGAGGCCTCCAAAGCGCAACCGCCTCAACGTCCGCATCAAGGAGCTCTTCCTCGAGAAGCCCGCGCTGCCGCCCACCAACAAGTTCAACACCCGCAACAGAAACATCTACCCGGCGGAATGCCGCGAGAGACATGCGACGTATCGAGGGAGACTGCGCGCACGGCTCGAGTACCAGGTCAACAATGGGGACTGGAAGGAGTCGGTGCGGGAACTGGGCCAGGTGCCCATCATGTTGAGGGTGCGCAGACACTGCATTTGACCTGAAATTCCTTTGTACGAAAGAGAGGGACTGACATGCGTGATCGAACAGACCAACAGATGCCATCTGGAGAAGATGAGCCCCGCTGAGCTCGTCCAGCACAAGGAGGAATCCGAGGAACTCGGCGGTTACTTCATCGTCAACGGCAACGAGAAGCTCATCCGAATGCTGATCGTGCCCAAGCGGAACTACCCCATGGCCATCGTCCGATCGTCCTTCGTCAAGCGCGGTCACACATACACCAAGTACGGTGTTCAGATACGATCGGTCCGGCCCGACCAGACATCGCAGACCAATGTCCTTCACTACCTCAGCGACGGAAACGTGACATTCCGGTTCTCGTGGCGGAAGAACGAGTATCTTGTCCCGGTGATGATGATCCTGAAGGCGCTGGTGGAGACCAACGATCGCGAAATTTTCGAGGGCATCGTCGGCAGCGCTTCCTCGAAGGGCATCAACAACACCTTCGTCACCGACCGCGTGGAGCTGTTACTCAGAACATACAAGGGATACGGCCTCCATGGGCGGTCAGCCGTCAGGGCCTACCTGGGTGAGAAGTTCAGACCTGTGCTGGGGGTGCCAGCAGACATGTCGAACGAGGACGTTGGCACGGAGTTCCTGCGGAAGGTTGTGCTGCCGCACCTTGGCAACCAGAACGTTACGGAAGCCCAGGATCATGACAAATTCAAGATGATCATGTTCATGATCAGGAAGCTCTATGCCCTTGTTGCGGGTGACTGTGCCCCGGACAACCCGGATGCTATCTCGAACCAGGAGATTCTGCTGGGCGGCTTCCTCTACGGGATGATCCTCAAGGAAAGGTTGGAAGAGTGGCTAAGATCATTCGGCCCGATCCTAAGGGACTGGTGCATCCGGAACAATGGTGCAAAGTTCACCGATCCGCAGTTCGAGAAGGACTTCATCAGCAAGATCGTGAAGAGGTCCAACGAGAACATCGGTGGTATGTTGGAATATTTCCTGTCGACGGGCAACCTGGTCAGCCCGACCGGTCTCGATCTGCAGCAGACGTCCGGTTATACGGTCATTGCGGAGAAGATCAACTTCTATCGATTCATCAGCCACTTCCGGATGATCCACAGAGGAAGCTTCTTCGCGCAGTTGAAGACCACAACGGTCAGAAGACTGTTGCCGGAGAGCTGGGGTTTCCTCTGTCCCGTCCATACCCCTGATGGTGCGCCATGTGGTCTGCTGAACCATCTCGCGCACCAGTGTCTGGTTGCGACCAGTAGTGTGGATGTTTCCCATCTGCCTCGACTCCTTGCCCAGCTCGGTGTGCGCTCCGAATCCTCCGTCGATCTCGACGAGAGCGTGGTCGTCCAGATTGACGGAAGGATTATCGGGTATTGCTCACCGAAGCAAGCTCGCATGATCGCCGACACCCTGAGGTATTGGAAGGTGGAGGGGACGCACAATATACCCTTGGAGCTCGAGATCGGCTACGTTCCCAACTCGAACGCCGGTCAGTATCCGGGCATCTACATGTTCTCTCAGCCTGCAAGGATGTACAGACCAGTCAAGTACCTGCCACTCGATAAACTCGACTACGTGGGACCCTTCGAGCAGCCGTTCATGGAGATCGCCTGTCTCCAGTCGGACATCATCTCCGGCGTGTCGACTCACATCGAATTCACTCCGACAAACATCCTTTCTATCGTCGCCAACATGACGCCCTTCTCTGACTACAACCAGTCTCCTCGTAACATGTACCAGTGCCAGATGAGCAAGCAGGCAATGGGTACACCCGGCGCGGCCATTGCTTACCGCACAGACAACAAGATCTACCGACTGCAGACTGGCCAGACGCCCATTGTCCGACCTCCACTCTACAATGCTTACGGCCTCGACAACTTCCCGAACGGCACGAATGCGGTGGTGGCTATCATCTCATACACCGGCTATGACATGGACGATGCTATGATCATCAACAAATCCTCTCATGAACGCGGGTTCGGATACGGCACGATCTACAAGACCAAGCTGTACCATCTTGACGAGAAGGAGTCACGACGGAGCAAGTCAAAGCGCGAGATCACCAAGCTCTTTGGGTTTGCACCCGGAGGCGAGATCAAGGCGGAATGGCGGAACACCCTCGACGAGGACGGTCTTCCGCACGTCGGCGTGAAAGTGAAGGAGGGTAGCCTCATCGCCGCCTGGCACACCGTTCGCTATGATGCCGCCTCGGATTCCTATGTCAACGTCGACGGCATCACCCATTTCCTCAAGTACAAGGACGCCGAGGAGGGCTACATCGACAGCGTGCGGATCCTGGGTTCTGAAAATGGAAACGAACCCTGCCAGGCGATCAGCGTCAAGTACCGCATCCCCCGAAAGCCGATCATCGGTGACAAGTTCTCCTCGCGTCACGGACAGAAGGGTGTCTGTTCGCAGCTGTGGCCTGCGGTCGACATGCCTTTCTCCGAGAGCGGCATCCAGCCGGATCTCATCATCAACCCTCACGCGTTCCCATCCCGTTAGTTTCCCCCCCCCCCCCCCCCCCCCC
>JGI26058J51888_1000861_pt1 | contig 11183 bp, 12 predicted proteins | sample HigsolmetaSP110D_FD_51888 | JGI IMG/M metagenome (IMG submission 51888) | reverse complement strand
GGGGGGGGGGGGGATGGGATACAGAAATCAGCTTCAATGTAGGAATGCACTATGCAGGTAGTAGCTGACAGAAGACTCTCTGTATTTTCCGCCATAGCAGAAATCTATTGTAAGGACAGATAGGTGGACGAATGAATGGATACCTAGTACTCCGCAGGTATCCAGTTACTAGATAAGATAACGATCTGGGGCAGTGAGTGCGGGGAAAGCAGAGGAATGGGATCAGATAGAATAGAAATGAAATACGCATACATGCTTATTTTATTTTTCAAAAGGCTGAAAAGGGGCTTTGAGATCCATCTATTTATTCATCTGTCGATGTTTCTTGACATCTATAGTGCCTCCTAGGACGTCTGTGTAGTGCGGTGTATGTACTGTACACCTATATATCCCGCACTTCGCTACAGTGCAATACTCATCGGCGGACTACCAGTTAACCGTCTATCTGTCTAAAATATACTGCTCTGGAAACTATAGAGTCAGATGAGATCTGCAGCCCTACTTGGTGACATACAACAGTTGAGAACAACATAGGCAGTAACCGTAGCTTCCTGTCTCAACCGTAGCGTGGGTGTGGGGTTTGATAGTGGGCATCCATGGATATGTGGCAGATGTGCGGATGATCATTTTCGTAAACCGACGGGATGCCCTTTCGTGAGGGCGTAGTGGGAACTTGATGATCACGCTTCGCGTCTCCTTGTCGTATGTCACGCGCCACGATTCGAGGCCCTCTGGCTCTGGTACATTAATGATATTGTCGATTCGATCTTTAGAAAGGTGGGAAAAGTGCATGTAGACGTTTGACGTGGTCCCGTCAGCCAAGTCTCTTTAATGGCGGCGGATCATGCTCTCGATGGTAGCCATCGAGGGGCGTATATATTCCTTGGTGCCAGGTGGCAGCGTATCGACAAGGTCACGAACAGTTGGCGGGGGATCATTTAGACTGGAGGAGATATTTGTCATTCTTTAATGTTCTGGCTAGGAATATACAAAAGAAAAGTTCTTTATCTGTCAGGGAGTCCCCAATATATATATATATATATATACTGCCGCGCTGAGGAAATATAACTAGGACCTATGATTCAAGTGGTAGATGATATATCTCTCACCGCACGTAGACAACGAGGCATAGGCAATCATGTAACTCTATATAGGTATTCGATCAGTTTTAAAATTTGAGATACTGCTCGAGAACAAATTGAAGAATGTGGACGAGTCACAAAGTTATACTTATATATAGCTTTAAGCTATAGACGTGAATGGAAAATTGGTGACGAGTATCCAGTTTCCATGATTCACCGTGACATGCCTGTAAATTTGAAGTTCGGTGCCTTTCACTCGAAACTCTGTTCCGGACGAGGCTACCAGGATGGATCTGAGCAAGGTGCTCATGGCAGATGGATTGACCACTGTTCGAGGTCGGACATCTGGCAGATATCCCGACAAATGCTTTCGACCTCTCGAGCTACCCTCCTGGACGAAGCGACGAGTGGCCTACGCTGGTTGTCGAGGTCGGTTACTCCGATGAGACACTCGAGCACCTTGTCACCGGCGCGGGATGGTGGTTGTCGAATTCTGGCGGGGACGTCAAGGTAGTGGTCATTATCGCCATCGATCGAAACCAAGCGGGTATGCAGATTGACGTCTGGCGGAACCTTCTTGCTCCTCCCAATCTTCAGATAACAAGAGCCGATCTCAATGCTACGTGGTTTACGCCATCTCGGACACAGCATATAACGATCACATTGCAGGGCCAGCCTCCGAACCACACCATCGTGGTGAACGGGGCGCCGCTCAGACTCTCGTTCGATGATATATTTCTGCGGGCTCCAAGTCCGCCACCATCGTCCGAGCAGGACTTCATATACGGGCAGGCTGAGCTTCAAGAGTTGGCTGAACTTGTGTGGATGGCGCAGGAGTTTTTGTGAAGTGAATGATACAGTAGCTTGGAACAATAGGGTCTCATCATGATGTCTCGCCTGAGCCAGCTAGTGGCATCCGGTCTTCTGATATTGTTATGATTATAATAGCAATCCCGCATGCGGTATTCATGCAAGCCCTCACATCTTGTATGTATATACCTATTGATAGATAGAACCTACTGCGATACCGGTGCACCGATTCCTGTTATGGCATCAATATATATGTTTTCTATATAACTCAGTATCTTTGCGGATGGGCTTTTTTTTTCTACTTTTCGAGTTATGGGTAGAGTGCATAGATCTCCAAACAAGATCTGCGCCACACCCACATTGTGGTTGTAGAGTAGCCACGAAACTGAAAATCTATCCGGACCCGGGGACTCTGTCGTCGGGAGAATCGATGAGAAAGTAGGAACTTTGCGATAGGTCAAAGAGGTCTCCTGTTGCGTTTGAGTGTTAAGGTTCTGTTTACGAATTACAGTCATATGGATCTCTCGTTATTATACACATTTCTTCATTATTGAGAGGGGAAAAACAAGGTCTTGCACATCCCATAAGAAGTCTTCAGACGAGCTTGGAGCGCAGAAAGCGACCTCCGACTTGTGTGACGCTGGCACGCGGGGTCGCGTCTGCGACCCGGATTTCTCCGCGGAGATGTGGAAAACCTCGTGCGGGGAATCTCCAGCTTGGTGTATATCCATGTGACATTCAATACCATATTATTATAATTTACTAGCCATTTCTGAGCACTAATAATGATAAAACCATGAATCCAGCACGTAATGGCACGGTGTAAGAGGCCTTCGGTGTACGTAAGCAAAACGCCGGTGTGGGACGCGGCCGTCGACAAGACTTTCCCAAAGGGGAACCCCGTCAAGGCGAAGTCGAGGCACGGAATCACTTTGGTCCACCGCCCACGACGACGATGATCGTCATCCAGGAACCACGAACCGCTGAACTCTGCAGTCTGAAGCCTGAGAAGTTCGGACCGGGCGTTCTCAGCAGCGCGTTCAACCGTCGTTTCTCATCTGCTGTTTTATGTATATCTACCTCTTTTCTTGTCCGGCTTGTCGACACATGCCTGCCAAGTCACCGCCAAGGGTTGAGTCAATTTTGGACCCTTTTGTCGTGATTTGACGAATTCGAGAGAAGAAATACCAATGGCTCTTGTTGATGCAATATCATTAACTTTCTCCTTAATAAGGATTTGCATCATTTTATTATGGCTCACCTTAATCTTAATGTTGCGTCCGATGCCGCGGTCGTTTCAAACCTTCCGCTGCTTTCAGCGAGAAGACGCCAGATGTGCCTGGCACGGGGAAGCCAGGAACCAAGACTGAAATCTACGGAGGATTGCTGACTGCGCCGCTACTTGGCTGCTGCATACACGCCTGCAGGCTACAGAAGACAGCACGCTCGAGTTAGCCGGAGTTGTTGTCGACGAGTCGCCAGCTCTCCCTACGACACGCCGCTGCTCCTCTTCGCTTGGCGTTCACGGTCGCCAGGATTTCGAGATACGTACGTCCTTTCGTCCAGGCTCCGGCTCCGTTCGTCCCATCGCGGATTCGCATCGATAACCTTCCTCTCCCGCCTCCTCGAGAATCGCTCACGCTGCGCAGACATCCCATGCCCAGGCTCCGACCTCCCTGGCCACGTCCATCTGCTCGCGACCGCGCTTCCTGAGCTCCGGCAGCCGTGGACAATCCCTTTCCTTCCCCGTCCTGCGAGAACCGCCTAGTCGCGAGAACAGCTTCACGCAGGCGTCTCAGCTATTGGGTTGTTGCGGTCACTATCTGCCCCATTTCTCACCGCTATGAGGGCACTCAGGGCGCCCTGAAGCGGTGGCAGGGGATGTGGGAGGGGTAACCGCTGAGGGGAGTCGTACTACTATCTGATGATAGTGATACACCTGGGGAAGGCAAGGGAGGCAGGTCGGACGGTCGCTGCGAGCAAAAGCTCCGTTGCCCCGATATGCGCTCCAGAAGAGGCCGGTGAAGAGAGCTGTGAACCACGTTGGCCACGGGCGTCTTGTTCGCACCACACACAGGCCAATTAGGACGCAGACGGCCGGGTAGGTGTAGACGGAGTTGGTCGTGCCGTCGATGGGTCGACGACTCGACGATTAAGGTAGGTTTGTCGGTCAGGGCTGCGCCCCGTCTCGTAGGTTTCATCGCCCATCATCTTGCGAGGTTAGTATCTCGTCTATATTGCAGATGCTACAGCTACAGCAATAGTACAACAGTAGAAGCAAACCGTAAACGACTGTATGCCACGGCCGTAGTATATGAGACGGACGCACTCGCAGTACTGTAAAGAAATCTCGTAGTCAACGTCTCATAGGCCATACACGCTACTGCCTCTCCCGTTTCCGTGACTGGAACCGCTGGAATACAGCTGTCTCGTCTCTATCAGACTCGCAGGCAGAAGAGATGAGGAACTCTGCATCAGGGACCGACAGTTTGTCTGGTCTGTAGGAGTCACCGGGGAGGCATTATTAAGGGAAGAATGATCAATTAATTCAATTGCCGTGGGAGTTCTTGACGGAGAAACTTCTCTCCAGCAGCATCAGTCTGGTAGTTATTGCTCTGGCTAAACTTTTGCGAATTTCAATCACGACTTCAAATTGAGATCGATAGCTGCGAACTACCTACATACAGAAGGGTCCTATATAGCCGTTACTTAAACATCGGAGCCATTCTTTCTGTGCATCAGTCGAAAGCCATCATCTGGTACCAGGTCGGTGGTAATCCGAGATGGTAGCCACAGCGCGAGGCCAGGGAAACGATATTAACTGCTATGAGAGAAGCCCTTTGGTAGCCATCACCAAAGAAATTAATATAAATCCAAGGCTCTTAACAAGGAGCAATTGAATTGTAGGGCAACACTGCCTGGTGGATGTAAACTTCATGTGCCGTACGGATAACTCCATACGGAAACAGCGTTATTATTAGAATTATGGATTTGCCAGAGGGGTGGCTCGCCAGGTCGCCAGGTGTGGTAGTACTGGTACTATACTAGTATATATCATTCTGTTACCAGCATTAAATATGGTTTAATTAATAGATCTGGTAGAGGAAGTTCATCAGGTCAATTAAACCCTGTTTAATGCTATTATATACCAGTATCATCTTAGTATGGGAATGGTAAATGCCAGTACATCAGCGACCTGGCAACCTGGTGACTACAACGCTCGATTTGCCAAGACAAAGAAAGACCGACTTGCTCGTGGAATATTGACATATCGGGTATTTCCTTCCGTCGCCCGTCCCGCGAGATCCCTAATAATCTTAAAACCTAATGAGTGAAAGACCTCTATTCTAATTTTCTGCATTATTTCGAAATGATTTCTGGGCCCGTAATCCGTTAATTTATTTTTGATGATCTGCGAAGCATGGGTCTGAGCACGTGCTCTGTGCTGAACCAGATCGCAGCCTCAGGCGTCAACTTTGCGTGGTCTTCTGCAGAAGCCCAAGGCCGGCTTCCTGCGACGGCCAAGGAATAGGTTTTTACTATATGAATGGCACGGCCAGGGGAGGATATGGATGGGGGAGAAATGAGAGACCCGAGACACCCGTCTTGCTTTCCGATCCAATCGCTCCCAGTTTGATCGTGTTATGATCCACGGCTGGTTATTCAGGCCTGTGCGGTCCTTCATGGTCTCGAGACACCTTGGAAAATCCTCTCCCCCAAGCCGCCAAGAGAGGCACAAAGAAGACAGTCTTGCCACCTCAAAGGCAATAACGCTTTGCCAAGTTGCTATGTCCTGAATCAGCCGAGACAAATTATTATCATTACTCAATAATTTCCAGGTCCTGCGGGCACACGAAAGGAGTATTAGGAGCGGCGCTGTCTCGGCGCCCGTTCTAGTGGAAAAAAACGCGGGGTGCGGAGAAGCAAAGACTTCCCCAGTCTGGGGTTGGCGACAGCATCAACTGTGGGTTCTGTCGCCTGTGTCGTCTTCAGTTCCTATTATTATTACTACTATGATTTCTCCATGAGAGCAGGTCACGGTGGGAATGGACTTGCCAACAGCAACTAACGGCAATAGAACGCAGCCCAGCATCCTAGAGCAGGAGTGGGAATACCAAAAGCGTCTCACACGCAACTCGGCTTGACAGCCTTCCTTACACAACCCCCTCCCGTCTAGACCTGGACTTTTGCAGTATCTGGCAATCTGCAGTCTCTTGGCTGTAACCCCCTCTTCCGACTGTGGTGTTTCATTGGTAACGCGCTCTCTAATCATTGTTTCTTGCACAACGTGGCGCTAATCCTTCGGAGCCAGGAATACTCCCTGCTGGTAACTGCAACTTCTTGGCTGGTACCTAACAGGTCTTCGCCTCACTTTCCTCAAGACCTGCTACCGTGTACACTGGCTGGCTGATGTTGACAGTAACCGGGATAAACTCAAAGCGCGCGAAAAAAGAGCGGGTGAAACCTTTCCCATCTATGGCTAATAATAGCAGATGAAGCAGATCGCGTCAGTTTCCGATGATATTGATCGATACGAAGCGACATCATGTCTCAGGAGACCTCGTGATGATACCACATCCTCTTAGAAAGGAAATCTTGCCAACAGATCGGTTACGTCATTGATAGGTTTGCCGCTGTTTTTCATCTTCGATAGTATAGTACGTTTCTGTCCAGCCTGCAGCTCGCATATCCCACGTGGGGATTCCATGTGTCTGTAGTCGAACTACGGGGATGTTCGTGGCATAAACTGCGTCCCTGATGGCAGGCTTTTTACTGACTCCATTGCAGCAGCCCCATACAGAGAAGGCCCTTGAAACCAATCCTAACCCTAACCTTTATTACAGTGATATTTCTATTTCCTGATGGAACTGACTACCGGAGAGCAAGGACTGAATAAGTTTAGAATATAGCAGCAACCTTGGGAGTTATGAACCAACAAAGCGTGAAGAACTGAAAAAGACGACTGTCTGTTTCGTATCTGAAGCACCCACTGGCTCAGGATGTCTGGGAAATAAATATCATCCAACAAATAAATATGACAAAAAAGGTCTGCTGCTTCTCTGTTGTTAGGAGACCAGATCTAGATAGACCTCGTCCTAGCATCCCAAAGCCTCTTACAACCACCACAACCAGAAGCCCAGAATCTCCGATAAGACAGTTTACAGATCGAGACTCCTGCCAGAGAAAGTACTGTACAATGATAGTTTCAGGATGGTGAGTGCGTAAATTCAGTCCGATGGAGTCTATATATCATATAGCAGTATCTGCTGGATTACATATATTTGTGGTTACCTAACTAATACCCTGACAGCCCTCACGACAAAGATCTAGAAAAGACCTCACCTGGTTTCGATTCAGGTCCATGACTGTCGTTCGTCCCTCTCATGCGTATTTGACCATGTTGAACTCTTGCCCCGGATCAAACATCCCAGTCTCCGCATAATACACCTCCCAGTGCCGGATGAGACGCTGCAGAATCTCCGGCTCTGTTTCCGCCAGGTCATGAAGCTCTCCAGGGTCCTGGGCGACATTGTACAGTTCCCACCGATCCTTCCCCCGCGGAGCGGTCATGTAGAGTGCCTTCCAGGGCCCTGACGGATCGCGCGAAAGCCGAAAACAGCTCCCAGCCAGTGATCTCCTCCTCCTCCTCGTCGTGAAAGCTCTCAGCGTTGCCTGACAGGTGCGGAACCCACGACGAGCCGCGAACGGGGACGACATCCCGACCGCGGAACTTCTTCCCGTGCAGGGGCACGTTCGCCAGGTCCAGGACGGCATGACGGTGGCGAACGAGTCTGTATGGGAGCCAGGACGGCCGAAGGGCGGATAGCGGACGATACAGGGACACCGGATGCCGCCCTCCGTGATCCAGGTCTTGAAGCCGCGCGACGGAGCCATGGCGGCGAAGGCCCAGGCTGGTCCGTACCAGATGTACGAGTCGGCCATGCCCATATTGTCGATCTCGTTGTTGTAGTACTTGTTGATGATCTCGGTCACGGTGGCTGATCCGCCCATGACGGGGAGCGCCTCCAGCAGCGCCCCCTCCGCACCGTTGTCGGACATGAACAGGATGAAGGTGTTGTCCAGCTCGCCGTCGATTCCAGGTAGTCCACCACGCGCCCGATGTTCTGGTCGATCAGATCCACCATGGCCGCGTAGACCTCCATCTTCCGCGCCGACGCAGCACGCTCTTCTGCGCTCATCTGGTTCCATTCGGATTTCGACGCCATTGGCGCGGCCTCGACGTCTTCCGGGACCAGACCCAGCTCGATCAGTCGTTTGAGACGCCGTTCTTGCAAGGCATCCGGCCCGTCATCATGGAAGCCCTTGTACTTGTCGATGACCGCGCGCGGGGCCTGCAGGGGCCAATGGGGGCCGTGAAGGCCAGATACGCAAAGAAAGGCTGATTAGTGTCCTCGCGAGCAGACAGGTAGTCGAGCTGCCTGTCGGTGAAAGTGGTGGTCGAGTAGAAATCCTTGGGGAGTAGAAATCCTTGGGGAGGTCGGTCGTCCGGTCGAGATGCCTGTCGTCCTCCATCCAGAACCGGCCGCCGTTCATGGGAGTGAAGATGCAGTGCGACGGGTCCTCCAGCTGCGGCTCGTAGTTGAAATGGTTCCCGCAACCGGAGAGATAGACGAAGCTCTTGTCGAAGCCTCTGGAGCGGGGGGCTGTCTTCTTGCTCAGTCCCAGGTGCCTATTCAAGCAAGTATCAGCAGATCCTACGCGTTTGGAGCTTGACTAAGGAGATTTTTTTCCCCCTCTTTGAAGAGGGGGAGGAGGCAACATATCTCTCTCGAACATACCATTTCCCAGACATAATCGTATGGTACCCCGCACCCTGGAGGATCTCCGACAGCGCAGCGACCCGGAAATTGAGATATCCCTCATACCCGGGCCTGTCCTTATAGTCGACCGAAGAGTCCATATGTTCCGCCATCTGGCCCAGCCCGGCGATGTGGTTGTCCGTCCCGGAGAACAGCATCGACCGCGTCGGCGAGCACGCGGACGCCGTGTGGAAGTTGGTCAGCCGGATCCCCGAGCCGGCCAGGCTGTCGGGCGTCGGCGTCGCGATCTCGGATCCAAAGGGACCCGTGTCGCTGTAGCCCAGGTCGTCGGCCACGACGATGAGGAAGTTGGGGCGCTTGGGGGCGGAGCCCATCTTTTATCTTATCTTGACCGTTGCGGCTTGGAGGAGAAGTAGTATGTAACTAGTGTACCGTACATCCAATGGAAGATGGGAATCACGAGGTTGCGGTGATCGGATGCAGAAGAGAGCCGGGCTCCTCGCGAGAAGAGACTTTATATCATAGGATCTCCCGACAAACCGAACCGATATCTGGGTCGCGATCCAGGGCGACATGAAGTTGCATCTTTGGTGTCCCCAAAGGAAGCCACGGGGAAACGCGGGGAAAGAGACAGATCTGCATGGTCTTTAGAGCCTTGTTCGGCGAGACGTGGTGGGTGGTTGACGTCCGTATGAAGCTTCGCGATGTCTACAATTCTCGATATCGTCTTCTGCAAACATGTACGGAACGTGGCCCTCAACGCTGAACTGCCCCCCTGCACTCCCCCGCAGCCTGCCAAGCCGTTCCCCGCGGGGCCCCGCGCTGGAGAGCTGAGTCAGCAGGGACGCGGGCCCTCTTAAAGACCTCCCCTCCCTGCCCCGTTGTCCGCGACATCCCCGTCTTCCCCCGCGGACGGTGCATGGCCTTCCCCGCTGATCGTCATGGATGCTGGCGATGCTGGCGCGACGCATGCGCCTTATGGGGGCGGAGCAATCACAGCACCCGATCTCCCCGGAGACTGCCCCGAGCCGTCCAACGGTCCTCCAAGGAAGACGAGACGCTTGATGGGCAGGACTGCGGCTCCCAGGAAGCGCGCGGCTCCCAGGAAGCGCGCGGCTACCGCGTGCAACTTCTACCGCATCCGGAAAACAAAGTATGACAACGTCAGGCCGGCATGTGGTTTCTGCGTCTACCATCGAGTGGACTTGTGTCTATGCAGATGACCTGCAAGAAAAGTCCCCGTAAGGCACCTTGTCGGCTCCCGCACTCGGATGCAAAAGGCTCGCTGCTCTTGGTCGAGGTACGACCCAGCCACCCAGGAAATTGTGGACCGCCTCGCCGAGATCAGGGCAATTGGCTGGAAATTGGAAAACGCGGCGACTTCTCGGCTTCTCCAGGTGATAGTCATAATGATACAATCTTCCCTGAATCGGCTGGCATCGCTGCTGGTGCTGCCGCTACGAGCTCATTTGAAACCCCCGACAGTGACGCACGATATGTGCCTGACATTGCGGCTGGGCAATGCGACTATCCAGAATCCGCATTCCGGAGCGCTGCTTGCGAGTCCCTTCTTCGGTGGCCGATCTTCAAAGGCTTGATTTCTGAAGGGAGACTCGCATCCAATCCTTCCTCTTGGACTCCGACACCGACTTCGACAGCGCATACTCAGAAAATGCTGTCCCCGGTCTCGACGGCATAATGCGCAACCAGGCCAGTGTCGGAATCAATAGAGGTGTCGCCAGCCGGGGAATCCACGACGATGACTGTCTGCGTCTATGCGACAAATTCCTCGCGCATGTCCCCCCCCCTTTTCAGTATATAGTATAGTATGCACTTTCTCCTATAAAGTATGGAGCATGTGGACATTACATGTACATTACCTAGTCAATAGAAATAACTAAATCCCAGCACCTGACGCTCGCATGCTTTCCCAATCGGGTATGTATCGATCTCATCTAACTATCATCCATTTCTGGCTTATGTAACATAACTCCACTCGGAGCTTCTCCGACCAACACAACATGGTGGTATGCTTCAAACAATCAAGCTCCTCCTTTTCCTCTCCTAGAGCCAATAATAGACATGCAGTCATTTGGTCATGGGATGGGATATCCATCATTGTCTGGACTCTACGGTACGAGTGAGGCTCCCGATTCCGAACCTTATCTTGCCGGATTACCTATCCTATCGTCCACTTGCTTGCCCTAACGCCGAACGGATACTATTTAGTATAGTAGTCACTCGACATGGGTCCAGCATCCAGTGATTCCAGTCCGTACGCGGGTCGAGTTGAAGAGTTCTGGCTGCTCCTGTCGATTCCCCTGTGGAGCAGCTCCGGTGCCCGAGCCCAACAGAGCCCGGATGGACCCGATCTGCATTAGTACCTCACATCGCATCACTTCCAGCTGTAACTTCTTAACCCCGGAGTATTGATGCGAGACGGTGAAGTGAGATTTTCCTTTTTCGGGTACGGACTTCTCACCGAGCGCGGGGGGGGGGGGGGGGGGGG
>JGI26058J51888_1000856_pt1 | contig 11220 bp, 8 predicted proteins | sample HigsolmetaSP110D_FD_51888 | JGI IMG/M metagenome (IMG submission 51888) | reverse complement strand
GTTTTGGGTCAATAATAAAGCTTCGGATTCTATATAGTATTCGCGCGGGTGGGCGGGTGAGCGGTTCGGTTGGGTGAGCGGCTCGCTTGTGGGTTACGTTATGTGCTAAGCACTGTACATACTTAACCTCTAGTAGTAGGTGCCTAGGCAAGTGCCAGTATCCATAGCTTTGCGAATAATGGAGCGCACGAAAATTTCGTATTTCACCACATTGCCCAAGAATCGTTGTAGTGCTGAGGCATGGATTGAATGTGAATGTGATGGACCCGGATCAATAATGTCTTGATTTTTTTTTGTGATAAATGGACGCAGCGATTAGGTACTAATCCTTGCTTCCGTACGTAGATATGCCTACCTAACCCAAACTCACATACTCACAATTGCCCCAAGATGTTCGTATCATCATCTAACGTACTATCCTATCTGTCACCGAATTCTTCGTGACAGTGACAACAACATCATCCATTTTTTACTAAGAACCTTTGCTTTCATCCGATGGCTCAACATGTAAAATCTGATATCAATGGGAACTGATGCCCAGAAAATGGGAGAGCCAAGAAGTAGCAGACCGTTGTACATGCGTTGGATGAATACATAATGGAACACAGTTCTGACAAACAATGAAGACTGTCAAGCAATGAGCATCGGTCTTGTGATGCTCGTGATGTCGCTGTACCAGGGCGCATCGCAGTACTGGGTCATAGCTTGCACAAAATGCTCTATCGCTGGTATCAGAAATTTAACGATGAAGGGGAAAGTGCTCGGCCGGACACGACTATCTGGCTGGACGGACTGCGAGGCCCAGGTTGTGGCTAGGAAAGAGGAGCCAGGGATAAGATTCCAGTCCAGCCGTGTTGAGGGTATGAGTATACCTTGTCTCTCTGGAACATAAAGTGTTTAACTCATTAAGAAAATCAGAGTAAAATCCTTAGGAATCGACTGTCTGGATCGTGGGGAAATCCATCGCAGCTGCCACCCGTGCCACCTGAGGCTTCCAACAGGCACGTGGAATTCTGAGCCCGTCTCCTAATGTTGAATGTGTGAGGTCTATTAAATACCTTAGTCTCGGTCTGTTGATACATCAATTGTCATTGCCAACAAAAAGCACGAAAGCAGGATAAGCTCTAGCTTGGGGAGGACGATTATATTGATGTTCAGGCGATTGACGATGGTGATCCCAGTGCAAATGTTCCCGTCATTATATGTCCATTAAAGCAGAGAATTCACCAGATGATATGTTTAGAGTGTCGATCGAGAAAACGGATTCAGTCAAGGATCAAAGCTCTAGTCGTACGACAGTCGCATAGATAACCCGGGAAAATCCTGGGAACATCTCACTGATATTCCTCTATAATCTGCGAGCATAGAAACCGAACTCCACGGACAAACCATGGTTTAGCCGTACCTAGCGAACGGGACATAAATTCGGCACGGTACGGCTGGCAGATGAAATCAACGGAAACTGGTGTACCAGAACCTAGAAATACTGCTTTCCAGAGCAGATCATTCCAGAACAGAGATCACAAGTTGATATCACATTATTGTAAACATAAGCGCAGCGAAGCTCTGCAGTTCTCAGCCTTGAGAACACAAGACACAACCTCTCCAATCAGATGGTTTCAAATTGCCCCTTGGTGGATGGTGCATTTGGGCCCGGGACATATCAGCATCGCCCGCAGGCACCAGCTCAGAGAGCTGACGCGCGCGAGTGCTGAGGAAGCCGAAGAGGCCATCTCTTCATCTTGGATTTAGTTGTGTGATGGAGGAAAAAAAGACGTGAAGTCGCGGCCGAGAAAAATGCGTGGTGTGCGCACGGGCCACGAAGGTTGTCAGAAATGGTATAGCGTCAACGTCGGCCGACAGATTGCCCGACGCGGGCGGAGGGTGCGTTTCCCGCGGGCAACGGGCTTCCGTATCAGTTGCCAGAGTCACCGCAGGCGACCGCGGCCGTCGTTCTCCGCTGCCTCTGGCCTTTATCTATCGCGCGTCTCTCCTCAGAGTGGCTTGCAGACACAGACCCTCTGATTGTCCTTTTACCCACAATGTCCTTGAGCCGTTGTGGCCGGCAGGCCTCGAGGCTGATCCCGCTCTCTGGGAGCTCCGCCAGAGCTGCTGGCGCTCGGTCCAGATACCAGCCCGACTACCCCTCCAGGCCTTTCCAATGGCGCAGCGTCTCGTCAGACAGCCATGATGGCCAACAGAAGGTGCGAGCATTCATGCATACAGGACCTCGTAGGAATGTCTGCTGATCTGCATCTCGCCTCAGCTGCTCTCCGCACGCCTCGAGGAGGCCGACCCCACAGTTTATAACATCCTGCAAAAGGTCCACCTCTCCCCGCACTTCAGTGCAGGAAAGCGATGCTGAAACCAATCGCAGGAGAAAAAACGCCAGAAGCACTTTATCAACCTGATTCCCTCGGAGAATTTCACATCCCAAGCCGTCCTTGATGCGCTTGGAAGTGTGATGCAAAGTTCGTCGTCCTTGAGCTCGAAGCGGGTAGCTTAACATCTGACTTTGGTGATATCAGACAAATACTCAGAGGGATACCCTGGGGCACGGTATTATGGTGGCAACCAATACATCGATGAGGCCGAACGGCTATGTCAGCAGCGAGCGCTGGAGACGTTCAGACTCGACCCGGAAGAGTGGGGTGTAAATGTGCAACGTGAGTTACCGTAGTCTGATATGTTGTTGCGCGAACATCAAAATTGATCTTCTCCAGCGCTCTCCGGTTCTCCCGCGAACCTCTACGCGTACTCTGCGCTCCTCAACACCCATGATCGCATCATGGGACTTGACCTCCCGCACGGCGGACATCTGTCGCACGGATATCAGACCCCGACGAAGAAGATCTCTGCCGTCTCCAAGTACTTTGAGACGTTGCCCTACCGCCTTGACGAGTCGACCGGTCTCATCGACTACGACGGGTTGGAGAAGACGGCTCAGCTGTATCGCCCGAAGCTCATCGTTGCCGGGACTTCTGCATACAGCAGGCTGATCGACTATGAGAGGATGCGGAAGATTGCGGACTCTGTCGGAGCATACCTGCTCAGCGACATGGCGCACATCTCCGGCCTCGTGGCTGCCGATGTCATCCCCTCTCCTTTCCGCCACTCGGACGTTGTCACGACCACAACCCACAAGTCCCTGCGCGGACCCCGCGGTGCGATGATTTTCTACCGCAAGGGTGTGCGCCGGACGGACAAGAAGGGAAACCAGGAGATGTATGATCTCGAGGAGCGCATCAATGCGTCCGTCTTCCCCGGACACCAGGGAGGACCCCACAACCACACCATCACCGCATTGGCCGTTGCCCTGCACCAGGCTCAGTCGAAGGAGTTCAGGAAGTATCAGGAGACGGTGCTCGCCAACGCCAAGGCGCTTGCTGAGAGGCTAGGAAATTCCATCAACAACGGAGGCTTGGGATACAACATCGTCTCCGGTGGCACCGACAACCATCTGGTTTTGGTCGACCTGAAGAACCGTGGCATCGACGGTGCCCGTGTGGAGAGAGTGCTCGAGCTCTGCGGAGTTGCCGCCAACAAGAACACCGTCCCCGGGGACAAGTCGGCCTTGAAGCCCGGCGGCCTGAGACTGGGTACTCCAGCCATGACGTCCAGGGGCTTCCAGCCGGAGGACTTCCGCCGGGTGGCAGAGATCGTCGACCGGGCGGTGATCCTCACGCAGAAGCTGGACAAGGCGGCGAAGGAGAGCGCCGAGTCCAAGGGCGTCAAGAACCCGACGAGCCTGAAGGCCTTCTTCGATTACGTCGGGGAGGGCGAGGAGATCCCAGAGATCGTGCTGCTGAGACAGGAGGTGGAGGACTGGGTGGGCACGTTCAGCCTGCCGTGGAAGGATGAGTAGATGTATCTACTTGATGTATTGATAGTGTGATGTATTGTTTCTTTGGCTGGGGGATCTACTTCACCTGCTGAGGTCGGTACATGTAGGTTCCGAGGGCTTCGAGAGAGCTTCTAATGTCCTGTTTTATGTTTCCACCGCGTCTCCTCTCCCCTCCCAACGTATGTGCTTACACTGTAAACTATTTCTCTCAATGCCATTACCACGCTCTTGCTAGCAGTACCTAAGAGCAACCGGTTCCCAAGCCCACCTAGGAAACTCAACCCGGTCAAGTCGGCACTCATTGATCCTGTTCTTCTTATCGGATCTATTCGTCATGACAAATAGCTATTTACATCCATCCGTCCATCCGTCCATCCATCACACATGCTCCACATCCATCGCGCTAACTACCTACACATACATCCGCATACATTAGGCACAGTACTGTACATACCCAGGCACATGATATCCACCTATTTATCTATCTACAACTTCGCATCCCCCTTGATCACATCCCGCACCAGCTTCAACGCCTCGACGGCGAAGGCGACCATGTTCTTCTCCCGGTCCGGCCCGATCCCGGTGTCGACCTCGCGCGTGTAGGTGCCCTGCGGGGAGGAGACGGCGAGGGCGACGTAGCCTCTGGTTTGCTTGCCGTGTCAGTTGTGTTTGGTGTGCTTGGTTGGTTGGTGTGTGTATGTGGATATCCGTCATGTAGGTAGTCAAACAATATCCCACCACACCACAGAGAGCTCCAAGGAAACAAAACAAAACAAAACACAACTACAAACAAACCCCAAAATAAAAAAAAAACCTAAAGAAAAAAGGACAAACTCACGGCTTCCTGTTCGTCGGCCCCCCGGTCGGCCCTGCGGTGCCGCTCTCGCTGACCGCGTACGTCGACTTCAGCGTGCCGCGGACGTGGTCGGCCAGGCCAGCGACGATGGCAGGCGTGGGGCCGGCGTAGTCCTGCACGTCCGCGGCCGTCCAGCCGGCAAAGGCGACGCGGGATTCGAGGGTGTAGACCTGTGTGGGCAGGGATATCAATATCAATCAATTGTTTGCGTGGGTTAACTGCTGTGGGTTGGGATGTGGCGTGTGTGATGAGCGGGGTAGATAGGGTAGTCATATATGTAGATTCATATCAAGCAGACGGTATCAACGGAGACAAAAAAAAGTTAGATGCCACAAAGGAAGGAGAACGGGGTATCAACCGTCAACCCGCCCTTGTAGAAAGCCGACGCCCCCGGCGTGGAGAGGAGAGCGGCGGAGATGATGCCTCCCGCGGCCTGCGTTGATTGTTCACGCTTAGCTGGTGACGCAACGGTATTTGACTTGACCTGCAGAGAAGTCATCACATGGAGCGGGCGTACAGTCTCTGCAACGGAGATGGTCTCCTTCCTATCCTTCAGCAGGTCGGTGACCTCCTTGAGGATCAGCCGCAGCGAGGGGGGTGGGAATTCAGATGCCATGGTGGGGTTGTTATATCAGTTAATAGGTATATATTATCCGGGAGTGGAAATATGTCTTTCTGAAACACAGAGGGTCGATTAAAATGTGATATAATGGCTTTGAGTTTCCTGAGAATTTGGATGAATAAGATCAACCGGGGTACTAAAACTAGAATTGCAGCGCATTAATAATGACGATATCCGGCCCTGGCTGAGGGCGCGTTTTCTTGCTGTCAAAGGCTCCACTGAAGTGGAGGATCTCTCGGCGGGCCGCAGACTGACCTGCACCAAGTCACCGGTCTTGCTTTGTTGATATTCTTCGGTGTTTGCTACGTGAGCGTTCCCAGCGCAGGTATGATATAATGCGCTGTCGCATCCAACATCTCCCGCTTTCCGTTGAAGCAGCGGGTGCTCGTCCACCTGCCCCTCTCCGCCGTTGCGGGAGGAGAGCCCGTGCGGATGGAGTCTGCTCCAAGATCTTCCCCGCATCTCGCCGAAGCAAGCTAGGGAGAGCTAGCTATCCGTCGGATCGTTGACCGTGACTCTCCTTCCGTCTACTAAACTGCTTGAGATACGACTCATACGGTTGACCACCGGTTGGTTGCAGTCGAGTCGCTCTTGTCACTGGTGACACTTGGCTCCCGCCCCGTCAGCAAACAACCGTGCTCCAGTGTTCCATGGGAACGATGGAACTGCTCGATGGGGCGCGGCCATCAATCGACATGGAGGCTCCTCCAGCGGGCGTGGATCCCTTGGTGTTCCATCCGGCAATGTTGTTATAAGACACATCTCCAGTATTTGCCCCGATCTGGGGGACTATCCACTTTCCGAGGATTATCTCGGTCAAATCCCTATCTATCGGCTGGCTTGACAGCTAAAAAACTTACAAGAATAACCATTACTATCCGTTCATTGATTCAATATGACTCCTCATTACTCCCTGCCCTTGCACGGTGGAACCATCTCGTCCCATTACGGAACAGCCGACTATGACTATGGCCCTCGTCGCCCGCGTAGATACACGGACGGTCTGTACGGCGACTCGTACCTCATGCCTCCGATGGTGAAGAAGTATCCGGTCGGGTCGCGCCATCACCACCACCGGAAGAAAGAGCGCAGCCGCAGCATCAACAGCGGCAGAGTGCCCTTCGAGACGGCCATGGACCAGCTCTACACGACCCTGATGGACGCGGTCAGCTTCTTCAAGAACTTTGAAAGCAGCTTCGCGAGCGACATCGGCGCGATCAAGCCGTATGCCTCTCCGGCAATCATAGACGAGCTGTGGAAAGCCAAGGTGCTTGATCTCGACAAGTCCTGCAGGCTGCGGTCGTCATCATCATCATCCCGACGTGCTGTGCCCGTCGTTGACGACGGCTGGAGAAAGGCAGACGACTCCAACAGTAGTCCTCCTGTTGTCGAAGGCAGCTTCCAGGAGCATATCAAGCGCGTTCGCGAGGTCATGGAGGACGCGATCCACTCCCGCAGCCGGGAGCACGGTGAGCGTCTCTCGAGGCTTGGCATCGACAGCATGAACCGGCTGTGGGAGAAGCTCTCCATCCAGCACGAGACGCTGCGGAGGATCTGCGGGAAGATGTACAAGGTCCGGTCGTACGTCCACGAGTTCGTCAAGGAGTGCGAACTCATCCTGGTCTACATGGATAAGAGCAGGGACTTGTGGCAGCCGGAGGGCGTCAAGGACGGTAGAGATGATGATCATGCGTTTGGCGAAGAGCCTGTTTCTGGGGAGGGAGGTCCAGGGACATATGCTTCCTGGGAGACCCGCGCTGGACGCTGAAATTCCTTTTGGCCCATCTGTCTCGCTGTCAGGGCGCTTTTGTGGGCGGGATGCTAATGTCCCTTTGTTTTTTTTTTGTGACGACTTCCAGCTTATCAATAAATGACAGGGATGATTTCACTTTTCGTCGATGTCTGTTCGGCAGATATTAGTTCATCAGGCCTGGGCAATCTGGAGTAACTATCAAGTTAGCAATTGCTGTCAGGCAGACCATGAATTTTGGTTGTTTCTTTCCCGTCATCGATATCGTTAGTGACAGTAAACAGGCGAAAAGGGATACAATACTAATACAAACAATCGAAGGAACCACCAGTTGCTTTTTCAGAAGCACCGTAGATACTACTCCGTATAATATAATACGCAGCGACAGTGATGATGTTATATAAGAAGCTAGCTACATGCATCTGGTTCCGAGGCTTGTTTTTGGCCTTGACATGATGGCTCCCAATGTGAGTGATATATCGCCAAGCCAGTAACAATGCCCCGCCGCTTTCCCAAGGTCGGATGAGATGAGACGAGATCTTTGAGGCTTCCTCTGGGGTTTCACGAGTGACGAGGCCGGCTCCGACGACGGACGGAGATATGGAGGCCTCTCCGCACCCGAGTCCCGTGACGGCGCCTGGGCCCACCTGCTCCGCCACCTCCGGGAGGGACCCGGAGAAGAGCCTTCCGCGGAACACGGCAGAGGCATCGATGCTGGCAGGTACAGATGCAAGATGAAACATCCGACACTGCGTGAGATGGTACCGTCGGTGCAGCGGCGAGAAAGGCTGCTCCTGCATGACAATGGCTATATGCTCTCTCCGCAAGGTCCCTGCCGGTTCATCCGATCAGCACGTGTTCCGCCGCTGAAGTCTAGCGGCGCCACCGACGAAACATGTTTCCCGGGGAGAGAGCCGTGGAAACGGTCCGTGAAACAAAGAGGCATTATCATCTCCGACCAACTTTGTACCATGCAAGACTCAGGAGGGGAAATCGAGTGGTCTAGAGATCTGTAGGCAAGAACACATTGCATCATCGAGGCTGCAGTCGGATGACGCAGCGGATGCACCGCCACAGCGGGCGTCGCGCCGGATGACTCCGCTCTCGACGACGCTCGTCTCTTCCAATCGTCGACGGCTCGTCGCTGCATCTCGACTTCTGGACGGCTTCTAGCTGCAGCGCGGGTGTGCTCGCCGAGGGCCCAAGCTGGAGCTCATCCGCCGTGTGCAGTGCTCGTTCGGATCTCCAACTCCAAGATTCCTTTGCTCCTCACCGTCTTCGTCTCTCTCACCGTCAGCACCTCACCCTCACCTCAACCCGGCATCTCTTCCGCTGCAGCGTCAGCCCCCGTCTGCAGAACAAAATATCTGCCCGTCCATCGATCCTCGTCATCTGCCGTCTCCGTTGTTTCTCCGCCGTCGTCTTCGCTTCTGAGCCTGCGCCCGCCCGTCGCGCTCCGTCGGAAGGAAAACATCCAACGCTCGATCCACCAGCTGCCGCTGGTCACCTGCGCTTGCGCATCCCGGATCCCAGGCCTGCTTCCTCCCGCGCGCAGGCAGCACCGGCTGCGCCGTTCCAGCATCGCAGCCGCCATGGACTCCGTCACCGTCAATCTCCGTCGCAAAGACACCACCAAGGGCCCTCCGTTGAGGATCCTCTCGCTGGGTAAGAGATCGCTGCGGCATGTGGGCTCTGATACTGATGTCTGATACTGACGTTGACGTCTGGCAGATGGGGGTGGGGTCCGGGGATACTCGATGCTCATCCTCCTGCAGGAACTCATGTACCGCACCTACGTCGAATGCGAGGGCAAGGCCCCGCGTCGCGACCAGATCCCCAAACCCTGCGACCACTTCGACCTCATCGCCGGCACCGGCACCGGCGGCCTCATCGCCCTCATGCTGGGCCGCCTGCGCCTCGACCTCGAGACGTGCAAGGACGTCTACGTGCGCATGACGCGACGCGTCTTCGAGACCGACAAGACCATCGCGGGCATCCCGTACCGGCACACGCTCTTCAAGGCCTCGAGGCTGGAGGAGGCCATCAAGGAGTGCGTCAGGGAACACACCATCTTCGAATCCGAAGGCAACGACATGGTCAGTTCCTCCGGGAGGAACTCCGCCGCCAGCTCCATCGTCGGTGTTCCCCAGCGGTCGCTCAGCCGCGGCAGCAACAGCACAGCCGGGGCGTCCAGCCCGGCCTCTCCCATCAGCCAGCGAAATTCAGCGTTCATCAACGGGCTGATGTGGGGCCACCCGGACGCTCTCCTCTACGACAACCGGGAATACAGGACAAAGACGTGAGTGATCCAATCTCGATGGTTTTTACAAAACCAAGTTGTGCGGGTCTGCTGACTCAGACAGTGCTGTCACCGCCGTGTACAAAGGGACACCCAAAAACGGGTCGCCGGCTCTGCTGCGATCGTACGACTCGAGAAAAGAACCGCCGCCGGAATTCAACTGCACGATCTGGCAAGCGGGCCGGGCGACGTGCGCTACCGGTCTCGCATTCAAACCGATCCAGATCGGCCAGCACGTCTTCATCGACGAGGGCGCGGGGACGTACAACCCTGCGCCCCAGATCCTCGATGAGGCGGCCGTGAATGAATGGCCTGGACGGGAGATCGGCGTCTTCGTCAGTCTCGGCACCGGCAAGCGGCCTCCGGGAACGGACGACAACCATCACGAATGGTGGGAGGACTTCTTCGGCGATGCGCTGGGCCACTTTGCGGAAGCGCGCAGGCGGCTGATCGCCAAGATCGAGGGCTGCGAGGAAATCCACCAGTACATGCTGAGAGAGCACCTGGCCAAGCGGAACGTGAACAAGGACAACTACTACCGATTGAACGTCGAAGTCGGCGTCGGGGAGTTTGGGATGAACGAGTGGAACCGGCTGGCGGACATCAGCACCAACACGCGGCGCTACCTTGCAAGGCCCGAGGTGCAGAAGATGAATCACGATGCCGCCGTGAAGCTCGCGAAGATCCACCGCGCTCACCGTCGGCTGCAAGCGCACGCTGCAGCTGTCAACCTGCCCGAAGACGAAGAGAAACCGCTCCCTCCGCCGCCTGAACCAGTCTCATTTCCACCCATCCCAAACGTGGTGGAACTTCCGGCAGAAGTACCGGAGGAGTACCTGCACCGTCCACATCATCCACCGTCTCCGCGTCCGGAAAACCAGTTCTCCTCGTCGCAGGACAAGTTCACGGTCGTCGCCCCGGACGGATACCCGCCGCAGTCCGAAGACACGCATCCTCATCACCCACCCCGCCGCAGTGCGAACAACACGCCCCCGGGCCGCCGCTCCGGCAGCGACGTTGCCTCCTACCGTCAGAGCCACGAATTCAGCAGGTCTAGCTCGAGCAGGCCGAGCTCGCAGCAGCAAAGCTCCCCCCGTCTCAGCACGGAGACCTTCGGCTCGACGGTTCCGCCGCCCGTCCCGCCCAAGACCCCCATCCCGTACCCCGACGACAACACCAACGGCGGAGGCATCACGATGCCACTCCCGCCGAGACATGTCCACTCCGGCAGTATTTCGAACGGGAGCTTGATGCCGCCGTATCCCATGGACGGGCCGCCGCCGGCGGTCAACAAGCTACGGAAGCCGACTTACAACGTGGGATGATGAGACGAGACGATCTTTGGATCTGCTGTTTTCGTCGGAACGTGAGCGGCAGTCTCCTCTCTTCTCGTGCTGATGGCCGGATGTATATCTTCTATGATATCCCTTACGACCCGTCATGCCGTGACCGATACCCTTTTCCCCGTGTTCTATCTGTATTTGGCACACTTTTCCTGAGTTTCCTGTCTCGCATAAATCCTTCATGATTCCTCTATGTATGTCTTTTTTTCCGTGCATGTGATATGATACCAGATGTGTACAGCCGGATGGGATGGGATGGGATCGGACGGGACAGGCAGGGCATGCGTGATCGATGCATCCACGATGGTTTCTCACCTACCTAGTTTAGTACCTATGTATTTATCGGATACCGTGGCCGGGCAGCTGGCGAGATGTATGTTGTAAGACCGGGCAATGTGATTCTGTGATGTGATTCTTCCTTCCTGCTCTGTACGTTGGAGAGTATTTTTATTTTCATTCTGTCACAGTCTCTTCGAAGAGACGGTGATTAAAAAAAAAAAAAAAAA
>JGI26058J51888_1000851_pt1 | contig 11329 bp, 4 predicted proteins | sample HigsolmetaSP110D_FD_51888 | JGI IMG/M metagenome (IMG submission 51888) | reverse complement strand
GGGGGGAAGGGAGGGGATTTTTGAGGGCAAGGCGGCGGACACCGAGGGACGGGGTCAAAGGAGGGGCCAGAGGCTGACGTGCAAAGGCTTTAAAAACAGAGACGCTGCTGCTGCTGCTGCTGCTGCTGATGATGATGATGATGACAATTATGCCAGGGGAAGAGGCCAGAGTTCGGGAATAGCGGGATATTAGAATCGGGCCCCTGGACGGTGGAAGAAGTCGGTCGTAGTACGTACCGAGATGGTCAGCGTCGAGGTCTCCAGGGCTGGGTGGAGGTAAGTACGAGTACGGTGAAGCTGGGCGGGAACTCGGATTACGGGGTTTTCCGCCGCCGAGCGGGCGCAGCAACTATATATATGGCCTACTTGCGTACCCCCCTCTTAGTTGTTGGTACTTGGAGCGTATCCTAAACTCGTCTGGGGCATGTTGCACCAAGCCCCGTTGCACACTTTCAGTCCCCCATTCCTTGCTTCCTGGCCGCCCGCGTGACAGGGATTTCTGACTTAAGAACTGTGCGATGATGGTCGCTCTGTTAGTATATCTCTCGCCTTCTCTGTCATCTGATGTCGCTTCAAACATAATAGTCGCGGGGATCAGCGAGCATGTAAAGTAATACCATGGATGTAGTTGCAGGTGGAAATTAATGTGGCTGGGAGGTTACACATATTGGAGATTGATGATCACCACTGCAGGCAGAAATACATACACTAAGGGCACTGGCCATAGAGCTTCAGATAGCGTCTATATCTATATGGCTTTCGTCTGCTTGGTTGAGTGTTCTGAACAATTTCGGCAGATCCCGGGTTTAAATATTGTGATGCCATAGTAATCAATTAAATGCATCTTCTATACAGCAGCTTCACCTGGGCCCAGAAATACCAAGGTGGTTCCAATCTTCCACCCTTTAGGCTGAGACAATGTATCTGCCATGCGTGCATGTGCGTTTGGAGAAGGCCGTGGTTGACCACTCGAGTATTACCAGGTACCTTACATTACGGGGGCATATTGCATTAGGCCGGCCACAGCAATAAAAGCCCTGGAGCGGACCGCGACATGACGACTTAGCGGTCACTCTATTACAGGGGAAAAAAAAGCGTCTGCTAGCTAGTCAACCTAAGGAACCTTCAGGCCTCTCGACATCGTCGACAGATCATCTCACTTTCGATTCCCGGGTCTATGATGGCGGAGTCCGGTCGTCAAAACCCTTCGAACCCAGTGGTCTTTTTCGACCTGACTCTCGGCGGTAAGTCTCGCCTCTGTGCACATTCCCCGCAAAAGCTCAAAGATGCAAAACGGAGGTAGACTGCATACATGGTCATCTGGCAACCGACGATGGCAGAGGTGGGAAAGTAGACAATGACGACGGCGATGGCATCCGAATCCCCCACCCTCCCCCAGAATTCATTACAAAACCCCTGGGTCCCTAACAAGACAACAGCAAGAAACAAAAACTAAGCAGGCATTGTTCCATAGGGCAACCACTAGGTCGTATAAAAATGGAACTCTTTGCAGATGTTACCCCTCGCACTGCAGAGAATTTCCGCCAATTCTGCACAGGAGAGCACAAGGATGCTCAGGGACGACCAATGGGTTATAAGGGGAGCAAGTTTCATCGTGTGGTATGAAATACAGTTTCAGGATATGGAAGAGCCCTCACTAATGCTTCACTACATAGATCAAAGACTTCATGATCCAGGGAGGTGATTTTGTTAATGGTGATGGAACAGGCAGTGCCACAATCTATGGCACGCAAAAATTTGCAGATGAAAACTTCATCTTGAAGCACGATCGTGCGGGACTGCTAAGCATGGCTGTGAGTATTGTCCATCTAGCGCTATCAGACCGGTGTTGCCCTTCTCCTTGGGAATAGACCTACTGACTAGTAGTATGAGAATTCCGGTCCAAACACAAATGGATGTCAGTTTTTCATCACAACTACTGCAACTCCATTTCTGAACAACAAACATGTTGTCTTTGGCCAAGTAATTGATGGGATGGATGTTGTTCGAATGGTGGAAAATACTCGCACAACTAGAGACAAGCCTAACCAGGATGTAGTAATTGTACAGTGTGGTGAGATGTGATCTACTTCACAATTGATAAAGTCACCTCCAAACACAAGGGAATGGACTGGCCCAGAAAGGATAGACAATGCAATACTTCCAGATAAGAATGAATCTACCATTGCCGACTCTAACGTCTAAACATAGATGCCACAATGCCATGCTTAAGTCACCAAGACCTAAATCAAGTGTTGACAATCTAATGGTTTGGACATTGGATGTGCCAAAATATGTCCCCAGAAGGAAAAGGTAACGCGAAGGGATGATCCAAGCTACAGTTTGAACTTGTTGAGATACTCTGTGGCCAGTGCAATGGCTTCTTCCACCTTATCAACGTTAGTACCATTGCCGATAGCGGTGGGAGCCTTTCCTCCAGCTTTTCCTCCTACGACACTTGAGACAATCCCAGCCCACTCATTTGCTGAAGCGCCTTGTTCGCTCAAGCCCTACATGGAAACGTCAATCGAAAGTCAAGTAATAGCAACATAAGCAGTGACCTTACCTTTGATACATGACACCCGTGGGTGACTTTGCCTTGCTGAGCATCTGCCGCGAACACATAGACTGTCTTCTCCTGGAGTTTCGACTTGACATAGTTCAACGATTCGCTTACTGCCTTGGGGTTTGCAGAAATCGGGAGCTTCACCACGAGCCAAGCTTTGTCCTTGTTCTCTGCGGCTTGGAAGTAGGAAGTTATCGTTTCAAGTGCTTTCTTGGATTCAAGCTTCTGCTGGGCCTTCTGTCCCTCGACAACCTGCTTGTTTATTTGGGCGAAACGATCTCGGAACTTCGCCTTCTGTACTGCAGATATCGAAAGCTGGCTCAGCTCGACTTGAATCTGCTTGGCTTCATGCTCTTTCTGGGGACCTAACTCCATCGCTTCAAAGCGGCTTAATCGCTCTTCGAATTCTCTTGCCACCCTCTGCACTTCATGAGCATGGTCCCCAGTGACGGCGATTATCCGCCGAATTCCTTTGGCAATGCCGCTTTCTTCCAAGATGACCAGGTCTTTGATGTCACCCGTTTTTTGGACATGTGTTCCACCGCAGAACTCAATACTGACTCCTCTCCAGCGTGGATCTTTGACGTTCTTCAGTATCTCCTCCAGCTCCACGCCAATAGACACAACGCGGACAGGATCGGGATAGGTTTCGCCAAAAACTGCGCGAACCCCTACAATCTCTTTGGCAGTCGCTAGAGGAATCTCTTTGGCATAGACTGTGCAATTTTGTCGTATATATTTTGTTGCCTGGTCCTCAATTTTCTCGAGATCTTCGTCGGATATAGGGGATTTGTGAGAAAAGTCAAACCGCAGTTTTTCAGCTGCGACGAGTGAACCCTTCTGATCTACCCCATCCCCAAGGATTTCCCTCAATGCGAAATTGAGAATGTGCGTCCCGGTGTGATTATTCATAATTGGCCGACGACGAAGCTCATCATATTCACAGATAACAGTGTCACCCACAGAAAAGGAGCCATACTTCATGAAACCCGTGTGGAGAACGTAACCGGCATATGACTGGACATCACCAACCTCGAGTTCTGCTTGTCCGTCTATGATAATCCTGCCAGTGTCGTTCTCCTGCCCACCTTGCTCGGCATAAAAGTTGGTACGGTTGAGGATAATACCAAGCTGCTCACCTTCGGGTATATCCTTTGTAGAGCCGACGAACTGCTTGCGGTAGTAGATAGCCTTGACCTGAGCTGTAATGTTGCCTTTTTCAAACTTGGCGCTATCATCTGTTTTCGGCACGTCATTCATCTTCTCTAGTTTCCCGATATCATGCACGTCAAGTTTGACGGTGTCCGCAGCGGCTCTCTTTTCGCCCCTACTTGCCTCCTTGGCTTTCAGCCGCGCCTTTTCAAACTCAGCACTATCGATTCGGAGACCTCGTTCCTCGGCCATAATTTGCGTCAGATCGACAGGAAATCCGAAAGTGTCGTAGAGCCTCCAAACATCAGCACCGTGCAGTTTATCCAAACCCTTTACCTTGGCCTGTTGGGCATAGTTTTCGAATTGTCGCTCACCGCGATCGAGGGTCTTTGCAAAAGAAATTTCTTCTTCATCAAGTATTTCCATGACCTCATTTTGCTTTTTTCTGAGCTCTGGAAACACGTCGCCCATCTGTTCTACGACAGTCGGGACAATTTTGGAGAAGAAACTTCCAATCTCAACTCTAAAATATTTGCGAGCGTAACGTGCTCCCCTGCGGAGCACTCGGCGAACGACATAACCGCGGCCCTCATTATTAGGAATAGCTCCATCGGTAATTGCGAACGTCAGGGTCCGAACGTGGTCCGCGACCACTCGGTACGCAGTATCGATGCCATCAGGGTCTTCGGCACCGAATCGCCCTCGGTACTCCCGGGCACCAGTGATGTCCTGTATAGTCTTGAATAGAGGATAGAAAACATCAGTGTCATAATTTGATGACTTCCCCTGGAGTACGGAAACGAGTCGCTCGAATCCCATGCCAGTGTCGATATGCTTGTTTGGCAAAGGTCGCAAAGACCCATCCGGTTCACGGTTATACTCGATGAAGACGTTGTTCCAAATCTCAAGCACGTCCGGATCATCCTGGTTAACAAGATGGGAAGCATTTCGACCCCCAACTCTATCGTAGTGAACCTCACTACAAGGTCCACAGGGGCCTTGATCACCCATCTCCCAAAAGTTATCTTTGAAGCTACCAGGAAGAATGTGATCCTCCGCAACTCCAACTGATCTCCATAAATTCTTAGTCTCCAAGTCAGGTTCAAGGCCACCGGCCTCATTTCCTTCAAAGTAGGTGACATAAAGACGGTCCGGATCCAAACCATAAACCTTCGTCAGGAGCTCCCAGGAATACCGGATGGCGCCTTCTTTGAAATAATCCCCAAAGCTCCAGTTACCGAGCATTTCAAAGAACGTCTGCAAGAATAGCCGCATTAGCCTTATTACTTTCACATTACTTTTCGGTCGACTTACATGATGGTAACTATCCTTCCCCACATCATCGAGGTCCTAGGCTCATCAGCAATCTGTACGCCGGAAAGTCCGCTTTTCGCGATACATACATTGTGCTTACCACCGGCACGGATACACTGTTATTGAACTTAGCATGGAAGAATGATGTGAAGGGGTGTAGAAGCACGACACACCTTCTGCGAGTTGACAGCTCGTTTCAGATGCGCGAAATCAGACTGCGGGTCGACTGTCCCTAGGAAAATTGACTTGTATTGATTCATTCCAGCATTTGTGAAAAGCAAAGTGGGATCCGAGAAGGGAACGACGGATGATGAAGGAACTGCATAAAAGTTTGCAAGTTAGCGACGGGAGAGCAACCCTGTAGAAAAAATTCGCCTACCGAATGTATGGCCATTTTCCACGAAATAATCAATAAAAGTCTGTCTGACGCGACGAGCAGTCCACTCAGGACTGCTTTGAGAACTGGAAGTCATCCTGAACGGTGTGTACGAACCAGTCGGGCGTGGGGGTGTTGCGTTTCGGACAAGGTAAAGACGATAGAATGTTCTGGGAATTGACTTGGATGGCGAGAATACGCGAGTCAAAGCCAGCTCCCCATCTCCCAGAACCCTCAAAACTCGCATCAAGCGAACCAGCAGGAGGATGACTCAGCTGCCGCTATTTTTTACACAGAGACAGGCCAAAGAAAGGGAATTCCACTTTGCAAACCAAACCCAGGCTCTTTGCGGTCGCTGTGGCTCTGGAGGTTGTGGATGGCGCGACATTTCGACGCGGCAGTTGGAAGTCGCGGCCAAAAGCGGCCCGCGGACAGCGACCCCGAGGGCGAACAGCCGCTGACCAAGAAATTCGGACGTCTGCACATCGGTAATCTCAACTATTTCTCTCGACAGCTCACCATTTTTAAGCATGTACTAATAGGTGTCCATCACAGGTGCACCGGCAAATTCCAATGGCCTTGAGAAGGCAGCTAAGAAACCGGTAACCCAGGAAATTTCATGGCCGAGCGAGTCGATGTTGTTGGACGATACGAAGCACACAACCTACGTGCACGATCTGGATAGTGAACTGGCGGAGATAGAAGCTCAGGAACAGTGCATTGCGTTTCTCCCGGAAATCGAAAAGAAATTAACCTCGATTCCCAAATCCATTCTCACGGATCCTAAGCCGAAAAACAACGAAATCGTGCTCTACCGAGAGCCCACCTCTTTAACCGTCCCCAAGGAACGAGATTGTGTTCGAAAGGCTATTATCGAATCTAGAGCTCGGGCCAGGGAGAAGCAAGCTGAGGATCTAAAAGCCCGCTCCAAAGCTGACATCAATACCATGACAGATACGTCGCACAGCTCTTCAGGCGCCTCTAGTGCGACAGAACACAACGATTCGATGGATATCGACGTTGAACTATGAGATGAATGACATTTTGATGCGTTTCCTACAGTGAGAATACAGGGAAACTGTCATGAGAGGAGAACCAGCAGGTCAGGTTGCTTCAGAGTCGCTTCCAAATAATAGTTGTGATTTGGTGGAAGTGATGGAGCCTGTTATCAGCCTGAAATGCGGGGCATGGGAAGACGTGCTGTCTGGGACGATCCGGTGTGGCCGTTTTTGCATGCATCGATCCTAGCTAGGATACACTTTGTTTGGTCGTTGGATACCCTGTGTTGCACAGATCTTTGGCAAAGCAAACATAGGTTCGTAGGTTCGTTACCATAGTTATATACTAATGAAGTCACATCTATTTCAGAATGCATCTCACTTAACAGAAGAAGCATACCGGGTGGCGGGCAGGGGCTCTATTCTTGACCTTGAGGAATATAATAATATTTGACTCAAGATGCAAAACGGCTGTGCTCCAAGTATGGGTAGAGTGACTACGCCCCATTAGAACATTGTTTTAAATCCTGATGGTTCATGTGTCCTTGTATGTCCAGTTTATGGTAAAGCAGAGGAACACCTTTTTAACCGTTGAGCTTGCAAATGACCTCCAAAGAGCAATATGAAGAGATAGCAATAGCCCCGGAAATAGCCTATTTGGAGACTATATAAGTCAGCAATTGGAGTCAATGCGAGACATCCAAACAATATTCCATGTAGCTTGTATACTGTACAGTAGGTTGCTAAAACTTTTGTTATTAAGGGTTTCTTTCCTAGCAGCTTTGGTAGATTGCTATTTAAACCCGCGTTATTTTGAAGCTATTGAAGTGTAATCAGTTACTATGATAAGTAAAGACTCAAGCATAGTCAGTCCAGTCACAATAAAGCAAAAGCAGCAAGGTCAGAGGCTTAGTTAACATAACCTATAATGTAATCAACCACCGAGTGGATCACCCCACTAAATGGATCAGCCACCCACCATGCGACGCATTCAACAGCTTCAACCACCAAGATGCCACCAAAACAAGCAGATTCTAATGCTCATAAAGAAGGCAGAATTCTTTTAGTTATTGATGCCATTTAAAAAGATCAATCAAGCATACAAGCAGCTGTGCAGGCATTTGATATGAATTATTCAACACTTAATTGCCATCTTTATGGTCATACTACATACACGGATTCAACACTAAATTGTCAGAAGCTCACATCTATTGAAGAATCTACTTTTGTGAAATGGATATTATCTATAAATTAGTGTAGCATACATGCTATTGTAGACTGCTACTGTGCAGCAAATGATTAATTGACTGTTATTTGAGCAATTAACATCTTCTGTTGGCAAGAACTAGATATATAAGTTTATTAATTGCTATAAAAAACTCCAATCAAAATATAACTACAAATATAATTATCAATAGGCTCAATGTAAAAATCTAAAGATCACATGCTATTTAACTCTCTTTTCAAAGTGCTTTTCATCTTTCAATTGCTTTACTTGTATGTTATCGGTCTCATTATTTATAAATGGTTTTAACAAATGCAGGATTTAACAATATAATGTGGTTGATCAAGATATTTACAACTTTAATGAAACTGGCTTTTAAATATGTGTAATATCAATATTAAAGATTATCCTAGCTCAGATCAATTTAGTTATTTAAGATTTATACAATTAGAGAATTGCAAATAAGTGACTATAATTAAATTAATTAATTCATTTAAATGAGTCTTATCTCCCATAATTATATTTGCAGGAAAGATGCATCAAGCTTTATAAAAGAGATACATCATCTGACTAGATTATTGATATCAGTAAAAATAATTAAATAGATAATTAGCTTAGCTTGCTTTAAGTGAAAGAGATATTTTATAAGCATATTTATGTCTATGCAATTGAAAAATATTGATTATTGATCTTTAATAGCTATAAAAATTATATCTGAATTTGATCAGTTCTGCATTCAGAATATGATTATTTTATTATGTTACTACATTCCTCTTATTTTCTTTAATCACTTAATGTTAGCTGTTTTTCATCTTTAAAAAAATATATAGGCAGAAGATTGAATCTATCATGCAGCTAAATATTAATTATATTGATAAACAGGACTTTCTGATTGCATATAAATATATAAAAAAGAAAGCTTTGTTTATATTCAATATCTGCAATGAATCTGCAATTACTGAATTAATTTTATATTAATCAGACTAAGTACTTTTATAACTTTATATCTAGAAGATATTTATATTATCTTCTATATCTCACAGCAATTAATCAGCATCCTGAATCTTTGAGATATTTTATAATATCAGAGAATTAAAGCTTCAGATTAAGGCTCTTATGTGTCTAAAAATATTATTTATAAAGCCTATTAAGTCTAGTAAAGCAAGCTCTTAATTAACTAGTTAAGGGCTGTCAGATTGCAACACATAATGCTGTTCTTCTTGCGTAGGAAAATAGAGAGCTACAAGCTGCTAATTAGTATTAAAAAAGAGGAATACATCTAGATTCTATATAGCTACTGTGAGTATTCTAATACATATAGAGAGGCTGCAATATACACAGCAAGCTAATCAAGTATATAAAGAGATGATTGAGCAGTCAGATTCACAGCTAGTAAAGTGAGCACTATTATGGTATAGTATATGCAATATATTAGATAATATCAGTTTTCAATATCCTAGTTGCTAAGTAATTAATTTCTACTGTATATAGCTTCAATTTTTGAGTTGCTGTTATATAATTAGTTATTGAACATAGTAGGTGATATATGGATGATCTATTCAGTGAGGTGATCCACTCATTGACTGATTACATCAAGCTATAAGCAAGTTAGTCAGATAGGCGAGTTAATGTAATCCACCACCAAGCTAGTCACATCACTGAGCTGGTCAGTCCTTGGCCAAGAGTTGCAGCTCAATGCAACTGAAAATCTTGAAGATTATTGCAACAAAATCTATTATATTTTCCTATATAAAAGAAAAAGGCATTATTTATTAGAATATTTAAGCCAATTATAGCCTTCTTGATTGCAATTACTGTATCTTGATAGTCTCTGTGGTTGTCAAGATGATTTCTGCAGTTGCTTATACTCTTGAGCTTTTTGCTGCTTTTTAGCATCTGTTAAGCTTCTCTCTGCTTGAATAAAATATCTAGATGCTTGTTACTTTCTTTTTTGGTGTTGATTTTCTGCATAAAGCTGATGAATCTCTTGCTACAATAGAATAGCATTTTATATAGTGATCTCTACATATTTAATCACCTTATTTACTGCCTGTTCTATAGTAGAAGAAGATAATGATTGATAACTTTAAAGATGTTGAATTTGCTTCTTTTGCTGGTCCAGTTGATACATATCAGTTGATGTCTTGTCTGGGCCAAAAGATCGATTGCTGTGTACTGTAGAAGATAGTATTAGTGTCTTGAGCTGGATATAAAGCTTTAAAAAGACTCTTTTAGAGAACAATAAAATTAGGTTAATTACTGCAAATCTGCTTTAGATGTTTGATGCTGATAAAGCTTATTGATGGACTGCAGAATAGATATATAGAAAATCTTTTTTATCAATAGAATAGATCTCTCTCTGCATTATCTCCTAAGTCTTCTGGCTATATAAGCACTTTAATGGTGAAAAGCAGCTCATATCCAGCAGTTATAGCAGATAAGAAGAATATAATAGTATATATAAAGAAATTATCTTCCTTTCTGTACAGAACTTATTAAATTCTGCAGTAGTATAGCTACTGTGCTTATCTAGAATCAAAAGGCAATATCTCCCAACTGTATATAAAGCTATATATATTTTAAAGATTTCCTGAAGCTATTTAAGGCCTATCTCATTATTTGTTCAACTATTCTTGCTGATGCTGATTTGGTAGTCATTTAGAACAACTTAATATCAACAAGATTGATGATTTTCTACAGCAAGAATAATTTGAGGAGGTAAAACCCATTTAGCTATATTTATTATAATAATTGCAGTCACTCATTCACAATTCCCAGGTTGTATAGCTCTTGTATGACTCTCTTGTGTTTCTGATCCACAGACAACTTTAGCAGTTGAAATCACACTCATTTAAAAGCCAGTCTCATTCATGTTGTAGATATCTTGAGTAAGGATTCTATAATTTTAAATAATATTATAGAACTACTTGAACCACCCCTTGATCAGCTCTAGATCTTCACATTTAGCTTGCTGGTAATCATACTTTTGGCTGTATTTAGAGCAAAGTTTATTGCAGTGCTTAATATATCAGTTTACCCAGTTCTCACTGATGAAGGCTCTTTGAGAGGATGATAGCTGAATAGATAATAATAACTATATTAGATAGTATACAGTTGATATTTGCAGAGGTAAACCATATTGATCTATATTTAAAATTTATATTGAAAGTGTATTCTCTTCAGTCTCTATTAATTTTTGACAATTAGTGATTAAATCTCTGCAAGAAGTAGTCCCACTGACATATGTTATTAAGATGCTTTTAGGCACATCAAATGCATCTGCAGCCTTTCAGATTAATGGAAATTGGCTCTTTTTATAGGTCTAAAGAGTCAATTGAAGATATTCCTTCCTAGATATATCAGCTATTAGGTGGTGGTGGTGGGTGGTGGTGGTAGTAATAGTCAAAAACTCAGTGTTGGTGTTGTGGCTGACCAGCTCAGTGGTGTGACCAGCTCAGTGGTGGATTACATTATCTGTACAAGAAGGCCAAAATTGCATTTAGCAGCTTGATGCACAGCTTAATAAAAAGCTTGATGAGCCTATACCTATGTCTTAATAGCAAGCTCCACAACACTGCAGTGGCCATGAGACTATTGGACATACTATAAGAAATTGTCCTAATAAATAGCTATATATTCAACTACTAGATAGTCTAATTTAATTGTATTGGTGGTTGAAAAGCTTCAAAATTATAGTG
>JGI26058J51888_1000847_pt1 | contig 11420 bp, 7 predicted proteins | sample HigsolmetaSP110D_FD_51888 | JGI IMG/M metagenome (IMG submission 51888) | reverse complement strand
GAAAAAAAAAAAAAAAAGAAAGAAAGAAAAGAAACTAAGCAACAAGATCTATTGGCACTTTACAATGGCAGACATACGAGGTAGCTACATATAGATATCCTTACCACGGGCTTGGCCGGAATAACCAGTGCAACGTGCGTCATACGACAAAGCGGATAGGTCGAGTTACCTAAACCCAGTCACATCTGGGAACGGATCTATCAGGTTGATCACCCTAGGAGCTACTACTATGTTTCGATACGAAGTGATTTTTTTCAATGAATTTATCTATATCCAGGCAGAGATTCGTACTGTGCGTTCTATAGACGTTCCGTCATGCCTTCGTGTCTTCTATATACATTAGAGCAGCAAGATACTCACCGTTCTCTTGGAGAGTCAGTCCTCTGTGCTTTTCTCTATATCTTCACTCTACTTCCTCGCCAGATTATTGTACAGCTTATGCTCCCTCATGGCCACACTGACCACGGCCCCCAGCACACTGAGCCCGAGCAGCGTGAGAAACGCCGCACGGAGCGAGAACATGTACGCATCCAGCACCCCCTGTCGCCAGTCGGCAGGCAGTTTGCGGATCTCATCGAGGCTGTCCCTGATCTTGGGGATCAGCTCGCGGGCCTCGTCCCGATCGCCGAAGCGGGACCAGAGCTGTGACCGGAGGATGTTCTGGAAGACGGCCGACGCGACGGTGATGCCGATGGTGCTGCCCGTGCTGCGGAACGCGTAGGACGCGGACGTGACGACGGCCTGGTGCTTGTGCTCGACGGCGGAGATGAGCGCGACAAGCGTCACGGTGAGCATGCCGCCGTAGCCGGCGCCGAGGAAGAAGAAGTAGACAAAGGGCACCCAGGCGGGGGTCGAGACGGTCAGGGTGCAGATGAGGGCGGCCGAGCCGACGAGGAAGAACATGCACATGTGGTTAAATACGAGATATTTGCCAGTGGCGCGCATGAGGATGCCGGAGCCCAGTGATCCCAGGGCGGTACCGGCAGCCTGGGGGATTAGCCGTGCGCCCGCGGCCGTCGTCGTGTAGCCCTGGATCTGGAAGTACAGCGGCAGATACACCAGCAGCCCGAAGACAGCCATGGTGCTGAACCAGTTCGTCAGACAGGCCGAGAGAACCGTCCTATCCAAGAGAAGACGCACGGGGATGACCGGCTCCGAGGCAACCTTGTCTTCGACGTAGATGAAGACTCCCAACGACACGAGAGAGAGCGGTATGGTAGTGAGGACAAGGGGATGCGTCCACGGCACCTGGTTACCGCCCGCGTTGAGCCCGAGCAGTAGCAAGACGAGCGTAGTGACCAGCGTCGTAGCCCCGAGGAAATCAACCCGCTTGATCCTGGACTTGTCCGTCTCCTTCACAGGGATCTTGACCTTCAAGCTGACCAGGATGCATGAGATCACCACGAAAGGGACCTGGATGTAGAACGCCCATCTCCATCCCAGGGTGTCATTGATCCACCCGCCAAACACCCCGCCCAGCGCACTGCCCATCCCGTAGCAGATGTTTCCGATCCCCTGCCAGACACCCCGCCTGCGCAGAGGAACCAGGTCTGACGTGACAAAGGTGGAGATGGCGTTGAGGCCGCCGCCTCCCAGCCCCGCAACCACGCGGCCGAGCACGATGAGCCATTCGCTCGTTGCGAGACCACAGATCAGGTTCCCGATCGCGAAGAATATGTTGGAAAACACCAGGCCCGCGCGACGGGAGAAGATGTCCGTCAGCCTGCCGCTGAGGGGCTGGAAGGCGGCGTTGGAGATCAGGTAGGAGGTCGCGAGCCACGAGAGGAGCGACAGCGAGTTGAACGAGGACGAGATGGGTGCAGAGAGGGTCGCGATAATCGTCGAATCTGTACGAGTCAGTGTCTTTAGTTAACCACTTATTTAAAATACGTAGATAGCAGTGTAAACAGCAGCGCGCCTTGAGATGAATCATCCGACGCCAAACCGAGAGACAAATCGAATGTACAGTACATACCTAATGCCGCCAGGAACACTCCCAACCAGATACTCCCCAGAATCAAGACCAATTCCTTCGCACTCGGCTCCTTGGCGAGAGGAACATCTGATCCCTCGGCTTCCCGTGCAGCCGCTGCCTCTTCTCCGCCTGGCTGCGCTGGACGGCCATCCCGCAGCAGCGGAGTCCGCTCCGTCGGGGACGCCGCACCGGCAGCAACGCTGCTTGACTCGTCGGGAGGAGCAGCCATCTGTCTTCTCGAGTCGAGCTTCGGTTCAGGAAGCCTGCCTCAGTCTTGCTGCCGGTCCTCTCGGTTCGTTGTATGTATATCTACATACATACGAGGAGGTGGAGAGGCATGTCGGCGGTCGCGAGAGCAATAATGGCGATTATGGCGTGCTGGGGGCCTGGAGCTACGTGGGTGGGGTCGGGATCGTCAATCAGGCGGTCAAGATCCACAAGCGATTTTATCTGCTATCACGGCTACCCCAGCCCAGAGATTTTCGGGGAATTCAGCGACCAATCGCGGCTGCTGTTAGTGCTCACTCAAACAGTAAATATTGTGATGACTGCAGTTGTCATGTCGCTGTAAATGCTGTAGAAAATATGTATTATTATTATTTAAATGTAACAGCGCACTTTACTAGTAATATTTTCTCTTTCGGATGTCTATATGAGTATCCCTCATTTGCAAGGAGTAGGTGCTATATATATACTGTACACACAAGAGAATTAAGCCCGGCGTTCAACATGGACGCAATATACTCTAAACAAAGCATAACAACAAGAAAGGGATTCAAAAAAAACATCTCTGCGAAAGCGACTGAACTGATAGTTCATCTCTTTCATTCCGCTGGACCGGAATCGAACCGGTGACCCTTCGGTGACAATACCCTATTACAGCCGAATGCCATAACCAACTAGACTACCAGCGGTTTGACTGGTATTATATAAGACTTTGGCAGTGGCTCATGACAAAAGGAGGAAGGCCATCCAGTAAGAAAGGTTATAACATCTGATTGTTTGTTTAGGGGCATTACTCTGCGGCGCGGAGTTCGGGGCCGCAGCGAGGGCTAGAGCTAGCCACGTGCCTAGTCACATGAGCCACACCTGCATATAGACCGCGCGTCCACAAATCTACTGTTAGAACCTAGCTGAACATCCATCGTAATAACCGCATCTGATCTGTCGGCGACGGCAATAAAAAAGCCAAGTAATAAAGGAAAGCTGGACGTGCCGCGGATCGAACGCGGGACTTCTCGCATGCGAAGCGAACACTCTACCACTGAGTTACACGCCCTTGCTTCGACTGTATTGTGGGGCCGGAAAAATGTACTCGAGATTTTTCCTCTCGATTACCACCAACATTACGGACGACTCAGGAACGAAGACTGCCGACATGGATGGAGATTGTTTTCAGAATCTGCCCCGTCTTTCGGTCACTTAGTACTCGGGAGCTCCAGGTATACTTTGGTGCATAGTCAAGAGAAGGCCAACAACAAGATTTTCGACTCAACATCCTAACCCCGAGACGGGTATATTATGGGTTCCACTCCTAAATCCGAATATTGCATACCGATAGGGGTAATGGGAGTTGACTGGGAACAAAGAACGAAAGAGCCATCGTCAAATCCGCGCAGGATTGCCACTGCTCTGCTCAAGTCATGCCCTGTGGCAACCCCGCGAAACTCAACGAAAGCAAGTCGGATGTGGACTCGTCATCTTGCGCTTGGTGGTGCTCTCATGTACATACATTCAAAAGGCTTTTTAAGTCGCCGCTGCAAAGTGTTTAAGCCATTAGTGCCATCGACATTAAGCTCTGGTGCGCATTAGTCTCCCGCTGCATGCCGCATGCAGGCCCAATAATAGCGTTCTCGAGGAGTGACTGTGGCTTGCAGTGATCGGCCGTAATTGCATATAGTCCTGTAAGTTGCTGACAGTTGCTTCCAAAACTGAAAACCCCCTCTATCTGGGTCATCATATCTGTCGTTTCACATTGTCTTCTTTTTTCTTTCCTTTTATCTTTTCTCACACCCCTCTCCCTGTCTTTTTTGCTACTGGTTGCATGCCATATTTGCATTCTAGTGGCTGCGACATTGATCTCTGCCAAGGACCATGCCGCATCCCAGAGTTCTTATTTTTGGAGGCAACGGCAGGATTGCTCGCTCCATGACAAGCTTAATGCTTGCTAGGTCGTGGGATGTCATTAGTGTCATTCGCAATGCAGAGCAGAAGGCAGGCATTCTACAACTGGGAGAAAAAACATCCAGGAACCATTGACGTACTTGTCTCTGATCTCGAACACCTTAAATGTCAAGACGATGCGAAGAGGATCTTGGACAAAGTCAAACCTACCTGTGTTGTTTTTGCGGCCGGTGTGTTCACTTAAACAGCGAAAGGAATCATACTTTTCTGACTGCTTACTGGCGCCAGGATCCATGAGCAACGTCTACGCAATTGATCGCGACGCAGCAAAGAAAATCATCAAAGCGTCCACCGATGCGCCATTCGTCACCAAATTCCTAATAATATCGTTTCCGGCGTCCCGCAGACGGCCCGCCCCATGGTGGGACAGCCAAGACATCAAAATGTTCAATGAAGAAAAGAGCATGTATCCCGACGTGGCCGAAGCGAAGCTCCAGGCAGATGAATACTTGGTTTCGAGGGACGATGCTACTGGCTGGTTTGATCTCCTTCGGTGGAGTGACGAGATCGAGGAAGCGGTGGATAAAGTCATCAGGGATAGGATAAACTGTATCGAAAGCGAGGATCTCGATCGTATGTATAGATTAGCAGATTAGGCTGTGAGTTGTTTACCATTATTAAAGAGCATTCTTGTGCTTTATAAGGAAACCAGTTTTCTTTCTTCCTCCAGGCCATTCACGTATACGGATGCGATAGATTGACACAGCATCACAACAGGCAGTCTCTTGCTGTAGTTCTTGAGATCGTCCACGAGCAATCTGTCCTCTTCGCTACTCAATGCAGATTGGCATGCCTCGACGCTTGCCCACGTGACCGTCGCCTGGACGCTGTACGGCGCGTCCTCGGGTAGCTTGAACACTTCCCACGACACTAGAACAGATGTATCAAAAAGTTTCGACGCCAGAGCCATGTGGTCATGGATATAGTAATCAACATCGATCTCAGACTCCCGTGGGAAAAGGACCTAGGGTTCTTTTAGCATACGATTCACCACAATGTATTGGTACTGTACGTACAGTGTATGTGGCCGTCATCTTTGCCCTCCTGCCTTCAACGAGTTGACTGTCTATTTTTGTTAGATAAAAGGAGATTTCTGCCCTGGAGAATGATGACTGGAAAATGGCAAGTCGCGCATATCGAAGACAGTATTAATAGTCCTATTATATCAGCCAACTAACAGACGTGCTAGGAGCAAGCGAACATTGTCTCCAGAAATCCGATTCAGGTCTACAATTTCAATACCTGTATCTACAAAGCGCATCGCGTTACGAAGAACTCCGAGACAGAGTAGTCCGAGTCTCTAATGCACGATCCCTCTGTTTAGAGTTGGGTGACATCTTCAGCGACGGAATTTGACCTTAACTCCGTCCCCCTTGGCATCCAAAATCCGTCCCGCGGGTGTCAAAGCCTGGAGCCGCAGAAGCTTGAAGCTTACCAAGTACAGCGCCTCGCAATACCGCAATGCCCTTCAGTTGGTCAGGAATCATCAAGCCATCTGTTCCCGTAGTGTCGGGAGAAACCAATAATGCATTATGAAAGATCCCGGTGCAGTTTGGTCCAGAGTTATTTATTTTTATATCTCAAGCTAAACTTAAAAATAAACCTTTAACAGGGGCGCGGAAGCCACTGTCATCAATTCACATTAGCGCCGCAGTCAAATCGCGTTGAGAGTGAAATCTCCACTGTCAGCAACCTGCATTAGTGCCGGAACCTAGCACGGGATCTACATCATATGGTCTCCACCGTCGATGACCGTCTCAGATGCTTTATGTTCATTGTTATTCACACATCGAGAAGATTCTCAATTAATTACATATGCTGCAGAGCCTATTTCCGCGGTGCCGTTTGCCGCTTCTTTCCCTTTTTCTCTCCCCGGTAAAGCAGTATCGGTGATTTGACGCTGCCATCCTCAAATGGCATTAAGTTTGTCTGGGTTTCCCAATAACAACACGAGTGTTTTGGACGGGCAGGGTATGGATCCCCATGGATCGGAGATTGCGAACGTCACAGTCGCTTTGATATCACAGAAGCATTTTCGTGACTTTAAATCCGTAATCACCGAAATGTTTCGATGGTGCAGGAAGTCGAGCGTATTTCAGCAGTACATAAATGATCGCAGACTCCCGCAAGCTTGGTTCAAAATGTCTGATCTCTAGTCGAAAAGATTTCTCTCCGTCTAACATCCTCATATTGTCGAAAGTCTTGTTTTTCTAATAGCCACCTTATCACCACCACAATGTCGGAACTCTTCCAGCCCGCTCCAGAGCCACCGACAGAGCTCGGACGATACCGCATCCTATCCGAGACGGCTGGCATTCGGGTGTCGCCGCTTCAGCTGGGAGCCATGTCCATCGGCGAGAAATGGTCCCATATGATGGGCTCAATGGATAAGGAATCTGCCTTCAAACTGCTGGACGCCTATTTCGAGGCTGGTGGCAACTTCATCGACACCGCCAACAACTACCAGTACGAACAATCCGAAGAATGGATCGGCGAATGGATGGCAACCCGGAAGAACCGCGATCAGCTGGTGATTGCAACCAAATTCACCACGGACTACAAGTGGCAGGAGCTGGGGAAGGGCAAAGCCGTCAATCACTGCGGGAACCACAGGCGGAGCCTTCATATGAGCGTCCGAGACTCCCTGAAGAAGCTGCAGACGGACTGGATCGATATTCTGTACGTTCACTGGTGGGATCATACAACGTCGATCGAGGAGATCATGGACAGCCTGCACATCCTCGTCGAGCAGGGCAAAGTTCTCTATCTTGGAATCTCCGACTCTCCTGCATGGGTCGTCAGCGCCGCCAACACATACGCGAGAGCCCATGGAAAGACCCCATTCAGCATCTACCAGGGTCGGTGGAACGTCCTCGTGCGTGATTTCGAGCGTGAGATCATCCCTATGGCTCGACACTTCGGTATGGCTCTTGCACCGTGGGACGTGCTCGGCAGCGGCAAGTTCCAGACCAGAAAGGCCATTGAAGAAAGGAAGAAGAAGGGCGAAGGGCTTCGGAAGATGTTTGGACCAGAAGAGCAGACCGAAGAGGAAATCAAAGTCAGTGAAGCACTCGCCAAGGTCGCCGCTGAACACGGCATCGAATCTGTGACTGCCATTGCTATTGCGTATGTGATGGCAAAAGCACCGAATGTGTTCCCTATAATTGGTGGGAGGAAAGTCGAGCACCTCTATGACAACATCCAGGCTCTGAAAATCAAATTGACCAAAGAGCAAATCGAATATTTGGAGAGTGTCAGACCGCTTGATCTTGGATTCCCAAGTAACTTGATTGGACCCAATCCCAAGGAGACGGGCACTGCGAGTGGACTCTTGGCTGCTAGTGCACCTATGGCGTTTGTGCAGGCGCCCAAGCCAATTGGTCAGCAGTAAGAGTCGCAGGAAAGTGAACAATCGATGTATCTAGTGAGCGGTTCCGAGAAAATGAAAATTAAATAGACTGTACAAGCCAGATTGTAGAACCTTTTGATATCAGGGGTCCTAGATTATACGGGTTTCAAAACCGGAGATACCCGGGCTGCGTTGGATGCAGGCCCGGTTGGACTGTCGGCCGCGTACTCTACCCTTTCTCAGGGATAATGATGGAGAGACGTAATGTTTCTTCGTCCGCCGCCCTGGGTTCCTAAACTATTGGCAAAATTCGATTCACTCGACTCTGGTTCTGTCACCGCGTTGTGTGGGCTTATCAAGCTCGCTGCGATGTTGACAGAAACCGTGGATATGCACCCCCTTCCATGTTGAGAGCAAGACAGTATTCAATGAGCTGGCAGAAGCAGCTGGAGGTCTTACTGAAGGAGGAGAGAGAAACAGAGGAGATTGTAATAGAAGAAACCTTGGGGTGGGAAGAGACTGGGTGGTGAGAACACAAGCCGGCTACAAAGCTGGCATTGCTTCTGGGGAGGGACTGTCAAGCTCTCAATTTTCGTAAAAAGACCTCGCCGAAGAGATTTAAAACAGAAAATGGGCGTGTAACTCAGTGGTAGAGTGTTCGCTTTGCATGCGAAAAGTCCCGCGTTCGATCCGCGGCTCGTCCATCTTTTTTATTCTCCCTCAGTTTACCTGACAGCCGTTTTCCTGGTTGTCATATATCCTTTTTTAATTACACTATCATAATTCTAAAGCGCAATATCTATGAAATGTTACTCGATTTCAAAGACACCTTCTAAAGAAATGACAGACGTGGGTGATAGCCATGGATGTCAGGAAGTTGCTTTTGCAACCATCCTGTTCCCCATAATTAAGTTCTTGTCTCGGCTTGTATATATCCTGGCCAGGCAGGCGTCACCCCTGCTTATAACGCCCTAACATATACAAGTCTAGCTACTGGCGCCTAAGCGGAACAGTATTGAAGTATTTTTAACCGAATGGTAATGGGTTCGCCACTGCTCAGAGCAACCTAGGGGCTTCGCCCGTGACAAAGCCGTCATCAAATTCAATGTGAGGTGGTTGTGAAGAACCCATATCAATAGAACGAACGGGCTGGCTTCGGGGCCAACAGATCAATTTATGACAATCGAGTCACCTATGGCGAAGTGATGGAGGATGATGAAGAACAGGAGCTTCGGGGAAGACTTCTGGGCAGTATTTATGCAAGAATCCCTCTTTTGACCTGCCCATGACTATTCTAGGAATTCCCACTAATTCTTTGAGTTTCATCACATGTTTCACCACTATCCTACCTCCCGAAACATGCCTATAAAGAAATCAGCGTACTCCTTTGACGAAACCATACATTCCTTTGACAGAGCCATATATGTTGTCTTGGGCCGAATTCGGGCATATGGGATCCCATGGCGAACCTATACAGGAACAGGTAGATGAGTCGTCTGGGACCACCCAATTCTACAGGTTGTGATCGTCTGAGCATCCAAAGATGCAAGTGGCTCAGAACCCTAAAAAGTATTAATCGGGAATCCCTAGCAGAGCTAATTTTCTTGGGTAATCACGGAAAATGATATTCTGTTCTATCTTGCAGTACACCGTCCACTGGAATAAGCCACCCTTGGCTTACCTGGGCTTGTGTGCTAGTATCCAGCAAGAAGCTTTCATGGAGCCATCCAAGCAACGTTTGGAGAAAGAATTCCTGATCACCCACAAAGAACCTCCCTTGGCGAGCAGGATTTATTAAAAATAAAACAAAAGGACATTACATTATTCGATCCTCACCAGAGGCGAGGATCGAACTCTGGACCTCGGCAGGCACTCCGATATCGAGTGCCAGCTGCTAGGTCCCCCTGGCCAAGTCTGCTGTTGTCAGGTGAAGGAGATCCTAAAATATAACCCAGAAACGGGGAGCGCATGTTGCCTACGCGAAGGGGAGGTCTTGGAGGGAATTGTTGTAAGAGGCTTTCGATCATATGTAGTGTACAGGTGCTGTGCTGTCCTGTGGAAATATCTTACACTTGTAGGCACAGATATCGGATATTAATTTATGTGCTCCATACAGAACTTGAAGTTCAGGTTGAAGTCGATGTGAAGTAAAACATGCTTGGAGCGTGCTGAGAGGCCCCCGTCAGAGACCAATTTCCCAGATCATTCCCTGATAGTCTCTTTCCATATACTCGGCAATTAGTCCGTATGGAATGCTATTGTACAGCATTACACAGTCTATAGATGTTTGCTGATTGCTGACAATCGTCTCATCCTCTAGTAAAGCTAGGAGACACCGAAGGGCAGTGCATTATAGAAATTGGATCAATTGCTATACTGTGTTGTGTGTTTCTCTGCAAGTATAGAGTATGGGGGCTGAATGCCTAGAAGATCAATGCATAACATAGAGTGCAAAGAGAATCATGTACTTGGAAACAGTTCCCAGAGCCCCTCTGAAGTTAGAACAAAGAAAATGATATATACTGAGTCTAGCTGGCAAGAGTCATATACATCGTCTCTTCCTTTGCTTTAATACCTTGGTAACCTCTGCTCCTGTTCCTTACTCTCGCCACTTTGTGGCCTCCCAGCCGCAATAGTGAATTCTATTGGAGCCAGCGAATGGTAAACAGACTTTCGAGCTGCTACTTGGCGACATCCACTGCGTTTTATTTCTTATTCAAATATTCAACTCCCTGCAGCAATAATGCAATGCTGACCAAGTGCTACAGTTACCTCAAGCATCACTTATGCTTTCACGACTCCAGAGATATGTCTGTCAACTTTGAAACTCCGGTCTGCACGTGTTGCGGAAGAGATGTTGACAATAGGGAAGCACACACATCATGCAATATGTGCAAGGCAACTTGGTCGCAAACTGTTCGGACGAGAAACCCTGTCCGCATTGCAAGCGAAAAGACCCAGATCATAGTTCCCAGTGGTGTCCCTCACTGACTGACTGTCCTTGTCCATTGGGCTCCAACACTGCTGCAGGTGCGCCAATAAGGCCCAAATTTTACAATATCACCCTACGCCCCTTCACCAAAACTTATGTTGCCAGGGGTTCCTTGCCCAAGCCACCTACCTCGCTGCTCTTATTACATTGTGATTTGGACTGACCCCGCTTAGGGTCTCTTACCTATCATAATGCTTAATCACCTTTGGATAGCTTCAAATTCATGTGGGTATAGATATCAATCTGCGAAAACTGTTAGGCGGGGGGCCCTTGGTAACATAAATTTTTCGCAAAGGAGTGTGAAGAAACCCTCGATATTGCAGATGAACCACACAACAACAGCAACATCAACATCAACATTCTCCGTCACAGTCCGCCCAATCTCAAATGCAGAGTCATCCAGGACTATCGACGGCTTCGATAGTGGACAGCTTCAGATGGCTAATAAGTAGTCCACCAATGGCAGGAACTCACTCCATTCCTAGCACAACTAGGAGCAAAAGAACCGATGCTAGGACTTCAGGCACAGCTATGAGTATTGCAAAAGCATATGTACTTCAGCTCAGTCGAGGTTTTCAAGTTTGAATGTCTTTAAGGCTCCGGAACATAACGATCTGAAACTGGAAGATAGTAAACAGATCATAGGATAACTCATGCCCCAAATGGCACCAATTGGATGCTAACCAGAGGACAAGTCTGAATCGTGGAATCCAGCTGTCGATCGTCTTCCCGAATCAAGGCAGCCGTGTTGATAACTCGCCGGCAAGTTGGCATGAAGAGTTGCGAATCGACCTGTCGTGCAAATATTTCTTGAAGATCGATCATCGGACTTTATATCCTGTCCAAAAAAAGTCCTTGATATTGTTTACCGCGAGATGAAAAAGGACTGAAGGCCAAACCCGACTTTTTTTTTTTTTTTT
>JGI26058J51888_1000842_pt1 | contig 11507 bp, 7 predicted proteins | sample HigsolmetaSP110D_FD_51888 | JGI IMG/M metagenome (IMG submission 51888) | reverse complement strand
AATGGCGCTCAGATCGCCGCGCCGGAACCGGTCATACTGCGCGTCCGTGGTGTTTGTTTTCAGAAGGTAGATCACCTCCTGATATTCCTCGGCGCTTTTGGTCAGCAGATAATCATCCCGGCTTTGCGCCCTGTACCTGGCGAAGGGATCCTGCACCGGCCTTTCTGGCCCCGCGGTCGCCTCCCTTGCATCCCTTTCCCTCTGAGCGGCCTCTCTGGCCCTCTGAGCGGCTTCTATGATGGCGCGGGCCCCTGAGGGTGCTTCGGCGGCTCTTGGGGCCTCTACGGCCCTCTCAGGGGCTTCTACGGCCTCCCGCACCCGGTCTCTCGGCCTGTCCTGACGGTTTGGCAGGGCGTTGATGCCGTCGAGCATATCGAGAGTCCTGCCCGCCAGCGCCCTGATCTGCTTCAAGCCCTCTGGGGTTCGTCCGTCTGCGGCTGCATGCGGTTCCGGGGCTCTTTGGGGAGGGGTCGCGGCGGCGCCAGCCGGTTGCGGCCTGTCCGTGCTGCGCTCGCTGTTTCGCCCAAAGAGGTTCTTCGCCAGAGTCCCGGCCCGCGCCAGAAACCCTGCGGCCCGCTCCACGACAGGGCGCAAGCGTCCGTGGGCGGCCGCGCGTTCTTCGGTCAGCGCCGCGATCTTCCAGCTGCCCTGCGGTTCTCTGGTTTCGATCTGGCGGGCCTGCGGGCCGATGTGCTTTGTCGGTATCCGTTCGATGCCCTGAGCTTCGAGGGTGCGCCGATCAATCCGCTCGTCCATCCCGGCGCGTTCCAGGGCGGCGTTGCACACCCGCTCCCACGTCCCCCGCAGCATTTCGGTCGATCCGGACTGAGACATGCGCAGAGCCATCTTGCCCGTCTGCAGGTCGCGGTCGCGCAGGACGACATGAGCGTGGGGATTGTCGGCATCCTTGCCCTGATCGTGGACAGCGGCCAGCCACGCCACCCGGCCTTGGGTCACTTCGGCAGCGAAGGCGCGGACCAGCTCGACCCGCTGCACGGCGTTCAGTTCGCGGGGCAGGGCGATGGTCACCTTGTCGATGACGCGGGCGTTCTTGCGATCCGCTTCCTCTTGCCGGTCCAACCATGCCCGCGCCTCGCCACCGCGCTCACCGGCGACGGGAACGGGCATGTCGGCGCCGATCACTTCGCGGCAGGCCCCGGTGCGCGTGATGTAGCTCACATGCGCGCCTGCCGTGCCTGCGGCATGGGTCGATCGGCCAACGCTGGCATGCTTGAGGTGGTAAATCGCCATGCGTCAGCATAGGCGCAGCGGCCCCCTCGATGCAAGGGAGGGCGCACTTATGTATTTGCTGCGCAAATACGTCCGTCAGGCGGGCGCTGCGCCCCTTCCTGAACCTTCCCAGCCCTCCGATCCTGCAACCCGTTGGGCCGGCGATCTGCGCGGGCGCTGCGCGCCTTGCCTGAGCCGTCCTAGCGGACGGCCCAAACCCCTTCTTCCGCTCAAGTGCTATGCCGGTCAGATCAAGGCGACATACCCGGCATAGGTTGCCATGAGGACGATCCCTGCAATCCGCGGCAGGCCTCCAAGGACGAATGCCAGCACGGAGAGACCCACAGCGGCAATCGTCACCCAGATCATGTCGATGGAGGCAAAGCGCGGATCTGCAACGATTGGATGGATCAGCGCCGTGGTGCCGAGGATGCCAAAGATGTTGAAGATGTTCGAGCCGACGATGTTGCCTACGGCGATCTCGGTCTGCTTGCGGATGGCTGCGATCAGGGACGTTGCCAGTTCCGGGAGCGAGGTTCCTACCGCCACGATCGTCAGGCCGATCACCGCCTCGGAAATGCCGAACGCGCGTGCCAGTTCCGTCGCGCTGTCCACCAGCAACCGGGCGCCGATGACGAGGACAACCAAGCCCCCCAAGGTCATTGCCCAGGCTTTCCACTGAGGGGAATCCCCAAGCTCGACCTCAGGGGTTTCCACCTTGCTGGTCATGAAAGCGGTGACGAGGAAGACGATAAGGCCAGCAATCAGCACCACGCCGTCCAGCCGGGTGACATTGCCGTCCAGGAGCATGATCCAGATGGTCGCCGTCGCCAACAGCATGAAGCCGAGATCACGCCAGAGCTTTTTCACAGGGATGATGAGCGGGGCAACGACCGCTGAAATGCCGAGGATCAGCAGAATGTTGGCGATGTTCGAGCCCAGGACGTTCCCGATCGCAATGGCGGGCTGACCTGCAAGCGCTGCTTGCACGGAAACCAGCATTTCGGGTGCGGATGTTCCAAAGCCCACGATGGTCAGGCCGATCACCATTGGCGACAGGCGGAAGTGACGGGCAATGGCCGTCGCGCCCCTGACGAGGGCCTCACCCCCGAAGAAAAGTGCCACAAGCCCAAGAGCAAAAAGCAGATATGTCATGATCGATCCAAAATTGGCCCTGGGGCACGGTTCGATCCCATATCAGATGCCGTCGTTAAAACGACAAGCCCGGCCAATCCCTCATCCTGCTGGCTGTTCGTGTCCTCTTCGGCCGCAGTTTTAGCGGCGCCGTCAGGGTGTAAAAAATTACACTTCCATTTCTTGCCATTCTTTCCTTCCTTCACCCCCGCCGCCTGTCGCGGAGCATGCCAAGCAGCTCGCGCAGGATGCCCAGCAGGGCGCGGATCAGATCAAGGTGGTCGAACATGGTGGATCTCCGATGATGAGGAATTGGACCGCATCACCAGGGCAGGGCGGCGGGGGTTATATGACGGGGTTCGCGGCACGTGCGGTCCCGGAAACGGGTCCCCTTATGACAACCCCGGCGCGATCTCTCGCGCCGGGGTTTTCTGCCGCATAAAACCGATTACGGAAACAACAGAGGCCGGAGGTTGAAACGACGGTCTGCTTTGCGGGACCAAGCAGACGTTCAGTTTGTCATTCGATCGGATTGTAGGTCGGGTAGACGCAAGCGAGTTTGTGACCATCGGGATCGCGTAGATAGGCGACGTAGAAGTTTGGCCCGTATGCCTCGCGAGTTCCGGGCGCTCCGGCATCTGCCCCACCGTTTGCCGTCCCCGCAGTATGGAAAGCACGGACCTGAGCAGCGCTGGTTGCTCTGAATGATGCCATCGTGCCGTTGCCCACAGAGGCTACTTTTCCGTCGAACGGAGGACAGAGGCAGAAGCTAAACCCTGCCTCCAGATCTTTACCCCAGCACGCCCAGCCATCTGCCCAAGCAGGAAGGCGCGGCTGGTTCAGAACGGCGAAGATCGCATCATAGAACTGAACAGCCCGCGTCAGGTCATTTGTGCCCAAGGTCGTGTAAAGAAGCATCCAAATCCTCCCATTGCACCAAGCGACCGTTTCGTTTCAAGCTCGGGATCGTGCTAAGAGCAGGCTAACCGGAGGTATACAATGCTCGATCACGTCAGCATCGCCGTTTCAGATATAGGCAGATCGCTTGCATTCTACGAACAGGCGCTCGCCCCACTTGGTATCAAGCGCCTCATGGCCTATGGCGGCACGGAAGATGTGCCCGATCATATCGGCTTCGGGAGCGATCAGAAGCCCTATCTATGGATCGGGAAGGGCGTCGCTATCAGCGGTTATGTTCATATTGCACTCGGCGCACCAGATCGGGCCACGGTAGATGCATTTTACAAAGCAGCCCTGGCTGCGGGAGGCGTCGACAACGGAGCGCCCGGTCTCCGTCCGCAATATCATCCAGGTTATTATGGAGCGTTCGTTCTAGACCCTGATGGGTGCAATCTTGAAGCGGTTCACCACAACTTCTGATTTGCCTTCTAAACGGTTGGCGGTGCGGCGGCGGGTCGATCAGGCCATGTCAATGTCGGCTGTGGGCTCGAAGCAGACGTTCGCAGGTGGTTATGATCGCGACCACGGCCACCACCCCCGTCTTTTTTGAGGTGCCGCAAGAAGCGCTGTGGCTTGTTGCTTCCATGCGTCCCGGTCGGCGCGCACTTCTTCCAGCGCCTCGCGCTCACGAGCCAACATTGCTTCCAGCCCGTCGATCTTAGCCCGTAGTTCCGGGGTCTCATCGGGGAGTCGCGTAGTGTCCAATTTGGGGTCGCATGAGACGGTATCAATATTGGACATCGGAAAAACGCGATGCAGCTCTGCCGGGTCGATTGAATACCCCCCACCAACCACTTTTTCCGCAGAAATACGGCCTTTTGCTATTGCCCTCTGGATCGTCGTCTTGCTCTTGCCAGCGGCAATTGCAGCGGTTCCAAGGGAGTAACGCATGGGGTCGCGCATGGTCCTACCGCGACCGTTTCAGGGTTGCGTAAATCATGACACCTTCCCCGAGCTCTTGCAGAACCCCGAGAACGTCTTTTCGATGTTTTCCACATTGAGGGGTATACCCTTTTCCCGGCAGAAACGGCGGAAGTCAGAGGCAATGAGGTCATTGTCCTTGTTGCAACCCGCCGCGCGTTTCAGCTCCAGCCAATGCGGGCTGTAGCTGATGCCGCCCGTCGCCGGGAAGGCAATCGCCACCGTCTCAACAGAACCGTTGCGCCGGGCTTTTCGGCCTGTGCTGTGCCCCTGCAACTCACGCCTGGCTGGGGTCGGATCGTCTTTGACCTGCCAGCCGATGGTCACGCTGGCCACCGTGCGCCCGATCTTTTTTGGGGTAGCAATCAGGTCCAGCCGTGAAAGGTGGTTAATCTCGTCAATCGCAGGTTTAAGTGCCCAAGTGTTCAAGTTCGAGAAGCGCGAGAGTTTGCCTTCCGGAACCCCTAGCAGCGCCCGCAATTGTGGCACCGTGAAGGTTTTGGCATTCATTCGATCAAGGTTGGCAAGACTTGCGATGTGCTGAAACAGCAGCACGGAATACTTGCTAGACAGGTGAAAAACTGTCTGACGGTCGAGAATGGCCCAGTGGTTCGAGTTTTCGGCCATTTCAAGGAACATGCGACCGAAAAACCATGATAGCAGCGTATCGCCACTGATCGGGTCTTTGCGGTTCAGCACTGCATGATCGAGCAGCCCCCCGATGATGACTTTCTGTTCGTCGTCACTCGGGTCGCCTTCACGGATCACAACCGCACGCAGTTCTTCGAAGAGCGGGGTCAGGCTTTCGCGGTCATGGTTTTTCATACCATCGATATTGCGAATGTCAGCTAGCCGGATTTCGTGGCGTATAGGATCGGCCATGCGTCCGCCTGCCGTGGCAACCATCAAATGCATCAGCTTGAGTGCTTGGAGGCTGGGCGCATTGCGCATGTAGACCCCCCGTGCCAACTCGGCGGGAAGCACGGTTTTGGTCTGGTCAAAGGCCCGATCCGCGGCCACTTGTGTTGTTTTTCCCATAGGCTAGTTTTTTAGCTATGATTTCTAGCCTGTCAACTTCCGATTTCCGCCCGAAACCTAGCCGATGCGGCCCGAAACCTAGCCGATGCGGCCCGAAACCTAGCCGATAGACGCGCAAGTCAATGAAAGTAAAAGCATATTTCCGCATGAACTATAGAACTAAGAGAACAAGAAGGGCTGCGCCCCTTTTTCAGTGACTTTCAGGGGTGATTTTGGCGCGTTCGGAGACGTCCCGACCCCCACAGACCATGCGCCTCCGGCGCTGCGGGCGGCGAGGTTCAAGACAGGGCTGAGAACAGGACGGGGCTACCGCTCGTACCCATGATCACGGTCGCGGTCGGTCTCGAAGGTCTTTGCCAGAAAGTCCCGGTTGTCCGACATCAGGCGTTCCAGATCGTGCCCCATCCGGAAACCGGTGCTGCGGTTGTCCAGCTCGGCAAGCATCAAGAGCTGGCGTGAGAACACGGGCTCGGTAGTGATGTGGCCAATGGCGCTCAGATCGCCGCGCCGGAACCGGTCATACTGCGCGTCCGTGGTGTTTGTTTTCAGAAGGTAGATCACCTCCTGATATTCCTCGGCGCTTTTGGTCAGCAGATAATCATCCCGGCTTTGCGCCCTGTACCTGGCGAAGGGATCCTGCACCGGCCTTTCTGGCCCCGCGGTCGCCTCCCTTGCATCCCTTTCCCTCTGAGCGGCCTCTCTGGCCCTCTGAGCGGCTTCTATGATGGCGCGGGCCCCTGAGGGTGCTTCGGCGGCTCTTGGGGCCTCTACGGCCCTCTCAGGGGCTTCTACGGCCTCCCGCACCCGGTCTCTCGGCCTGTCCTGACGGTTTGGCAGGGCGTTGATGCCGTCGAGCATATCGAGAGTCCTGCCCGCCAGCGCCCTGATCTGCTTCAAGCCCTCTGGGGTTCGTCCGTCTGCGGCTGCATGCGGTTCCGGGGCTCTTTGGGGAGGGGTCGCGGCGGCGCCAGCCGGTTGCGGCCTGTCCGTGCTGCGCTCGCTGTTTCGCCCAAAGAGGTTCTTCGCCAGAGTCCCGGCCCGCGCCAGAAACCCTGCGGCCCGCTCCACGACAGGGCGCAAGCGTCCGTGGGCGGCCGCGCGTTCTTCGGTCAGCGCCGCGATCTTCCAGCTGCCCTGCGGTTCTCTGGTTTCGATCTGGCGGGCCTGCGGGCCGATGTGCTTTGTCGGTATCCGTTCGATGCCCTGAGCTTCGAGGGTGCGCCGATCAATCCGCTCGTCCATCCCGGCGCGTTCCAGGGCGGCGTTGCACACCCGCTCCCACGTCCCCCGCAGCATTTCGGTCGATCCGGACTGAGACATGCGCAGAGCCATCTTGCCCGTCTGCAGGTCGCGGTCGCGCAGGACGACATGAGCGTGGGGATTGTCGGCATCCTTGCCCTGATCGTGGACAGCGGCCAGCCACGCCACCCGGCCTTGGGTCACTTCGGCAGCGAAGGCGCGGACCAGCTCGACCCGCTGCACGGCGTTCAGTTCGCGGGGCAGGGCGATGGTCACCTTGTCGATGACGCGGGCGTTCTTGCGATCCGCTTCCTCTTGCCGGTCCAACCATGCCCGCGCCTCGCCACCGCGCTCACCGGCGACGGGAACGGGCATGTCGGCGCCGATCACTTCGCGGCAGGCCCCGGTGCGCGTGATGTAGCTCACATGCGCGCCTGCCGTGCCTGCGGCATGGGTCGATCGGCCAACGCTGGCATGCTTGAGGTGGTAAATCGCCATGCGTCAGCATAGGCGCAGCGGCCCCCTCGATGCAAGGGAGGGCGCACTTATGTATTTGCTGCGCAAATACGTCCGTCAGGCGGGCGCTGCGCCCCTTCCTGAACCTTCCCAGCCCTCCGATCCTGCAACCCGTTGGGCCGGCGATCTGCGCGGGCGCTGCGCGCCTTGCCTGAGCCGTCCTAGCGGACGGCCCAAACCCCTTCTTCCGCTCAAGTGCTATGCCGGTCAGATCAAGGCGACATACCCGGCATAGGTTGCCATGAGGACGATCCCTGCAATCCGCGGCAGGCCTCCAAGGACGAATGCCAGCACGGAGAGACCCACAGCGGCAATCGTCACCCAGATCATGTCGATGGAGGCAAAGCGCGGATCTGCAACGATTGGATGGATCAGCGCCGTGGTGCCGAGGATGCCAAAGATGTTGAAGATGTTCGAGCCGACGATGTTGCCTACGGCGATCTCGGTCTGCTTGCGGATGGCTGCGATCAGGGACGTTGCCAGTTCCGGGAGCGAGGTTCCTACCGCCACGATCGTCAGGCCGATCACCGCCTCGGAAATGCCGAACGCGCGTGCCAGTTCCGTCGCGCTGTCCACCAGCAACCGGGCGCCGATGACGAGGACAACCAAGCCCCCCAAGGTCATTGCCCAGGCTTTCCACTGAGGGGAATCCCCAAGCTCGACCTCAGGGGTTTCCACCTTGCTGGTCATGAAAGCGGTGACGAGGAAGACGATAAGGCCAGCAATCAGCACCACGCCGTCCAGCCGGGTGACATTGCCGTCCAGGAGCATGATCCAGATGGTCGCCGTCGCCAACAGCATGAAGCCGAGATCACGCCAGAGCTTTTTCACAGGGATGATGAGCGGGGCAACGACCGCTGAAATGCCGAGGATCAGCAGAATGTTGGCGATGTTCGAGCCCAGGACGTTCCCGATCGCAATGGCGGGCTGACCTGCAAGCGCTGCTTGCACGGAAACCAGCATTTCGGGTGCGGATGTTCCAAAGCCCACGATGGTCAGGCCGATCACCATTGGCGACAGGCGGAAGTGACGGGCAATGGCCGTCGCGCCCCTGACGAGGGCCTCACCCCCGAAGAAAAGTGCCACAAGCCCAAGAGCAAAAAGCAGATATGTCATGATCGATCCAAAATTGGCCCTGGGGCACGGTTCGATCCCATATCAGATGCCGTCGTTAAAACGACAAGCCCGGCCAATCCCTCATCCTGCTGGCTGTTCGTGTCCTCTTCGGCCGCAGTTTTAGCGGCGCCGTCAGGGTGTAAAAAATTACACTTCCATTTCTTGCCATTCTTTCCTTCCTTCACCCCCGCCGCCTGTCGCGGAGCATGCCAAGCAGCTCGCGCAGGATGCCCAGCAGGGCGCGGATCAGATCAAGGTGGTCGAACATGGTGGATCTCCGATGATGAGGAATTGGACCGCATCACCAGGGCAGGGCGGCGGGGGTTATATGACGGGGTTCGCGGCACGTGCGGTCCCGGAAACGGGTCCCCTTATGACAACCCCGGCGCGATCTCTCGCGCCGGGGTTTTCTGCCGCATAAAACCGATTACGGAAACAACAGAGGCCGGAGGTTGAAACGACGGTCTGCTTTGCGGGACCAAGCAGACGTTCAGTTTGTCATTCGATCGGATTGTAGGTCGGGTAGACGCAAGCGAGTTTGTGACCATCGGGATCGCGTAGATAGGCGACGTAGAAGTTTGGCCCGTATGCCTCGCGAGTTCCGGGCGCTCCGGCATCTGCCCCACCGTTTGCCGTCCCCGCAGTATGGAAAGCACGGACCTGAGCAGCGCTGGTTGCTCTGAATGATGCCATCGTGCCGTTGCCCACAGAGGCTACTTTTCCGTCGAACGGAGGACAGAGGCAGAAGCTAAACCCTGCCTCCAGATCTTTACCCCAGCACGCCCAGCCATCTGCCCAAGCAGGAAGGCGCGGCTGGTTCAGAACGGCGAAGATCGCATCATAGAACTGAACAGCCCGCGTCAGGTCATTTGTGCCCAAGGTCGTGTAAAGAAGCATCCAAATCCTCCCATTGCACCAAGCGACCGTTTCGTTTCAAGCTCGGGATCGTGCTAAGAGCAGGCTAACCGGAGGTATACAATGCTCGATCACGTCAGCATCGCCGTTTCAGATATAGGCAGATCGCTTGCATTCTACGAACAGGCGCTCGCCCCACTTGGTATCAAGCGCCTCATGGCCTATGGCGGCACGGAAGATGTGCCCGATCATATCGGCTTCGGGAGCGATCAGAAGCCCTATCTATGGATCGGGAAGGGCGTCGCTATCAGCGGTTATGTTCATATTGCACTCGGCGCACCAGATCGGGCCACGGTAGATGCATTTTACAAAGCAGCCCTGGCTGCGGGAGGCGTCGACAACGGAGCGCCCGGTCTCCGTCCGCAATATCATCCAGGTTATTATGGAGCGTTCGTTCTAGACCCTGATGGGTGCAATCTTGAAGCGGTTCACCACAACTTCTGATTTGCCTTCTAAACGGTTGGCGGTGCGGCGGCGGGTCGATCAGGCCATGTCAATGTCGGCTGTGGGCTCGAAGCAGACGTTCGCAGGTGGTTATGATCGCGACCACGGCCACCACCCCCGTCTTTTTTGAGGTGCCGCAAGAAGCGCTGTGGCTTGTTGCTTCCATGCGTCCCGGTCGGCGCGCACTTCTTCCAGCGCCTCGCGCTCACGAGCCAACATTGCTTCCAGCCCGTCGATCTTAGCCCGTAGTTCCGGGGTCTCATCGGGGAGTCGCGTAGTGTCCAATTTGGGGTCGCATGAGACGGTATCAATATTGGACATCGGAAAAACGCGATGCAGCTCTGCCGGGTCGATTGAATACCCCCCACCAACCACTTTTTCCGCAGAAATACGGCCTTTTGCTATTGCCCTCTGGATCGTCGTCTTGCTCTTGCCAGCGGCAATTGCAGCGGTTCCAAGGGAGTAACGCATGGGGTCGCGCATGGTCCTACCGCGACCGTTTCAGGGTTGCGTAAATCATGACACCTTCCCCGAGCTCTTGCAGAACCCCGAGAACGTCTTTTCGATGTTTTCCACATTGAGGGGTATACCCTTTTCCCGGCAGAAACGGCGGAAGTCAGAGGCAATGAGGTCATTGTCCTTGTTGCAACCCGCCGCGCGTTTCAGCTCCAGCCAATGCGGGCTGTAGCTGATGCCGCCCGTCGCCGGGAAGGCAATCGCCACCGTCTCAACAGAACCGTTGCGCCGGGCTTTTCGGCCTGTGCTGTGCCCCTGCAACTCACGCCTGGCTGGGGTCGGATCGTCTTTGACCTGCCAGCCGATGGTCACGCTGGCCACCGTGCGCCCGATCTTTTTTGGGGTAGCAATCAGGTCCAGCCGTGAAAGGTGGTTAATCTCGTCAATCGCAGGTTTAAGTGCCCAAGTGTTCAAGTTCGAGAAGCGCGAGAGTTTGCCTTCCGGAACCCCTAGCAGCGCCCGCAATTGTGGCACCGTGAAGGTTTTGGCATTCATTCGATCAAGGTTGGCAAGACTTGCGATGTGCTGAAACAGCAGCACGGAATACTTGCTAGACAGGTGAAAAACTGTCTGACGGTCGAGAATGGCCCAGTGGTTCGAGTTTTCGGCCATTTCAAGGAACATGCGACCGAAAAACCATGATAGCAGCGTATCGCCACTGATCGGGTCTTTGCGGTTCAGCACTGCATGATCGAGCAGCCCCCCGATGATGACTTTCTGTTCGTCGTCACTCGGGTCGCCTTCACGGATCACAACCGCACGCAGTTCTTCGAAGAGCGGGGTCAGGCTTTCGCGGTCATGGTTTTTCATACCATCGATATTGCGAATGTCAGCTAGCCGGATTTCGTGGCGTATAGGATCGGCCATGCGTCCGCCTGCCGTGGCAACCATCAAATGCATCAGCTTGAGTGCTTGGAGGCTGGGCGCATTGCGCATGTAGACCCCCCGTGCCAACTCGGCGGGAAGCACGGTTTTGGTCTGGTCAAAGGCCCGATCCGCGGCCACTTGTGTTGTTTTTCCCATAGGCTAGTTTTTTAGCTATGATTTCTAGCCTGTCAACTTCCGATTTCCGCCCGAAACCTAGCCGATGCGGCCCGAAACCTAGCCGATGCGGCCCGAAACCTAGCCGATAGACGCGCAAGTCAATGAAAGTAAAAGCATATTTCCGCATGAACTATAGAACTAAGAGAACAAGAAGGGCTGCGCCCCTTTTTCAGTGACTTTCAGGGGTGATTTTGGCGCGTTCGGAGACGTCCCGACCCCCACAGACCATGCGCCTCCGGCGCTGCGGGCGGCGAGGTTCAAGACAGGGCTGAGAACAGGACGGGGCTACCGCTCGTACCCATGATCACGGTCGCGGTCGGTCTCGAAGGTCTTTGCCAGAAAGTCCCGGTTGTCCGACATCAGGCGTTCCAGATCGTGCCCCATCCGGAAACCGGTGCTGCGGTTGTCCAGCTCGGCAAGCATCAAGAGCTGGC
>JGI26058J51888_1000841_pt1 | contig 11514 bp, 14 predicted proteins | sample HigsolmetaSP110D_FD_51888 | JGI IMG/M metagenome (IMG submission 51888) | reverse complement strand
CCCCCCCCATATCGTAATATGATACCTAAGATCATGATCCATCGAGTCCATAGGCACATACCTACCAGGTAGGTAAGCATGTGTCAACTACAGCTCGAAATCCCCCACGCCCCGAACACAAACCCAACCACCATCGGCACCGCAACAATCAACACCATCCTCGCGCTGAATGTCAACTTATTCCTCAGCCTTGCCTCACGCGCCCCGGCACCGCCACCATTATGATACGCTCCCACAGCTGCTGCGCCGCCTGCACGACCACCGCTGAACTTGAATCCCCCGCCCCGGCGTGGGTCGAGCACGACGTTCGTGTCGCTATTGCTATCGCCGTCGGTGTGGTTGTGGGTGTTTGTGTTGTGCCCTGGAGGGAAGATGTAGCGGTAGGAGTCCGTGTCGGGGTTGTAGTTGTTGATTCCGGGGAGAGGAACAGTAGATGAGGCGGCAAGAATGGTTGTCGAGGAAGCTGAGAGCGCAGTGGTCGTTACATGGAAGGGAACTGCGACAATGGTTGTGGATGTGGATGCAAAGCTGGAAGTGGAGAGTGAGGTCATTTTTTCCCTTCTTTCTCCTTGTCAGGTTTTCCTTTGATTGTTTCGTTTCCGTCTCGATAAATCAAGCAAATACTAAGGTAGCTAAATTTGTTAAAGATACTCAGGTCCAAATGCCCAGGTTACCTAACTCGCCTTATAGTCTTAGAAGCAGACGGGGACAGCCATCCATCCAGAACCCAGCGTGCAAGTCATATATATGTTCTGTGCAGTATGACAAAGAATATCTTTGTCCAAGTTAAAAAAAAAAGTAAAGGAATGACTCAACAAAAAGACAGACAAAGAAAGCAGTGAATGGAATGAGCCTCGCACAAATAAGATCCACGTGCACAGTACAGTGCAGCGCAGTGCACTCAATCAACATGGTTTCCAGAGTTCCTACATAGGGCAACTGGCCGAAGGAGAGGAGGTACGCACCGGCGAGGAATACTGCCACATAATGACTAGGAAGCAAAGTAATAAAGATAGAATCATGGTATTCTCCGTATATAGACAAGAGCTTCACGACAACAAGTAGAATAGAGCCGCCAAGAGTCAACCGGGCCTGACATATACCCGGCGAGAACCTTCCAAGCAGCAGGCTTCGTAACGCAACAAGATTATACATGGAGTCCACAAAGAAGAAGACGTTGTCAACGACGCCAAAGGTGTAAATTTAATCATCCTGTTGTACTGTAGGATGGCAACCTGACAAACTCACCAGTAAGGTTATTTTCACAGGCAGTCGCGTCTCAGACAGGCAATCGATCTTGCTTCACAGACCGTCTCTATATCACCGAGGTACGCGCGTAGAGTGTAGAACCCACCACCTGGACGCGAAGGCTCGAGGCTGATCCCACTAAGCCTACTGCATGAGCACCCGTTAAAATGAATCAATGATCTTCACGAATGCTGACAACTACGGGGAGTCGTTTTGCCCTGCAAGGCTCATGTTCGAGGGCCATTAGGGGACTCCGACGAATTACTCCATATTCCGCGCTGTACCCACTAAAGAAAAGCATGTGTGGATGATCACACAACCATGAGGCCACAACCCAGAGCAGAAGGCCACAACAGTTGCAGTAAATACATCCCGGGAGTAGAAGTCATGACCGTTTAAGATCGCCAGTCCGGTCGAGCTGAGGAGGAGATGATGGAGAAGAGAAGTCTGGAAAACAACTCAGGAGAATGAGGCCTCAAAGAACATGAGAACGTGATATGTGATAATGGGAACATAAACGCAGGGATGTATGTATATGCTTAGATCTGTCACATCCCACTTCAACAAGAACAATGCAATAATAAGGACCAAGTCTTGAATTTGCATTTCTGCACAAATTAGGTTATGTACAGATGTACTTGCATCTCTCTTGTCAAGCCGCCCGCCAAAATCATAACATACACATACTCTGCTCTCCTCTCCTCCATCCAAACCCGTTTCCAAAACCCATCAGCCCTACCTACCTACCTACCTAGATACTTACCTAGGTACCTACCTACCCGGGCACCTACATAGATAAATACCTAGCCATAATCCCGCCTCCCAAACCTCCAACCACATCTCCAAACAAACACAAAAATCTTCCCCATAAACAAACCCACCTCGATCGCCCCGCGAAGCGCAACCGCATCTGCATCCGCATCCGCATCCGCATTCACATTCACATTCATATTCCTATCCCTATTTATATCCCTATCCTTCCTGTTGTCTCTTATCCTCGCGCCCCGTGCATGGACGACACCAGCACCCCTAATCGCGCCCACGGCGGCTGCGCCGCCGCGAAACTTAAACGGCCTGCCGCCTGTTGGGGAGTCGCTGTTGCTGAAGTTGAGGTTGTGTATGTTGGTGTTAGTGTCATGGTCTGGAGGGTAGATGTACAAGTAGTAGGAGTCAGCGTCAGGGTTGTAGTTGTTCATTTATTCCAGGGAGAGGAGGATTGGAATCAGAGGAGGGAGTTGCTGTTTGTGAGGCTGCTGAGAGAGCAGTGGTTGTTGTGACCTGCACCTGGAAGGGAAACTGGGGTAGTGGTGGTTGTGGTGGTAGTGAAGGTAGACGTGGAGCCAGAAATAATAGTGGAGGACACTTTCCTCCTTTTCTTTCCTCCCATCTTCACACCTTAGTCTAGTTGGTTTGGTTACCTGGAAGTTAGGTAAGTAGGTAGCTCAGGTAGCTATATGTGGTTTCCAATGCCCAACTGACTGCTTGTAGCCTTAGAAGTAGAGGCAACCACCATCCAGACAGAATCTAGAGTGCTGTACAGACTCTATGTACCGTAGAGTACGACGGAGAGTATCTCCATCGAGGTAAAAAGAAAAAGCTAAAGCAAGGAAGCAGTGAAGCTGAAGAACCTTGTCGGCTTCTCTCAAGACATTGTGCGCAGTGCAGTGCAGTGCCATTTAGACTTGAAGTGGATTGTTGTATGTATTGTAATGTACAAGCTCCGATCTCGAGAAAGGAAGGGCAAAAAGCATTCAGATGACAAAGAAGTTCGAGGAAGATACACGCAGACGTTGAACGAAAGGAACCGGGTACCAGAAAGAGCATATCTGCTTGCAGAGCAAGTCTTTAATCAGAGTCGGCAAGGAAAAGAGAAAAAAAGAAATCCACAATGCATTTAGACCATTCTCTAGCTTCATTGTTTGACACTCCATTCCATACTCTCGGCAGAGCCGAGGAGAGGATTTCTTGCTGCTGTCAAAGCCTAAATCTCGAGATAAGCAGAGCATCTCGCAACATCGCGACGAGAAAATTGTTTACTCTATGAGGAGGGCGAGGACGGAATTTGATAAAGTGCTGACTAAGCGACTGGGTCCGGGGGCGGGGACGACCCCTCCTTGACGGGAGGCCCGAGCTCCGACGGGCCCGCAGCGGGGCAGCCGGAGGTATTATAGAGTCGATGTCATAATTGTACCTGATGAGATGAAACTCTGCTTTGGAGGGGATTGATTTGAACAGGGAAGCATCCCTGTTCAAGAACGTAAGAGAGATACTACGGAGACGTCACAACGACGATTGCATGCAAATGTTATTAGATATTAGCTGAAGTCGATTCCCAGCATGAGCAAAGAAGCACTGTAGACTCGCCCAGATTATCCTCCCGTCCGGCCGACAGCAAATTTCCAGATTCCTAGTGAGCTCGTTTAGCCGATCGAAAGAGGACGAATCGGTCGCGCTCGATGGGTGCCTTGAACTCCCAACCCGAAGAATCTAAAGCCCGTCACAACCGGAATGGATGCGTAGTACCCACATGAAAAGCAGTAGCAAATACCGTCGAATAGGCGCAGCATCAACCACGAGTACGACTAGATCCACATCCCACACAGTTTGTCTTCATAAACTCGTATCCATCAGACGTTTTGGCCCAACCAGCTGAGCTACCCGGCCATGGACTGCTTTTCCGCCTTGCGTGCCATCCATTTTCGGTAGCCGAACAGACAGATGATACCGGCGGCAACGATGAAGACGATGCAGAAAACTAGGATGACACCGGGATTCGCGCTGGCCCAGTTGCGGTGCCGGTGCCGGTTCCTGACAATCCTGTCCAGGCCCGTTTCGCGCCCGATGAGGCTGATGGCGGCCATGACGGCACGAGAGGGAGCTGCAGAAGTGGTTAGCGAGGTAGCACAAAATCAGCGAGCTACTGCGGGGAGCAGCAAAAGTAGGCCAGCAAGGAATGGATGAGGCAGAATCGCATTCCATGCAGAAGAACAGGGATAGCTCTGGAACTTGCAGACGGAAAAGCAAAACCTACATGATCAGATCAGAGCACGACGGAAGAACCGCCCTCGACCGTGCTACGGCCTGTCTGGATGCGAGTCAGCGAGCAGCCCAGCGTGTAAATTCGAAACAGCAGCAGTGCTGGGGGCAAAAAAAAAAGGACAACAAAATGCCATATAGTCAACACAGTTGAGGTCAGATCAGAAATGTCTGATCTGCAGCGGAACCGGCAGGAGTGGAGATGACTGCAGATGATCGCAATGGGGTTTGAAATGACGTGGGAACTGCAAACTTACCGCAGCACGCGAGCCGGTCGATTGACTGCAGCTGTCAAAGATGAGGTATAAGCTGGGAAGATGAAACGATCGCACAAGATGAAATGAGATAAGATGAGATGCAGCAGAGACAGTGGATGTGACTGAGATGGAAGAGGGCAGAATGGGATTGCAGGCAGACAAACGAGGGGAAGCAGGTTGTAATGACACAGTGGTTGGCTGCGCACATCCAGGGTCTCTAGGAGCTCCGGTGCCCACGGGCCGGGGTGCGGGCGCGCCTGGAGAAGCTGCAGCGGTATATAGACTTCACTCCCCTAGCACCACTGCCCTCCTCCTCGAGTTAATTGCTTCCCTGCAGTTCTTCTTATGAAACACACAGTCAGTCAGACAATTCAATCGGTTCTCCCATCACCAACAATGCTTGGCCTGATGCCAACGACTGAGCTCCAGCCCATGCTCCCCGCAAACAGGACCGAGCACCAGCAGTCTGCATCTCCATCTACTGCACTGCAGCTCTCATATGACGGTCCCTGTCACTCTTCTTGATATCTTAGATCCATATCTTTGACAGTTCCAGCAAAAGCTTCTCCTCATGACTACAAGCCCAGCAAGTCCAATTCTGACAGGTGTGTCATAGTTCACCACATCATAATGATCGAGGCCGTGTCGGGAGACCCGGGAGCACGGCCAAGGGCCACAGTCCAAGGCAAATGGAGCCTTCCAGTGGCCAGCAGTTGGTATAAGCAGAAAGCATCTGTAAAGAGCAAAGGCCAGATGAATTCTGCTTGGTAGCGTACCCGCTCCTCCGTGATGGCTCACTGCGTCATTTCCGGACACTCCGCTTTCTCCGCTCTGAAGAGAGGAAAGCATGGAAAAATCCGTATATCAGCCAAAATCACCAAGGGTCTTTTGAGTCGTTTTCCACCGGCAATCCTCCTGGTCGTCTGGAAGGGATATGGCTGGGCGTGGCTCAGTGGTGCGGGGATTGTTCCTCCTCCAGACCCAGCAAAACATAGGCCGTGCACGGCATCTGAAAATTTCCCGAGATTGTATCATCTTGGAATTATTAGGGATCGGTACTTAAGACACTCGCGACAACCGACTTCACCCCAGCAGCGCGGCTTGCTGCACCTAACGCCATGTCATCGTGGAGATACCCTGGATCCGGTCCCGGGCGACAGGGATGGCTGCAGGGCCAGTCTCCCCTGCTACAGGTAGGCAAGCATCGGTACCCTTAAACATCTTGTCTTCGGAGCATCCAGGATGATGGTAGATGATGAGAGGATGCGCTCACCACTGAAGGCAGTAATAGTACCTCGCCGTAGACGGCCTAGCTAGCTTAGTAAGCATTTGATCCGGGGCAGCGGATCCCCAGACGGTCACGTGCTTATGCCAAGACGCCGGAAGGACCCGGTCCCGCCCGGCCGCTCCCGACTTCCACTCCGCCCCTGCTATTATTCCTTCTAAACATATTCCAGCGCGTCTCGAGATGGTGTCACTGGATTTTTAGATTTCCGTATATGTTCGTCTTACAATTTCTTCACCAAAAACGGTCCCGGAAATTGGTACTCTAACGCAAGGTTGGACACGGTTCTGTGCTGGCTTTTCGTTCCGGTGGACTGGTATATATTTAGTCTCCGCCAAAGGAATTGTCACATACCTAGTGCGGAGTGAACAAATGCGTTAGACTCAAGCTTCGAGTTGACCTTCTGGAGAATGGGGAGTGCGAATATTTAAAGCGTTTAAGACTTCCAGTGGAGAGATTGAGTGAATGGAACCAGTTGTTTGCTTAAATTTTTTGCATCTTCCCGAGATAATCTATATGAAGCAATTGTCTTTTCTACCAGACTTATCCTCCTGTGGCTTCCGAAAGATTTGAAGGGCCCGTTTTCTTTTCCCATGGTCGTTTCGACAACTGGCAATCCTGAAAAAAATGACGTTTGCCAGGAATACCTCCTGAGAGCGACGTTTTATTTCTGGGAGCGCATATTCCATCGGAGACTCTTCCGCAATACCAACGGCTACGATATATTTTCTTGAATGAAGTTTTCGATGTCTTTCTGTGTATGTGCCTTGCAGAAGCAAACACGCCATCTCCATACTGGTCGCACGGAGACTTCCCAGAGATTGACAGAGAAAGGGAGAACAGAAAAGAAAATCAAACAAAGAATGCCAAGTCCCAACTTAGGCCCTATCTCACTAGCATTGAGATTGGGATCGTGCGCCTTGATTGAAGTGGAATAGGCAATCCAACCCATGTACATAGGTAGGCTCCCGCAGACGGAAAGGGTCCATTTCGGTTAATGATGGCGTCGCCAAAATAAAGGCGTCGGGGCAACCCTGCCAACTTGAGAAGCATGCCAACATCCGACTCCTTCGACTTATTATTTAGTCCCTCCCAAGGACATCTCACGACTCACATACTCCTCATCGTCCACCAGTATTCGGAACCGCCCCTCTTACTGATCTCAATGGCCGAGGTCATCGAGCCCCCCGAGCACAAGGCTGTTCGCAGTGCGCTGCGAAAGCTCGAAAAACAACTCTCCAGGCTCCGAATAATACGATTCGGACCCATCGAGCTTGAGGAGGCTTAGATTTGCGCCTTGCCAATGCGCCTCCACGAAAATGGATATCCAGAATTTGAGCCTTGTTTCTTCAAACCATATCCAGCAGACTTTCTCCCAAACCCGGACGATCTTGAAGATGAAGATGAGGAGTTTCCCGATTATGACATGGAGACACAGTTGTCAGATTTCTACAACAGGCCAACAGACTGCGCACGAGGAGTGACTTTGTACCTTGATGAGTATGAGTCCATGTGTTAACTGCATCTGGAGAGCACTCATCCTGAAGTGCCGTGGCACTACATAGAGTACATTTTCACTCTGTCCAAAGTTAGCGTGTGTTACAATGTCAATCTCATTGTGTAGTTCTATTCTCACATTCATGCACAGCTACGGTGACTACAATTTCAAGCCTCTTGAGGAGTTCTATGCCCTCCTAATAGACCTGACTGGCATGCGGTGTCTGTTGGGCATCTACCAGGCAAGGAATACCCCCACATGATTGCTTCAATAATTTACAACGTCGATGGAAAAGATGGCGAGCTGCTCACTCTGATCAGAATCATGTATGGACGCCTCAGCACCAAATCATTGATTGAACATGTCCTCGCTCCGGTGAGAAACCCCCCGGCCTCTGCTCCCACTGGAAATATTTCTTGCCCCCACCTTGTTGCTCATGCCCCAAATGTAGTCTGCACATAATTCCGATGAATCGGGATTAGGTCCTGCTATTCTCCTTCATGGGGCCGCAACACGCCCGTATCCTCCAGGGACATTTTGACGCCAAGAATCTCATCGTACATTTCACAAAGCTCTATGACTTCAGGCGCAAGGACAATGAGACCATAAAACTGTTTGCGCGGTGGTTCCTGTGCCACCCGACTGGCGAAACTAGGTGTATTGCCTCCTAGGCACTGCATGTGCGGACTCGTTATACACCGGCATGCCTGTTTTGAGGAGAGTGGAAGAAACTGAATTTGCTCAGCCAGAGTTCTCGTCGAGTTTCACAAGCGTCTAGCATGCATGCTGTAGCGATCCCAACCCTATGGCAGGATATAGCGGATCGGGGCCTAATTGTTTCCCTTTTATTAGCATATTTTTCCTTGATGCACAACTCCTACCTGCAGCTGGCTGCCGGGAAATCATTTCGGTTATCATTTCCTTTTCCTAATCTTGGACTGGATGCCTGTCAGTTCATGATCTCTTTCGAATTGATGTATGGATGTCTCAACACCATGTTCTGATGCTGTTTCTGAAATACTCTGATTTAGGACAGCGAATCTCTACACTCAGTTTTTTAGAGCACGTCTACTAGGTTAGGTACATCCTGTGACCAGATACGAGAAGAGCGTCCATCCATCCGTGATGTTTGTCAAGTGCTACACAGGTTTATGGATAGATTAGTTTAGGTGGACTTAAATTTCAAGGATTTTGTGAAATTATTACGTATTTAGAGTTCCCATAAAAAGATTATCCATTGTCAGATGAGTAGCACCTGCCTTCAGCTGGTCACAGAAGATGAGCCGCGAGTGAAGGTACAGTATATCTCCCGCTCAAGCCGGCATGATACGAAATGGTAGGAGGCGTTGCCGGTACTCTCCTTCATATATCCATATATGAGACATCGCAAACTATCCCAATACCTTCCCACCGTAACTCGTTATCCCGCCAGAACATGGTAGCAGGGAGTGGCAGTCAACGAGAGATGAATCGAGGCTTCTAACCACAGCATTGCTGTGGCTTGGATTTCCGCATCAGCTGTTGCATATCCTCGGCCAGTATGAAAACGTAAAATTGGTTGCCGCCTACGCAACTTATCTTACCTCGCTTTTGTGATAGACCTGAATCGTCTGGCTGGCTGCAATGCGGGCGGGACAGCGACGTACGTATGAACTGTAAAAGTCCAGAGATTTTCCATGTAATTAAGCACCGGGTCTATTCCCTTGTACCGATGGTTTTAGAACAATGAAAGGGACAAGCCCTAAACAGCAGGAGTACTGTTCAGAGGTAGGATGGTATATAGTGAATCTGGAAAATCCTTCTCTGTTCTTTTGCTCTGGTCTGATTATATAGTTCTTAGTCGGAAGAAAAGCACCATCCAAGGACGGCATTCCAGATGCCGGCCACAGTGCCCTTGCCGTCATCCTGTTTCATTCTGTTGTATGTGATTCTGATTCCTCGCACATCATCGAACTCCGGCCAGTGAGATGTTAACCTCAGTTCTGTCTAGAAAGCAGGAAAATTTGGAATAGTAAGAAAAGAATCAGTAGGAGCAGGAGAGCGATGATAACAAGCAACTCTCCTAGGGTGCGTGTGTCTATATGAATCTAAAAGCGGGCGCACTTTTCCGCCAAATATCGTCACCAACGAACAATGAGGACTAGAGAAGGCGATTACTTCTCTCTGTGGCATATATCAATCAATAGATGGCTTTAATGTTTTAGAAAGTATAACTAGTGTAAGACAACATGACCAACCGTGCCTGGAAAGTAGTGGAAAAAAAATAAAGGACGCATAACAGGGGGTCGTTCTTTAAACGAAGCCATTTGATAGAATGCTTGGTCCCTGCCGCAGAGACTCTGGTGCGCTCGGACATTGGCTTTGAAGACGAATTTTCCTTCGGGCATACGACGAAAATGTCCATCTAGACAGTCTCACAGTAGAGACAATATGTGACGCTGGATGCAGGTTTAAAGACCAGCTCGGCCATAGTATAGCAAAAGAATAAAGGAGGGATGGGGGATAGATAGCATCTTATAATAGAAAACCGAGATCCGAAATAAAATAAAAAAAGTGATGCTAAACATCTCTGGTCAAATAAAAGATGCCAAGTCCAATTGATACGTGAAACTAATTGTCTTCGATATATATATAGATAGATAGATTTTGGATATTCGTCTGAGTTTAAAGCAAATTAGAGAGTAATGCCTTCCTCCTCGATTCACAACACTCTTTCTTATGCTCTGTGAACCAAACAAACACCACAGCGGCCACCGGTGCTCGCCATCATCATGGGCAGTAAGCATGCCCAGACACCCAGAGTGTCAACAGAGGTGTCAGCCTTGGGTCTCCCGCTGACCCTCCCTCGTTCCTGGGCTATGACAGTGCTAAACAGATGCTTTGTACAGTCCACTCTGACACTGACACATAACCGGACGCCTCCACAAGATCTGATGGAGTGTCCGACAAGTTCTCAGAACAACCTCTTGCCAGCTCCACCTTCGTTCATGGCTGGCTGCCATCCAATGGCGCAGAAGAAAGCCTTTAGGAATATCAAGTTAAAGAAGACTAGAAGTCTAGCGCCCCGGGGAGCGCCAAAAAAAACGACGGAAAAAGCACCGGTCCTGGCGGCGAAGCGGCAGGGGCACGCGGGGGCGCGGCGCGGGCAGAGCCAGCAGGGGGTAGGATGAAATCGCAAAACTAGACCCAGGGACTAGGGCCTGCAGGTCCGCCTGAATCTGCGCACGAAGCAGCTCAATAAGAGTCGGCATCGAAAAGAAAACATATCGGCCAAAAAAAGGAAAAAGAAAAAGAAGTGCGCTACAACCTTGTGTGCATTGTCAATCTTGGTATACATGTTGTCGACCTTTGTATCAATAGAACCGGACATGGAAAGAACTTTGTGTGTGGATGAAACTAATTGTCGGTCCCGTCCAGTTGCTGGGATACCTGCCAAGATGACATCAAATGTAAGATTAATCAACTGCCAGCAAGAACTAAAGGTCTGCGGTGGACCGTCGATCTGCAAGACAAGAGATATGTATATAAGAATTGCAAGTAGGTAAGACGGCAAGTGTCCCTTTCAGGTGCTGGCCACCACGGCTCTAGACAGCTTGGTTATCTAAGTCTATCAGGGTAAAGGAAATGGAACTGGACTTATAGACGTTGTGAACATCCCAGAGGCTTGAGCACTGCTCGTAATCATAATCTCAGAAGAAAAGCTGTTATTAATATTGGAAAAAAAAATCTCAATTGGCGTCGAGCCCGTTCTCTTTCCTGGCGCACCTGAACAATGAATGAGACAAGAACAGTGGTCCTCCTTCCGACAACTTCGACTTGGTCGACTGAACCCGATTTAAGTCCATGTATTGATTAAAGCTCTCTCCAGAAGCGATTTCAAATTGAATGTCCATTGCAAGGAATTTTGCTGCGCTCCCACTGCTCTAGTTCATTCAAGAACTTTCGAAGCTCAGATGATGCTATATGTAGATGAGATAAGGAATTACCCCGGAGAATATATGGGATATATATAAAGGGAAAACGGTACTGCCTAGCTTCCCATTAACCAAGAAGATATGTGCAATAGTATATAGTTCATAAACTTGTAGATGGTGGTAAGCAGGGGGGAAGAGTTCAAGAAACCAGGAGTCATAGCAGGAGGGAGGGCAAGAAGTACGTGAAGGCACCTTTGCCATTCCCTTTTCCCCCCC
>JGI26058J51888_1000840_pt1 | contig 11584 bp, 18 predicted proteins | sample HigsolmetaSP110D_FD_51888 | JGI IMG/M metagenome (IMG submission 51888) | reverse complement strand
CGTCAGCAGTACCCCCCCCCCCTCCCCCAACACACAACCCCTGATTGATTAAATTAAGAATCTAAATCTAAATCTATTTAATCAGGTAGAAGCAGCGCTCTCTTTCTTTCTTTCTTTCTTTCTTTTCTTTACGTGCCCCTCCACTACCACTACCACTAACAACAGTAACACTGAAATAAGAGCGACAATGAAACCGATCAGATCAAATCAGATCAGATCAGATGGAGACGATAATCTCTTCTATCTTAAACATTGCATTTGGATTCGTAGTCGTAGATGATGTAGGTGATGGCCATGGCATACCCATCTTCATCTTCCACCAAGGATGAGAGACCAATCAACGAGTACCTTAAATTTAATTTTTTTTTCTAAACTCAACTTCGCTTGCCAACTCTTCTCTTACTCTTCTCTTCTTCTCTCTGTGGAGTAGAGTAAGAAGAGTAAACGAACAACAAACAGGTTTAAGCTGGATCCGGGATCTAGGGACTGATCTGATATAGCTATGCCTACCTACCCTACCTACCTAGTTGTTGGATATGGTTACAACTTCCGGCCTCGAGGCACTGGAGGTTAGTGGGTTAGATAGCTACGTCGGTCTTGGTCCATCGATTTGTGAACTGTATTATACAAAAGCAGGGCGACAGTAACTACTACAACTCTGGGTAGATAAAGGCGCGAAAAAACGGCGCTGCACGCCGGGGCTTGAACGGGAGGTACGACAAAGTGAGGACCAACGAACCGACGGTCAATAAACAGGTATATGAATATTCATATGAGTATTGAGCAGTAAGGGGATTTAAGGCACAAAAGGAGTATTCGTTTGATGATCGACGCCAGGATAGCAGCAAGGAAAGAGAAAAGTGGAGGCTAATACTGCATAGAGGAAAAGAAGAGCCATTAGAGAACACACATGTACCAAAGCAGCAAATCCCTTCCCTACGCGCGTGAAATGTGTCTTTGCCGGCCCCGGCTCCCATTCTCCCCATTGATTGAAGAGGGTGTGTTTAACAACAGGTCATTCATCAGAGTGACACGCAAAATTCCCGCAGATGGTTCAGGTAATTCCCCACGTCACACACACAAGGTTCATCGACTCGAGATTTCCGTTTCGCTTTTCAGTCGCGACCGGTCTTCCGGAGAGTCTCGGCGAGCCACTCGAGACCTTCGTACAGACCATCACCGGTGGTAGCGCAGGTGGATTGGATGTACTGAGGGGGGCGCGTCAGTCAGAGGACCATCGCACGTCCAGGACAGGACATGGACTTACCCAGGCGCGGCGCGTCAGGCTCTGCAGACCAAGCTGCTGGGTGATCTCAGCGGGGCTCATCGCGTTCTGCGCGAAAAGTGGTCAGCTCAGCTGCAAACGAAAAGAGAAGAAAACTCCGGGTGGCAAGCAGAGCGGTCACGTACAGGCAAGTCTTGCTTGTTGGCGAAGACAAGGAGAAGGGCATCGCGGAGTTCGTCCTCGTTCAGCATGCGCTGCAGTTCCTCCCGGGCCTCCACGATACGGTCACGGTCGTTGCTGTCGACGACGAAGATGATACCCTGTGTGTTCTGGAAGTAGTGCCTCCAGAGAGGACGGATCTTGTCCTGACCACCGACATCCCACACGGTGAATTGGATGTTCTTGTACTCAACCGTCTCCACGTTGAAACCTGTAGGACCGCACGAGGCCTCGTTAGCGATCTTGCTTGACTTGCCCTATGACTTCCGACTCTCGCAATAACCGGCAGTGACACGTGTCGGGGACGACTAACCGATCGTGGGGATGGTGGTGACGATTTCACCCAGCTTCAACTTGTACAGGATGGTGGTCTTTCCGGCGGCGTCAAGACCGACCATCAAGATCCGCATCTCCTTCTTGCCCCATATTTTATCGAACAATCTCGAGAAGGTCAGACCCATCTTGGCGGCGGTGAGGAAGGGAAGACTGGACGCGGTGGCACTTGGAGGAGGAGCGAGGTCAGCGCAATCTGCAGTATATACGGGATTGCTTGCTCGATCTCGAAGGAGAGGCACGGAGGGACAAGATCAGCGGAGCGACTGGGGGAAAAGGGATGGATGGACTAAGGGAGAACGAGTGGACGGTCTCGATTTGACGGTGAAGGATTGTGGGGGGGTCCCGTGTCCACCGTGCACCGCCGGCCCAGGGGACGGGAGTGGCGCTGGGATGGAGGAGGCAAAGAGACGCAGGACTTACCGGGAGAACGACGCAGACGAGAGGGTGAGATGGCAGAGCGTGGATGGCGGACGGCGTGAAGGCGATGCGTCTGGCGGAGCGACGAAGTCGTGTGAATTTTCGGGGTGCCAGCAGGTCGAGAAGTTCGGCCGTGCGCGTAGCTTCCGTCACTAAGCAGCACGGGGGACGATATCAGGCCAACACGGTATCTGAGGCTCTGGAACGCGCTGGAAGAGGAACGCAGAGGAGCCAAGCACTCTTATGCGCTGCGAGTGAAGAGGACACGGTGTTTGATGGCGCTATCCTGCCTGCGGCCGGCAGGAGGCGAACTTCGCCCGGCCGCCTTGGCCGCCAGGCTCCATGATTCCCGTACCGTGTGGACGGCATCGCCGCCCTCGACCCTGCGAACCCGTCGATAGGCCGCCAGCAGAGCGTCTTTCCTGGTGCCGGTGGATCTCTGGATGCTCCCCGACGCCCAGGAGGCTCTCGTGCGCTCCTCGTCAACCCCACACCCGATCTGCAGACGACGCGTCGTTGGGGATTACAGCAGTCGTGCATGCCGACGGTGGACCAGATCTGGGATGGAAGCGCTGGGACTACGTTCTATGGACGTCTTGTCCTACTGGAATCACTACTGGATGTTCTCTCATTTCTCCCGATTCCTGGTTCTCACAAGGCGCTGACAGTGAAGTTCTTCTATCCAAGCCCTCCTTTCCGTTTCTGCGAGATCCTGTCCCGAGAAGCATGGACAAACACCCTCCAGAGGGACTGATATATCGTCTTGCCTTCCACTGTGTCACTGACGTACCCAAAGATCACAAGCACAACGATCGACAGGAACATGATCACCCCGAAGGAGACCCAATATGTCCGCGCCGTATACACGCCTTGCAGGTCCTTGATCTCCGTCGAGAAATAGGCGGTCATCAAGCTCACCGGCAGGAACAGGATGGTGACCTTGGCCAGCAGGACCGTGATCCTCGTGAGCTTCTCCACGGCCTGCGAGTCTTTGAGGGCGATGAGGTTGAAGTTCTACATGTCGGACTGGTCAGCGCTGCAGCGCCGAAAAGGAGTATAGAGGACTGACCATGAACGTGAGAGACTCCTTCTCTTTCAAGCAGGTCTCTATCTCGCTGAGGCAGTACAGCCTGATACGATCCACGAGTCGCTCAAAGCGGCCGACAGCAGCGGAGCTCAGGGGAACGCCCCCCAGCGTGTCGTAGTGGCCCAGGATGCCAAGTCCGCTTCTCAGCGTTGACCGTCGTAAGTCCTGAAACTCCAGGTCGTGAAAGGTATTCCCGAGGGAATAGTTCTCCCGATGAGAGCGTGCCTCATCACGAAGCAGGCGCTGCCGCTGCAGAATGCGCCTCATGATGATTTCGTAGCTTTCGTAGAGGCGCTTCAGGACGGCAAGTCGACTTCCCGCCCAATGCAATTCGTTAACCAGCTTTACATCGGGTCGTTCGAGCATTTGCTTTCTCTGTTCTCTGTCAGCTTGCCGTGGGGAGATGATCGTTTGCGGTACAAGAACCCTACAAGCTTATTCAGCATGGCCCCATATGTGTGCTCCCTCCTGGCCACGAGACTATAGCTGGAAAACCAGTCGTCGAAGATATAATAAAACAGCAAGCTGGGACCGTCTTCCTGTTTTATGCTGGCCTGATCAGGTCCAGTGTCGGAAAAGTTCCGGACGCGTATCGTCACCAGGGAGTCGCTTTCAGAGGCGGCAGAATGTTGCTTGGAAACGCCAGCGAATATAAACCCGACATTTCGACGGATCACTCCAAGGACCGCCCTGCGCTCGTCTGCGCTGGGTATATAAGGGCCAGGAAATGGATTTTCCTGAATAGATATGACGGTTCCTGGCTAGAGTCAGAAGCTGGAATACGACACCACCTAAGCAGGGGTTTGGAACCATCATTGCAAAGGATGAGCCAAGACCATATCCTCTTGCCCTCAGGCAAGCCTTCTCCGTTCTCGATCTTTACCCCAGTGGTCGTATAGAGGGAGTTGTATCCGATACACGTATCTGGCAACGTCGTCAGCGCGTTTTGGTCACCATCCATCCACCGGTTGCTTACATTTCGGACCATAGTCCACCGAACAAAAATGCCAAATCTGGTCCACGATCTGAGCGAACGTAAGGTTCTTGAAGCGGGCAGCCTCTTTTATGACCTCCGGATCGGGTATATCATTTAGAGCATATCCGCCTTCGAGATCCTTTCCCTTAGGTGGAATCGATGTATCGAGGTCTTTCGCATTTGAACTATCAGCACTTTTGTCTGGGGCGTGTAATGGAGGCCGTGTCTGCTTCACAGGCTCCGTGCACATCATCGCCTGCAGTCTCTCGGAGACGCCGTATTGGTTCGTAATGCACTAAGGTGGTCAACACAAGGCCAGCAAAACATCAGCAGAAGAAACCAACCCGTATGGAATCCTTCTGTTTCTCGGGCGCCCAGATATTACTTCATCGGTTAGTAAATGCGTAGAAAGGATATAGATCACAGACCTACATCCACCTGGTTCCGAAGCATTTCGGTTTCTGGACGAAATCCCAATCAGCCGATTGTCTATACACACACATACGTTGCAGGAAAAAATAAAAAATGAAAAAAATACCGGCGTGTCCAACAAGGCCGCAAAATCCTCCTCGTCGAGATTCACCGCGCACCATGCGTCGTCGTTGCCGAAATCCAGCACAAAGTTCTGCGTCGCTGCGTCTTGCAAGTGTTTCTGATAATCTCGGAAATGGACGTCTTCGTCGATGTTATTAAACTTCTGAGCCAGGCCCGGTCTGTTCGAGAAACTCGAATAGTATTCGGCTGCTGTTTGCGAACAGCTGGATGCTGAAGTGCGTGGCATCTCTGTCGACGCCATTCCACTTCGGAGGAGTTAAACGATCAGTTATCGATAACAGCTGTGTACTGTAAATAGAGGTCAAGATAAGACTGGTTACACTAAGATTCAAGAAGACAGTCTTGAGAAATCAGGCGACACAAGACAATATATATATATATATATATATATATAACAGCACCACACGCGACGACCTCCATCGAAACGCTTCTGCAGCCTTGCTTGTTCAGCGCTCGACTGACCGCGGTCACGAGGCTGATACACAAGCTGGGGTTGCTTTGACAGGGGTGGGCGCGAAGCGCAAGCCATCTGACTCGCCAGACGGCCGACGATCATCGTTCACGGCGCCAACTCCATGCTGTTCGATTCGCAAGTAACTGTCTTTGAAGTCTTCAGGGGACAGGCCCGTTGCTAAGCTTTTTTCCTTGCTGTCTGTCTCTCTGCATCGTGTTTCACATTCATGTCATCGGACATCTAAGTAGTTGTCGCGTGCTCTTGCAGGGGAGGAATGGGATTCGGCCCGTTCTTCAAGCGGACCCCGCCATCATCTCACTTTTCAGCCGTCAATGGTCTGGATGGCTGTGCAAGACATGCATGCCCTGCACGGATTGTTAATAATAGGTCACAGCAAGGCTGAAGGTTATATATGGCCATGCTTCGCGGGATACCCGTGAGTACGGGAACCCGCGGCGGGCCGGACCTCGACCGGGGGCTAGGAGAAGCTTGTCGAGAGTTCCCCAACTTTGACTACGTTTGGAGACTAGATCAGTTTCCCCCCATGACTCACAATAAACCCTATTCAGCTACGCGCCATGGTTCCCACAGCGATTATTCTTCGAGCATCTGCTTGATTGCTCGTATTCGGATTGCCCTAGTGGTAGATGAAGTACTATTTAGAAGGTGTTGCCAAAGCAAATCTCCACCCGATTAAATCCATATTGGATCGTCTAAAGTCCAGTGTCCCGTCCATAGAACACAATAGTCATGACTGTCCCTTGTGGGCAATTTCAACGACTGCGGCGCCCTCACGAGTGAACAAAAATCATACAGGGTGGGTAAGATGCTGAGTGCTCAGTTAAGACTCATTTCTGACATTGTCTATCATCAGGCAATTCACCTAGTCGAGTCTTCCATATCGACTGTCCATTATGACGAGAACTCCGCCAGGGGATGTGATACTGATTCCCAGAGAATTCCCTTCTCCTTCAGCCCTGAAAGGCATTGTCAAGCGCTACAAGGCCAACCGCCTGGAAGCGCTCCAGCGAGACCCAGGCGCTTTCTCATCTACCTACGAGCGCGAGAGCCAGTTCCCTTACGAGACCTAGGTCTCCCGCATCGAGAACCCACTGAGCAAGACGTTCGTCGCCATCGAAGAGAAAGACCCAACCCCAGCGCAAAACAGCTACGACCCAGTGCAGCGCTTGCTGGAAAGCGAATGGCTCGGCCAGGTTACCCTTCTAGGACCTAAAGCGCTACCTCAAGAAGGGACCGAGACGTCAAAGCCATGGCAGGTATTTTCCGGACCTAATGTAACTGAAGCGCCAGGTTTGAAGAAGCTCCAAAACGCGCATGCGACGTACCTCATCGTGGGGATGTTCGTCTTACCACACGGACGGAGAAAGGGACACGGCAGGCGACTGATTGAACGGGCGTTGATGACTGCTCGGGACCAAGCGAAGGGCGCTTCCGCAGCCCGAGTCACGGTAGGTATCATTGTGGAACCAGGCAACCATGCCGCGCGCAGACTGTATGAGGGAGCTGGGTTTGAGATCCAGGGAGAGGAGTTTGGTTGGCAGTGCAGAATCATTGCCTGTGGTCGGAATGACAAAGCATATCGAGCTGGAGGCATGATATCTAGACTAGAGTCTGCATCCATAACACGGTAGATTCTCCGTATATTACGATAATCCCATAATGTGGCTTAGATAGCATGAAAGAAAGCATTCTGACATTTGATTGCTTCCATGCTTTGACTCAGGAGTTGTCAGTTTATCTGGAGCCCTGGAGGCGTTCCGAGATTGGCAAATCGGGGAGCGTTAGGGCAAGGCTAGAACAAAAGCGGCTAGCGCCTCCCGGCACCCACAACCTCTGAAGCGGGATGGAGAATTTCCACCGTAAAAAGAAGGCGACCGCACGAGATCGCTCGCTTTCCCAACCTCCTACGACATTTTACGCGCAGAGCCACACCATAAGAATTTGAAACAAAATTCTTTTGGAAGACTGTAGCCATCATGTCCAAAGTCACAGTCGGTGAGTTATTTCCGCGTCCCAGGGGTTGCTCGTTTGATGGTTTCGCGCGGAGCAGTCACAGACTGACGTTTTCTGCGTGTCTCGAAAACAGCCGGAGTGCGCCAAAATGTCCAGGAGTTGCTCGACTACTCCAACAACCAGAAGAAGAGGAACTTCCTCGAGACCGTCGAGCTGCAGATCGGTCTGAAGAACTATGACCCCCAGCGTGACAAGCGTTTCTCGGGCACCATCAAGCTGCCCTCCATTCCTCGTCCCGGCATGACCATCTGGTGCGTTCTCTAGCCCTCGGTAGAGAAGGGAATGGATAATTTTATAGGCTGGAGGGATATGCAAAGAACGGGGTTAGCTGACGGTTATATGGGTTGACAGTGTCCTTGGTGACCAGCACGACCTCGACCGTGCCAAGCACCACGGCATTGACGCCATGTCTGCCGACGACCTGAAGAAGCTGAACAAGAACAAGAAGCTCATCAAGAAGCTGGCTCGCAAGTACGATGCCTTCCTGGCTTCCGACTCTCTGATCAAGCAGATCCCTCGTCTTCTGGGACCCGGTCTCTCCAAGGGTGCGTTCCGCCTTCGATGTTGATGATTATCATGCTTTGTTAGATGAATAAACTAACATGTTTACAGCCGGTAAATTCCCTACTCCGATTTCGCACTCCGAGGATATGGCCAACAAGGTCAACGAGGTCAAGTCCACCATCAAGTTCCAGCTGAAGAAGGTGCTCTGCCTTGGTGTTGCTGTTGGCAACGTCGCCATGACCCAGGAGGAGCTCGTCTCCAACATCATGCTTGCCATCAACTACCTTGTCTCCCTGCTGAAGAAGGGCTGGCAGAACGTTGGTAGCCTTGTCATCAAGGCTACCATGTCTCCTCCTAAGAGACTCTACTAATTTCCCTGCGCTTGGTTCGCATTGGGGGTCATTGAAGCACTTGTGAGGTAGTATCTTGCTGTAGTTAGGCAAATATGAATCACAGTGCTTCGTTCCTGAAGCATAGATACCTAGGCTAAGCCCAAAAATGGATTATAATTCATGAAACTAAATATCATTGGTCCAACGCCTCCGCGATTCGTGGTATCGATATTGGAGTATCATTACAGAATTCAACATAGGCAGGATATATCTAGTAGCAGCCAAGCATTATCCGGCTAGCGTCATTTGTCACTGCATTCCTTCCATCAAGTCCGATTTGTCCAATATCATCCCTCTCATCCCAATGAACTCTCGCAGACTCTCCCACTCCTCGCCTTCCTCCTCACCCCTCAACCAGGGCTCTTTGAAACCCCACGCACACGCAACCTTGTCCAGTGCGGCGCGCTCCTCCTCCCGGAGCCAGCGCTGTCGCAATGGGGTTCCAGGCAGCCACACCACCCGCTCCATGTGGTCGTTTGCCGTCGTGATGGCGATGATTCCAACGGAGGCTGTGAACCCTATGTATGCCAGGGTCGCAGCAAAAGCGATTCCCGTCGCAGTACTGGGATCCATCGTATTCTGCAGGGTTGCGGCCCATGACGCTACAGCATATGATGCAGCCGGGGCAGCAGCCAGCCCGGACAGCGGTAGAGCAGCCTTCTTGAAGATCTTCGCTCTGTAGAATGCGGGCGCGCAGAACGTGTTGTCGATAATGTCCAGGACGAGGGGTAGGTTCTTCTGATCGATAGCGACGTCGAGAGCCATGTTCGCGAGCTCCGACGGAATGGCGTTCTTGACGCTCTTGGGATTCTGCGGGCGATACTTGATCGGCGAGCTGTTCGCCTCGGGGACGGGCTTGTTGGCGTAGAGGGCGAAGACCTCGGGGAAGTGGTCTGCCTTTTTCAGCAGTGTTTGGATCTTCGTGTAGTGTTCCAGCGCCCCCGGGGATATGAAGACCTTCTCGTCCCGCAGCAGCTCGTTGGCAAGTTCTGAAATCGAATCGGTCACCCGCCGCGCTGTGCTCTTGGCCACACTATCTGACAGTCGCGCGGTTGGGGTCTTCTCTTCCAGGCCCAACAGAGAGGAGGTTGCATTGCCCTCTTCTTTGTTGGCGGGAGACTCATGCTTGTCATGCTCTTGCAGGACTATCGACTCCACGATCTTCCGGCACTTCTGTAGAAGCTGTATCACGGTCTCATCCGACGGTACGGAATCCGAATCGCGAATCGCGCGGAACTCCTGCTGTACTTTCCGGAGAGCCGACTCTGGGTCATCTGGTATCGAAGTCTTGGATGCGCTTGAGGCGAAACGTCTGGTGATAGACGGAGCTGCTGCCAATGGCACCCTCAGTGCGCGCTTCGACCGCAAGCCGGCGTCAACATCGCGGCGGTTATGCAGCAAACTGGTGGGGGTGCATTGTGGCAGAAGTGGCCTGCGATGGGCAGCTCGGACGGTGGAGAATTGGCAAAATTGACAGACCGGAGCCTGGAGCCGTGCGCTCCTGTGTGGCCTGAGGGCGATGCCCTTCATCGCTGCGGGAAAGACGTCGCGGTGTCCCGAGCGACTGCGTTGGCGACGTTTGGGCACAAAGAGGGCGGAGACGCTGATCACGGCGCTTACTGCCGCGCAGCACCGCCACCAGCCGCGCCGGTTCCCTTCGACGTCCTCCATGCTCCTCCGTACAGCTCTCCGCCTGGCGTCCAGTCAGTCATTCACATCGCACAACAATCTCCAAGCTCACGTTGCACCGTCCATCTGGAGACGGTGGACGCATCCTCTGGCTGGCTGCAACCCGGTTTTCTGCGTGCAGCCTTTGGGTTCCAACCCTGCCTGGGTATCTACCCAATATAGATACCCGTTCAGAGCAAGATGCCTGCTCCTCCCCCTCCACCACCACCTCCCCCGCCCCCAGCAATGGGGGGTCCTCCGCCCCCTCCTCCTCCTCCGGACACTCTTCCGTCGAGGCCTTCAAAGGCGGAAGTAAAAGATAGGGTATGTTCCGAGAGCTGACAGCGCCTTTGATTGTCCATGTCGTCATCTGTCCCCGGAGATGCCTGTACCCGCAGCGGATGGCTAATACCTGCAACAGAGCGCGCTTCTTCAAGATATCACGAAAGGCACCAAGCTAAGGAAGACGGTGACGAATGACAGATCCGCACCTATGATTACAAAAGATGCAGTTAAATCAGTCGGTCCAATCGCCGGCGCGCCGCCTGTGCCAAAGCCTCCTGGAGGCCTTGCGCCTCCTGTCCCTCCCGGAGGAAACAGACTACGGAGTAATAGTGAAGGACGTTCCAACGGAGACACCACTAGCGGAAGTATTCCATCTGCTCCACAGATAGGCGGTTTATTCGCGGGCGGAATACCCAAACTGCGAAGTCGCGGCGGGGTTGATACGGGCGCAAATCGAGATGCCGCATACCTCTCTGATTCAGAGAGCTCAAGGCCGGCGCCTCCCTCAGCGCCAGCTCCGAAACCCCCAGGTGCTCCCAAGCCTCCTGAAGCACGTCCTCCTCCACCTCCACCATCTTCAGCGTCTCCCCCATCTCCCCCAGGTGCTCGAAAAGTCCCACCGAGACCGGCACTAAGACCGTCGTCGAGTACCTCAACAACAACGAATACCGCCCCGGAGGCTCCTCCGCGTGCTCCTCCGCCAGTGCCCGGTTCAGCAAGACCACCACCTCCTCCACCAGTCTCGAGGAAGCCCTCCGCAGCAGCTCCGCCCCCTCCTCCACCTCCCTCGTCTGCCAGCCCAGCTCCTCCAACGGCTCCGCCTCCTCCGCCTTCAGTGTCCGCTCCCAAACCTCCTCCTCCTCCTCCCGCACGATCTACACCCCCACCTCCTCCTTCGGTGGCGGCCCACTCCAATGGAGTGCAGGCAGCTTCGATAGCGGTGCAGGCCGCTCGAAACGCCTTTTCAAACAACAACAATCATGCGCCTTCAGCCCCTCCACCTCCTCCGCCACCTCCTCCATCTACGTCCGCACCGTCAGCACCTCCAGCGCCTCCTCCACCTCCTCCGACTGCCCCTCCGACTGCCCCACCTGCTCCTCCTTCCCAACTTCCACCCCGTCCGCCGTCTTCCTCCCGTCCTATCTCACATGGCGACCAACCGACCCAACCAGCGGCCAAAGCAATGCTAGATCCGAGTTCGTACACGCTTACCAACGGCGGATCGTCTCCGTCAAGCCCCGGTGGCGGAATCGTCAGGATTGAAGACGACAGATTCAAATTCCAGAGCGAAAGCCTGTTCCCGAAGCCACGGCCGTTCCAGGGAGGAGTTCGAAAGTATCGTGCGGGACGAGGCAGCAGCGTACCGTTGGATTTGAATGCTCTGACCTGAACCGTATTGAGGTATTGATTGAAAAAAAAAAAAAAAAAAAAA
>JGI26058J51888_1000839_pt1 | contig 11608 bp, 12 predicted proteins | sample HigsolmetaSP110D_FD_51888 | JGI IMG/M metagenome (IMG submission 51888) | reverse complement strand
TCCCCCCCCCCCCTCCCCTGCTCACTTCCTTATGCATCATCTCATCTAGGAGAGGAAAGAAAGGATGGGTTCTTTTTCTCACCTGCTCGGCGGTAGGTAAATAGTATAGTGATTATGGGTATCTCTTCTAACAAGGTAAGGTAGGTAGACGTAGGTAGGTAGGTAATTAGGCAACAGCGGGAGGGTAAAAATAAGTAAAGAAAAGTGAAGGTTCTGTGAGAAGAAAAAAAAAAAGAAAATCCAGGAAGAAAACATAGAAAGTGAGGGATCGAGGGACATAATTTCCAATTAGGCATCAGGAGAAGTGTGAAGTTGACATAGGAACCTGTGGTCGGGCACAGAGAAGTAATAGTAGGGGGTGAGATTAGAAGAAGGTATGCGAGCAAGTCAAAGCAGACATTAAGTATAGTAGGACCTTCTTTTTTTTGTTAAACAAAGCGCCAGAAATCTCGAAGACGCATAAGAACCCCTTTCCTTCCTTCCACCCAGACATGAAAAATGACAACATGCAGTCAATGGAAAGATACATGCCCCCTAGTTCCGCACGGCCTGATAATACAAGGGAAATAAATCCACCGCGCATTACCCTAATGCTGCCTAATTAGGTAGATAAAATATTCGATTGAGCAACGTCGTCGCAGAGAACTCCACCTTCCAAACCTGACCTTGGGAACCGCCTTCAACCCGAGTAAGAACCAGAAAAAGAAAACATCATGCTGTAGCGAGTGGAACGGACATGTCCGAGAAGGAACCTATCCATCACCGTCTAGAGAACGACTTCTTGAGAGTCGCCTGGATCCTTTCCGTACCAAACTCGGAGTGGAGGGAACCCGCCGTGGGACGGCGAGAAATTTGCTGGGCATAGACGACCGCACAGCTTTTCTGTCATTTTCCTTCCCGCTGCTATCAGTCTCTGCGTCCCCATTCACCTGGATCTTCTTAATCCGTTCACTTAGAGCTCGTCGAGTGAGGTCCAGCTCTCGCTCCAGCTCCTTCGCCGCACGGGGTTCGTCCGTGGAACCACTAAGCTTCTTCCTGTAGGCCCTTAATGTGCGGCAAACCTGCTCTGTTGACAAGTTTAAACTTCCTAACTCGCTATTTTCCGCGTTCCTGGCGCGGGATCGAAAATCCATTGACGGATGGCGGACGCTATGACGAGTGGCCGTCTTTGTCTTCGGACTTTGCGGTGAAGGTGACCTGCCTCCAGACTCCAATGGAGTAGAAGTCGTAGGCGAACGGCGACTCGTTGACGGCGGCGGGGTGGTGGCCACGTTTCCATTTTTGAGTGGGGGAGGAGCTAACAAACACCGGGATGTCTTCCTCCGGATCCGTGGTGGAGACTGCTCACGCTCACGCGCAGGTGTAGGGCTAACGGCTGGGCTGTCCACCCGCTGGAACTCGGCGAGCTCAGAACGGGAGAGGATACGACGAATAGGAGGTTTGGATGCCGTCAGTTCTTTCACAGGAGTGTCCTCTTCCTCCCCAACATTGGGCTGGGAAAGTTCTTTAGGCTGTTGTTGCTGCACTGAGAGATCCCATATCATGACCAGACCATCCAGACCAGTGCTAATCAATGTCCTCGTCACCGCTGATTTGGAGGTGGGCGATCTGCTCTCCAGAAGCAGCACATCACTGACGCCTTCGGTATGGCCGAATTCCCGGGCGAGGAGTGTATCTCTCTCTAAGTCATATACTCTGATTGATTTATCCGTACTGGATACTCCAATGAGAAGTTTTGGGCTCTGCCCAGGGACCTCACAGCTCATAGTCAAAGAGCTCATCACAACGGCGTCATTTGTCTCAGGATCGGATGCCCGAAACGAGTGGATATGCCGGCCTGAGGAGACATCAAATCTTTGAATATTCCTGTCGGTCGTGGAAAAGACAACAGTATCCGGATCGTCCGGAGCTAGCGTAATGGACACAGGAGACACCTTCAAGGTGACGACCTTCGCCATTACAAAAGCAATAACGGTTGTCCCATTCACCTCTCGAGTCACGCGTTCGCGTATTATGACTGTGCGGTCTGCGGAACAGGAGAGGAGCTTCTCGCCATCGTTCATGAAAAGTAGGCGTCCCACAGCCCCTACATGGTCATCCATTGTCTGGATCAAGTCGAAACTATCATCTGTTTTCTTGAAAAGCTGAACCATACGATCTCGACCAGAACTAGCGACTAAGCAAGTGCTAGGGCCGGATTGCACTGCAATATCTGCTACCTCACCACCGTGAGCTCGAACCTCGTTAACGCATTTCCACGGCTCTCCCGAAAGGACCCTGTAACGAGCATTAGCAGTGTACAGGGAAGAGTCGCTCTAATCGAATCAAAGGTACCTTAGGACACCGTATCTATCGCCCGAGATGAATGATTTCATGTCCTCTGTTGCCCGTAAGACTTTTAATTCGTTCAAGATGTCATCATCGCTCGCTTGAAGCTGTTCAAGCTCAACCTTTTTCGTAGCTTGGCACCGCCCTTGCATATTCCAGAAATTTACTGTCCCTCCGCAAGACCATGTGAAAAAATCAGCATCGTACGTGTTAGGTAATTTGAGTGCACCAATTCCAAGAACAGCATCCCTATGAGCAGGCATTGATGTCTCTGTGGGACTCTGCTCATCTTCCTGGTCAAGCGCATCAACGGGACAAACGTGAATCGCATGTGTGGCATCAACCGTGACTATGTGAGTGGAGAGAAATCCCATAGCGATGATCGCGGGCTTCTTTCCTCTCTGACTCCCTGGATCTCGGTCCTGGGGAATAGGAGAGGGTGGTGCAGATGCTGTTGACGCCCGCAAGTCATCAATCAGGAATCTCTGCATCTTTCTGCCCCGTCCTCCGAGCCATACAGCTCCCAGGTCAAAGTCGACGGTCAATGAAGTGATGCCAAAGCTGACATATTTGACCAGTGATAATTTCTGACCACCCTCGGTGTCATCAAGGAAGCATACAGCACCAGTGTCAGTGCAGACGACAGCCTCATGATCAGAAACACTCGCCACGCATGTGAACGTGGTCTCACTCAGAGACCCCAATAAACAGTTTCTCCCAGACAGCGCCTTTGGCGTCGAGGAGTCTACGTTAAGACGTGACCTGGAGGGTGACCCTGGAGTCGCATCGGCTAGTCGCCAAACTTTAACATGTCGTACACCAACCCTGTAGAACATGTCAGCTACAATTCATGACCTGGGCGTTTCCAGGAGCGCCCATACGTAATCAGGGTTTGGCCCATCCAGCACATATCACGGACGAAGGAGGTACACTTATTAGAGGAGTGAAGCCTAGCAGCTCCACTTTTGAGATTGATGGCCCATACGAAGAGGAAACCGTCATTCATGTCCCCGAGTGTTGCCAAATACTGCGAGTTTGCGCTGAATGCGAGACTGCGAACACCAAATGAATGCTCACTCAGAACAGTCAGAGGGACATCAAGCGGTGAATCTTTCGCCGTGGAGAAGATTAGCACCCTGGGATTATAGCCAGTCTTTACAAGTTAGCCGAAGGATCATCACTCAATGCAGTGTCTCGTTTCATGACATACCTCTCCTACTGCAAGGAGTCTCCCATTGGGACTAAGTGCGACGCTGGTAACGGCCTTTATTCTTTCTCTGGACGACGATGTCCGCGAACTACCTCCGTCTGAATCCCCATGAGATCCCCCGTAAGCAATCCCATTGACGCCAGATCTGCTAGCAGGAAGGGTCTTACTACTCCGCGCATCCGGTGTCGTTGGAGGGGTTGATTGATTGTAGAACGAGGTCACTGGATTTATGCCAGTCGCAGTTGGGCGTGCTCGGAAGAAACGCTGAGTGATGTTGTCGTCGGCATCGATGTCCGCTAATATGGCCGCCGATCCAGCACAGAGAGCAAAGGACTTGCTTGGTTCGTGGCTAGAAAAGCCATTGGGAGATGATGTTGTCGTTCCTATCACCGTCTGTAGAGACAGAGTCGACTGATACGGTGTGGGCTTGCAGGGAGTCCGCGTACTTGGTCTCAAAACGGGCGAGTTTGAGGGTGTGATCTTGAGTGATGCTCCCGGCCCCAGCTTACTCTTCCCACTCGACGAATTACTTGCCATCACCTCCAGGAACATGGGCCGCTGCTGGTGGTTCGATGTCCCCAGATAGTGCTGACCTTATTTGCATTTCAGGTTTGGGCTGCATTGGTCGAAACAAAGCGCCCAGTGCGTCGATTTCCGCCGAAGGGCACGACCCCCGCAAACAAAGGAGCAATGAGAACCAAGGATGCCGTCATGCAATCGGTGCGATTGGGTGGAGTGGTGCAGGTGCGAAGACGGTGGCGCGAGGATTGGCGAAGACGGAGCAAAGCGTCGAGGTCGAGAGAAGTCGAGAAGGAAAAAGAAGAGCGGTCGTAAGGAAGTCAATGAAGGAGTGACTGGGGCAAACTCAAGGAGATGGGCGCGCTGGGACGGATGGATGAGGCCGACAGACGCACAGTGAACAGGGAGCTGAAGCTGAGAGGTCGGAAGTCGTTCTTGGTGCATTCCCAAGCTCCTGGGGCCGACGAATGGTTTGTGCTGCCCTATCCGGACTAGAGCCAGGGACGAACTCGACGCGAGCTGCGGACGGAGGAAAAGGGGCATGCACGAGTCGCGGTCGACCGCAACCCCGATACTGTATTATTGGTAAGTCCCTGTGCAGAGATAATCTCTCCAGCGGCTAACAGAGCCAAGAGTTAGGGGCGTGTTGAAATTGGCCAGTCTGCGGTGACCTGCGTGTCACCTACCACGAAAACACGATCAGGGTCCTGGACGCTACGGCGTGGGCTTGTCGGGGGTGGATCAAGCAAACAGATCATACTGTGGTCTGTTCGGCGCGGCTGCGGGGATTCCTCGCAGCCTCAGGCTGGGGCCGAACATGTCCTGTTACAATCTTGAGACGGGCGTCCTTGGTCGTCAGAGGCTCAGCTCTATGACTCTGTAAGCACAGAAACCCGTTCCCGGATCCAAATGCAGCCTTTTCACTCCCTACCTTCCATTGCGCTAATCACGATGTTTCGTTGATGAGCCCTTGCTTCCAGGATGCCATTTAAAACAGGATCTCCCTTTCCCACCATCGAGGCGATTGTTGGCCCGTGATAGGTGAGACATTCTTTGGCGCTGTCTGCACTCCTTCTCCAAGTCCCAGAGCAGTGGCTTAGCTCTTTGCTCCCCACACGTGGCGCCCTCCGTGATAAGGATTACGTTGTGATACCTCTCAAGAATCTTACAAGTCTGTAGAAGATGGCGTAAAGACAGTCGATTTATTTGCGGACATGGAAGATATACACATTTTTTACTCAATACTACTCATTGGAAATTTTGATGATTGATCTGCCGTACTCCGCCCAAGGTATTCTAGTTCTTAAAGCTGGCGTTATGTATGGGGTTCCCGCTCTAGAGTCGACCTGCGCCCCTCTTAACAGAGGGGGTCTATCAGAAGAAAGTCGTCAGACAATATGACAAATCCAATCAGTTCTTAGCCTATGTCAGTGAATGGGTTCCTGTCGAAAGTGGTGGTGCCCAGAGTGACTCGTGGGCAAGCTCCTGGGGCTGCTCTTAAATGTCAGATGAGAAAGCAAGTAACAGTGGGATATAGCCGAAAGAAGGAGCATCTGATATCCATTTGATATCAATGACCTGGTTGAGAATGGTGAGATGCTCTTGTGGATAGGTAGTCAACCCGGCATGAAATTCCTTTTTTTCATGCCAATGATCCTAATCTATGTGAAATAGAATTAACGTCAAACAAGTGTGAGTGGCTGATATAACGTTGAATAACTTCAAGCATGTTCGAAGTGTGAAGCACTGTACTGTACATGGCCATGGTTTGTCGAGCTGCACTGAGATTGCCTAATTTGTCCTCTAGAACCACTTTGAGGCTTTATTTGCTCCATCCAATATAATCTAATTTTTAATTATTTTCATACTGGCTAATCGCAATACGAAATTCCCAAACAAGCATCCATATAGCTGATGTTCTCTAAGTGGATTCATACTCTGATTGGAATCGTAGACTGTCCCTCACGTGACCATCTTCCAAGCCTTCTAGCGCTGCAGGACAGCCCACGCCTGATGCCATCTTCCAGAGCACCTCTCAAGCAGACAGTCAACGGAGCTTATCTATTTGCACCAGAGCTATTGCTCCTCCTTAACGAGTCTGCTAGACCAGAATGCCGCCAATTTGTGCCGCATCCTCCAGGCTAGCATTCTCGACTGTTCTTCGAAACATTCTCCGTGAAGTCTCCTCCGAACCTCGACTTCAACCAAGATCTCTCTACGCATCTAGAAATTCTTTTCTGTCGAAACCATCTCTTCGTTTAACTCGCAACTTTGACAGTAGACGATCTTTATGTTCTTCGCAGGTGCTGCGCGATTCTTCGTCAGAGAAATCTGCTCCTCAAAATTCCGACGATGTCCTTGCACAACCACAAAAGGTAGAGAACACAACAGTTGAGGCCAATCTGGATACATCCTCGCAAGGATCTCGGTCAAATGGAGGGGATTCTGGTACGATAATTGCGGGAGAGAGTTCACCGGCGACAATCACAGCCGGAGAGGTGCGTACTAAGGAACGCAAAAACAAGAACTCGAAAGATTCGGCAAACGACAAGAACATTTCAAAAACCGCTAAGTCGGCCAAGGATTCCGGGAATCACAAGTCTAAGGACACAAAGTCCGCTAAGAAGAAGAAACCAGAACCGTGGCAAATCCAAAAAGAAGCGTTGAAGAAGAAGTTCAAAGAAGGCTGGAATCCTCCAAAAAGGCTCTCACCAGATGCCATCGAGGGCATCCGTCATCTACATGCCACAGCGCCGGATCAGTTTACGACTCCAGTTCTCGCTGAGCAGTTCAAGGTGTCTCCGGAGGCTATCAGGCGGATATTGAAAAGCAAGTGGCGACCTACACCAGAGGAGATGGAGGATCGCCGACGACGATGGCAGAGACGACATGACAGGATTTGGGCTCAACTGGCTGAGCTGGGTCTCAGGCCGAAGAGAAAGAAAACTGCGTACGTTTCTGATGTTAATACTTTGTATGATCGCGATGGTCCTAAGCCGATCTGAGTCTACATCTGAGTCTACCTTCTTGTTGTGCGATGTTATATCCCGGACTCATCACTCGTGTAATATAATAGAAAGCCTCTATGTGTAGTGGATAGATGACTGAGGTAAATTGAAGCTGCTACTATAGCAGTGTAATATCTTTGACTGGCGTTGCCAGGCTGCCACAGCAATAGTACATTTCACGCCCTTGTGGCCTGCGATCTTGGCTCTCTGAGCTCTTGAATGGATAAATCGAGACTCCTAATCTCGAGATCAGGAATCTCGGTAGCAGTAGTTGAGTCCTGAACGGTAGGGCTCTGGAACGGCCAACCATACGCTGTCCGGACTCGTGCCTGAGGCATAAACTTCTCCAGCCACACGAAGCTAACTCCTCTTGTCTCCAGGACTGCGGAGCGGACAGGAACCTCCTCCGCCGGAGCAACGTTGCTCAAATGACATGTGTTGTTGATGGGTCGCATATAAATACTCTTCTTCTCTCGTCCATTATTGCCTCAAATGGTAGGCTTTGTTTGACAGCATGCCAAGGCCAGCCCATCTCTCACCCACGGCGCTCGACCTGACCTCCTCTACTCGCCGCCGGACTCTATATTGCCAGCTCAGGTCCCTTCTGCTGTCATCCACCTATATGGTACCAGACCTTCACTCGCCATGCCTTCCGATATCCAGGTTTTCGTAAAATGGAAAGAGCCGACCATTTTTGCGGGGGAAGATGTCGAATGCATCATTACCTTCAAGAACGTGGCGGAGAGCGGCAACCCAGAACAAAATGGAGCGCAGCAAACCTCCCATCAGAGGAAAGTGTCCCGCACGATCACCACAGCCTCTAGCGGTGACAGCTACTTCTCCCTGAAATCTCCGCAGAGTCTCTTCTTCAGCAATAATCGACGCTCCCTTCCTGGCAGTCCTCGGAACAAAAACTTCGACCGCTCTCATCGCCCATCAGCATCGCTGGGTTCCCCATTTGGGGCATCTCACAGTTTCCCGCCTCTTCAAAGCCCCTCCAAACTCGGATCCGGGCAGCCTTCGAATCACACACACAAGAGATCCATTTCGATTTTGTCTATAGACAGTGAGGGTGGTAATGACAGGACTCCGCTTCCATCGCCGTTCAGTCGCCCGAGCACATCCAGAGGCCATGGCCGTTCTGCAAGTCTTCAGGTCTTACCCAGGAGGAATGGAACCTACGACGAAGTTTCAACAACAGGTATCCAAGATTTCTTCAAAGGAGATGCCGAATGCAGCTAATAGTATGGTCTAGGTGGGCGAAATTCCAACCGTGGCCCTATTTCCGGCGATTCTCTGTTAAGCCCGTCGATCAGAAACCTGAGACTTGACGGAGATCGTCAACCCAGAGTCGGCAGTCCAGGATCTAGTTCATCGAGTCCAGGGGGACCAGCTGAATCATCGAGGGCTCCGAATAAGCGTATTAGCCCTTTGCCAACGGATTTCAAATTCCCGCCGGTTCCTGCGACAGCGAATGAGACTACTGGGAATATTTCTATACTCTCCCCATCTGTAGCTTCAGGTGATGAAGCCCCTACATCTGGAACATCGAATGCAAGAGATGTTTCCACTCCACCGCAGCTTAGTCATCTACCTCCCGTTACAAGGATTATATCCAATTCCAGTATAAACGGGAGCAATAGGAGCAGCGGGGAATTCTACTCTTTGAGTAATAATTCGTCCGAAACTCTCGAATCTGAATATGCATCTTACTCTATTAACCGGGCGCGATCGAATCTCTTACGGCACAGGCGGCATATTTCCAATCTTGAGCCCGTTGGAAGTGCACGCGATACTCAAACACTGCTCATGGGATATGCCCAAGTCAGTGCTTCGTTTACTGTCGACGGTTCACTAATAAACCAAGCTGCGTTTGAAGAGGTTAAGCGGAGAGGAGTTCTGGGTGGACAAGGGAGCGCAGCTGGAGCTCCTGGCGGGACAGAAAAGTCTCGCAAGGGCGGCGGGCTTTTGGGCGCCTTGGGATGGAGTGCTATTGAGGAATCCATTAGTGGACTTCTTTCTAACGGTGACCTTGATGGTCTTCGAGATATGCGAGGTGTTTCTTCATCAAAGTCGATCCCATTACTCTCCACTCCGCAGTCACTCCTATTCGTCGATCTTCGCCTAGCCCCAGGTGAAGAGAAATCATTTTCATTTGCTTTTACACTCCCGAGAGGGTTACCTGCCAGCCACAAGGGGAAAGCTATAAAGTTCTCCTACAATCTGGTAATTGGCACCCAGAGGCCTACTGGTCCCAAAGAAGCTCAGCATGTCAACCGCATCAACGTCCCGTTTCGAGTCTTCAGCGGTGTGAATGGTAAGTACCGTCTGTAATATCTTTGTGCTTCACATGCTAACTGGTCCAAGCGCGGGGAGATATTCTTGGTCACGATCTTATGGCCCCTTACATACTTCTTCGGGACGAGGCCAGAGTACAGAAATTAGGCAGTAGTCCTCTCCAGGAAACGAAGAAGAGCATCAGTGGGCCTACGTGGACGTCTGCCGCCGAATTTCTATCCTACGTTGACGAGCTTCTCGAACAGGACACTCGTCGAACTTCACTGCTTTCGCCAACAATCTCACAAGAAAGAAGCCCAAGTCAGGACATACCCAGGAGCCCTCCTTCCTGCAAAGACGCGATAGATCTGGCCATTCTTCGCAGCAATCAGGTCACGAGTTCGAATCGCAGTGCGAATCGGTTCGAGATTGCGCGAAATGGGCGCAGGATTGCAGTCGTGGTGCTCAATCGTCCGGCTCATCGCCTTGGCGAGACAGTTTTTGCAACTGTAGACTTCACAGGCGCCGCGCTACCTTGCTACTCCCTGAGGGGAACTTTGGAGTCGTCGGAGAAAGTTGCCCCCACATTAGCTGTCCGGTCAAGTGCAAGCATCCACCGAGCCACCCGTCGCATCCACGCTTCCTGTTTTGAGAACACGCTTTTCTCCACTAGAGTGGTGTTCAGTCCCGCCATTCCTATCACGGCAACACCTACGATATTGACCAGCGGAGTGAATGTCGAGTGGGAGTTACGATTTGAATTTGTGACGAGCTCGCATGTTGATCATGAATCTGGACTCTCAGGCGCGAGGTTATTAGAGACGATCGGAGAAGATGACAGAGGGCAGGTTTTCTCTTCCGTTGAGAACCTCTCCTGCGAGTCCTTCGAGATCTCTATTCCATTGACGGTCTACGGTGAGACGGTTAGGGAGCCGTTGCCTGAAGAGAATCAAGGTTACTCAATATGAGCTGCGCTACGATCTGAATGCTGTTCTTGAACGGCCGTTGAAGCGTCCGTGCATGCTGGTCCCGCCGGTGCGGTTATGTTCGTGGATATAATCTTTCCTTTCGCGCTGTGTGTGTTGGACAGAGCAGTATTTATGATTTTTCAAGGGATGATCAGCGACATGGTTTATGTATTAGCCCTTGTCTGCCTTCGTCGATACCCTTGGGCTTCATTCCTCTATTAATTAGGTTAAAGGGGCAGTTCTAGCGTTTGAGATGTCTGATCGCTCATACTTAATATCATGGGGACTTAGACCCGTCTCTTATATAAAAGGGATAATTTCACAGATATTGAAACCGGGCCGTGTGAATTATGAAGGAGTGGAGGTTTTCATGTCACGGATCAAGATCGTTAGGATGTATTCATTTCTCCAAGCACTAATTCTAAACTGCTTCACTTTTGTGTGCTAGAATATTCCTAGTTTAAGTGGTACACTATGTTAGGGTGCTACCAGATAAGCTGGTTTCGATTTTCTGTCCCCACAGGGTTCCAAGGGACTGGTGTTGAGACAGAATCACTAGTGAATGATAGAGCAGTAAGAGATGATTTGAACATCTGTCAGAAGACCATCACTGAACACGTGGAGATCTAGTCCCGTCTCTTTCCCGCAAAGCAGTTCGAGATGGAAATATTATTTTCACGAAGTCGGCGATATGATAACCCCACGTGATAAGACGGTCACCGGGGCAACGGGCGGGCGGGCGGCGTCTCCAGGCGGGCATCTCCAAGCGCCGCCTTAGCCAAAGTCCGATATCGTGGAGAAGCATGGTCAGTGCTATCTCAGTCCTGACAGACTGAATCTGTGATATTCCAGCTCCCTTTTCTCATTTACAGCATCCAAACTGGTAATAGAAACTCGCGGTAAGGTTTACGCTGCTCCATATCAAATGGAACTAGGTCGAATATGACGATCTCACTGACTATCGGGCTGCCTTCGGAATGCAGGTGAATCTCAATCCAAATCACGCACTGGCATACACACGAGGCACGTTGTTCGTGGAAGACCGTTTGAGAAAGGACCTCCTCCTTTCCCATCCCCCCTCGAAAGTGGGATACGAAGACAATGGCATCATTCATCACTACAATGTCTGTCCCCTTTGGCTTCTCGCCATAGCCTGGCAAACCCATCCCTCCAACCTGCACCCTCAATCAGCCCGCTCCATGCAAGACCCTCAGTGTCTCTCACCCCCCTCCCCCCCCCCTTCTCTGAGTCCCCGTCATATCTCTCGCCCGCGTACGAGCTCTCAAGGAAGGTCTCCA
>JGI26058J51888_1000837_pt1 | contig 11677 bp, 9 predicted proteins | sample HigsolmetaSP110D_FD_51888 | JGI IMG/M metagenome (IMG submission 51888) | reverse complement strand
GGGGGGGGGGGGGGAGTACATGATGTATAAAGGAGGGGACGGTGGTCGGAGACACACCAACAGAAAAAGACAAGCAGAACGCCCAAACCGCAAACAAGCAAAAGAGAAACGGACAGTGTGTCGGAAGCCTCCAACGGGGTAATGGAGGTCCCAACGAGGTTGAGCCCTATCGCATCACCCTCCAAGGATGCAGGTCCGTTACATGCAAGGAAAGTCGACCCAAAACCGAAACAAGAAACAAAGAAATGAACGACGGAGGGGCTTTAAAGCCACACAATCCGTCAGCACCACCACAGGCAAAACAAGGGAGTCGCACTAACGGGTCAATGGAGGGACCTACGAAATAGGTTCCAATCACATCGCCACAAATGCAGGCTCCCATACATGCAAGGAAATTAAAACCCGGAACGCCCAAAAATGCTGTCTGGTGTCCCCCGCCCCTACATGCAAGTACAGCACAAAAATGAAACAAAAAAGAACAAAACAAGGGCAGCACAAAGTCACCACCCGCACCCAACACCCCTCCTCGGCTTACAGCCTCGGCTCGCCAGACTCCCCCGCGGGGTCAAACTCCCCCTCGAGCCGGCCGTGCATCAGCTCCGCAACGATTTTCTTTCGGAGCATGGCGATGTCAGCAGGCCCGTAGGACAGGGGCTCGAGGCCCACAGCCACCGCTTTGGCCGTGGATAGGAGAAAGACCCCGCAGTCGCTGCCATTGTCCTGCTGCGGGGAGGCGGATGGGAGGACGGTCCACTCCTCATCCTTATAAAGGGATCCAAGCTCCCCCCGCAGCCACTCCTTGACCTTGTTAACGTGGGCGAGCGACAAGGAGCCTAGCGAGTCGAAGTGCTCAATCGTCCTTGCGGACGGCCGGATGACCATTAAGGTCCAGTGAGCACTGTTGTGGACAGGAACGAAAACCGTGTCCACATCGAGGAGTTTCTCCCCTCCAATCTTGGCGCGAGAAGCCCATCGACGGACTGACTCGTACCCTCTGTCTCGAAGATTGGAGAAGAAGAAGGTGTTGAATGCGTGGAACTTCGGCTGGACGTTCCGGCCGGCATTCCCCGTGGACCTCCGCAGGTAATCGACGATGAGGGCGAGGTACGCGTTGATCACCTCATCGTTAAGCCAGGCCATGTGCGTGTAGCAAGTCGCAAGGTCCCTTTTCGTCAGTGGGTCGCCACTTAATGTGGTCCCAAGCTGACGGTTGTTGGGTTGGGCCATGGCTTCTTTGAGACGGGCTTCCCACTTGGCCGAGAGTGGTCTAACAGCGGGTCCTTCTGGACGGATGCGGCGGCCTTCACGTCGCTTCTCCTTGTCAAGTTCCTCGATCTTGCGCCATTCAGGAGCAAAAATAGATTCTTCGCGCGATGGAGACAGAGGGCGACGCTTCGGTTTGAAGAGTTCAACAGCAGAAACAGGTCTCCCGAGAGGGGTAGCAAACTTGAGCCATTCGGGAATGCCATTCTGCAATGCGGTTTCAACTTCGGGATGAGGTCGTCTAGTTACTGCCTGGTCAACAACAGGCTCCGTTATGGGGGCGAGATCTTTGTGCACAATTTTTTCAGGACGCAGGTGCGGTGCTATCTCAGTGCGAAGAAGTGGCTCGACGCGAGGTGCTATTTTCGTAGTAGGTGGTTGGTCAACACGCAGTGCGGGTTCGGGTCTCGCCTCAGTGACCTTGGCCGTAGGTTCAGGTGCGAGCGGAGCAACTGCTTCAGCCACGGGATGTTCTTCTTGTGCAGGAATATCGTGAACGGTTGGTCTCTCTGTCGGCTGAACCAGAGTCGTCGGTACAGATGGTTTGAGATAGCGCTGCCATGGTAGCACGAATTTACTTGGAAAAAAAACCCATTCCCCTCTTCGTGGTTTGCGGCGGTGGCGGGGTTCAAGTTTGACGGGTTTCGAAACACCAGGATACTTTGTGCCACAAATGCGATGGAGGATGTCTTTCAACCCGGCGGCTATGCGGCAGATTGCGGACTTGGGTGTAGTGCTGCTGGCCTGAACTCGCCTCTCTCGTTTCTTTGATATGCGGGAATCTTTAACTGGGGGCAGAGGACGGGTCATTGAGCTTCTTTTGACGTCTCTCTTAGAAATTTCAGCTTTATCCTCTGGATGAGCAGGGGCGATGCTAGAAGAGAGCGCCGGAAACGGATATGGTTCGATAGCAGGTTTAGATGCTCTTCTCGCTTCCCGCCATTGGCGACTTTTCTCCTTATGGCGCTCTTCCTCTGAGAGACCACGCAGGCTTCTTCGCTTGGGTCCGACATTCCTCCTGGGCGACCGACACGGCTCGATTTGCTCGCGCCTTTCAAAAAGCTGAAGTGCCCGTCGTTTGAACGAGTTTGCGACTTCCATAGCACCTTGGACAAATTTGACCACGGTTCCTTTCGCACGAAGAGTCTTTGAGATAATCTTGTGAAGAGGTAGCCAGTGAGAGCGCCAGAAGAGAGTGACATCTCGCCCGTCGTAGACAACTGACATCTTCCTCATCCTCCTGTCTTCAGGGTCAAGACTGTACACTTGTGGGATCTGTGTACCATCAGGCGAAATGGGAACGACAGTTCCAGATGCCTTGCTCGGAGTCTCCGGTAGGGCGCCAGACATAAGAGCGACTTGATCTCTGAAACGACCGTTGTCATCATCAGAAATCCAGAAAGCGTCCTGGGCAGGAACTGATAGAGGTTGTTGTTTCGAAGTAGCTGGCCAGCCGCCGGGAATATAATCGTGAATGGTCTCTTTAAGTGCGTTGATACCGTCCTGTTTCGCAGCATCACAAAGCTCATGCATACGACCCCAGCCTTCAGTTGGCCAGTTATTTTTAAAAGTGACGGTGGGAGGGTAAACTGTTTGTGGGTAAGATGAAGAAGAGTTTTCAGCAGCGGTCTCATTTCCACCCTTTGTAATAGTCTGGCCAGTAGAAGCTTGAGCATGTGACAACTTGGAAACAGTCGCTTGTGGAGCAGGGACGGGAATATTCTTTGTGGCTTCTGCACTGGCATCTTGATCAGCGTCTGCCATGTTATGGTCCATGTCCGCCGCTTCGGTCCGACGCTTGTACTTTTGTTTGCGGAATCGATAGAGAGCAACTCTTCGGTGACTATCAGCCATGATATCTACCGCACTGGTATCCGGATCATTTAGGACTCGCTTTCGTGGTGCAACAGGGCAAGATTTGTAGGTACCACATGTGGGGCAGAGAGGCTTCATCCAAAGGCTGCGGTTATATGTTCTGGGAGACGAAGCAGATCGTAAAGCCTGGATTCCACCTTGAAATTCGCGAGGTTTTTGGCCCTTGAGGCGTGCAATAGGTCGTCCTTCGAGGTAGAATGGGACTCTTCCATCTTCGGGAATGGCATTCGTCACATCCTTGGGATTGTTTGGAACTCCTTCTCCAGCGTCTTCCATATTATCATCGTCTGGCAAAGTGTCGTTCTCATCTGATGATGGCTCGTGGTCCGTCTCGTCATCAACATCAATCATGCAGTGGTCATCATCCGAGTCCGACTCGTCATCCAGCACGCGATCCGATTCGACATCCGATCCAAAATCCGATACAACATCGTCATCCATGATGCCAAGACAGACCAAAGATAGAAGAGTAGATAAAACCGTCAGACGAGTATCGGCGACTTTGATAGGTGGATAAGACACGGAATGTCTATTAGAATAAGAAGAGATAGAAGCCAGACTCGTGGACTATTTTGACAATGGAAGATCACACGAGAGGCAAATTAAGATGGCCGTATCCGTATCAAAAGCGTAGATCTCGGAAGCAAGTTAAGACAGACGCGTCGCTGAGGTCTCAAGAGGAGGGGAATGCTTGGAAAGATGAGAGACGCGTAGCCAAGGTTCAGATCCCAAGACAAGGGAGGTAAATAAAGACAACCTCGCGGGACTCGCGTTGTCGAGAAGAGTGGCCAATTCAGACAGAGACGCGTTGAGGGAAAGTAGATAGTTGCAAGGCGTAGGCACCTCGAAGCCAAGGAGATTGATAAAGACAGCTCCGAGAGACTCGCCTTAGATTGACAATTGATGCAGAGAGTCACGAACGTGCAACGACGAGATGTTCTGGAAGTGGATAGCAGCAGAAAGATGCAGCACGACCAAGCAGATGGGTTGTGTGAGAAGATGGAAAGCTAGAGAGAAGATGGGAGCATGGATATGCGCGCGGATGAAGAGGGTGAATGGTGATGAGTGACGGAGTTGGAAGAGTGAAGGTGGAGATGGTGAAAGAGGACGAGAGGTGAAGGGAAGAGTGAAGGAGATGAGGGACGAGGCAAACAACGCGAGTCAGGCTCCATCAAGTGAATCCATCGTGGGAGGCACTGGAGTCTTCCTGGAACGGAAATTGGGACACCGGAGGAGCGCGAGGTGCTTCTGGAGCTTCGGCGGAGCGCTGAGGAGCTAGGTTCCTCGCCCTCAGCACCCGTCGCGAACTGGAGTTTACGGGGAAAGAAAGCCTGGAAGCGCTGCAGGAACCGCGCTGCGAGATCTGCCCGCGCGCCAGCGGGTCACGTGCAACGCTCCCCCGCGGTGCCGCCCCCGTCACCGGGATTCCCGCGCCAAAGCTTCCGGTAGGGCTGAGTCGGCGACAGCTCCTGCTAACGGCCTCGACGGTCGATCTGGAACGGATACGATGCAGATGGCACTTTTCATTCCGCTGGCACAATCGGTGCAACTTGATTAAATATACAGACAGGAGTCTATCTTTTCAAAATCAACTTGATGATATCAATACAAGAAATAATTACGCAGCATCCTCGAGCGCCAGCAAGTCATCCTATCCGGCCAGCCAGCTGGAACCAGACCCGACAAGTCACTCGACGTCTCGCACACCTAGACCCAGGAACTCGAACAGCAGGGGGCTCCCCTCCATCACTAGCCAGGAGATTCCTGAGGAAATTTCATTAGTAGTTGAAGGGCGCAGACTCGTCGTAATGAGGCAGTGACACTTACCTGAATATACGATCAGCTTCGTCACGACTTCCACGTCGTACCGCACGCGAGGTTTCGTGATCCTGGAAAACATATCCTCTTCATCCGGTCCCTCCGGTCCATAATCGGGTCCTGCAGGTGGAGACGGCGCAAGCCCCGAGCTGCTGTCCCCTGCACACGTCGCTTCTGGACTGTAACGTGGAGTGCCAGTTCCCATCATATGCTCATATTCGGCCAACTTAGACTGCGCCTTCTGGATTGTTTCCGCCGCTGGCGACACCCTGTTTGAGCTAGGACTCCGTCTTCGGTCGGAGGAGACGCTCTCGCGTCTGCGTTTCTCACGGTACGCCAGTGCCTCATAGGCATCTGCTTCTGACTGAGGGCCAACAGACACAGCTCGCCGTCTGGGATGGCGAATAGAAGTAAGAATCGAGGGTATCTCAGAGACGTTCGGAAGCACGTCATCGTCCTTAAGATGGCCAGGAATCTTCTTGTATTCACTTCAGAGGACGAGTCAGCTTGTGAAGAGCTAGTCACTTAGACAGTGAAACTTACGATGCCTTGGTGAAGAACCTCCTGGGAAGAATGAGTCCCACTTTCTCCAGCACCCGGAAAATTGGCGGAAGAATTCGCAGGAGAGACGGCTTCATAACCTCTCGCCAAGCAAAGATGGCAAGCACCCCAACCACGATGCGGAGAATAGTCTTTAACCAACCGATGCTTTCTAGCCGGTAAGGGATAGTAGCAGGAGTCGGTTCCGTCCACGAGAAGCTTGTCTGCGCATAGTGCCAATACGCAGTCTCAGAACCCAGCATCACCCCGGCGAAAGCGACACTGTCGTCGAAGCAAGGACAGTCATCTGCCGGCTCAGGGTGGATACGAACTAGAAAAAGAATGATCAAAACAACTATGGCCACCTCTTTTACCGTTGCCGAGAGTATCCACTGGTCATACATCTCTCCGTAGGAATACCGTAAGAACGCGATAAAGGCACCGAGACAGCTGCCAACGATGACGTCTACAAAACCGTGCATACCGCAGTATAAGCGGCCAAAAACGATAGAGAAGGCGTAGATGTACAGAAGTACCTGAAGTATTATGTTCTTCACAGTGCTAACGGTCGTATCGGGCGAATTGAGAAGGGAGAGGCAGTAGACGGCAACGGAGACCGCATTTGTAGAATGAGTGGAAGGAAAACCGTACTCCAAAGCGGCCGAACCGGACATGGTGATACGTTGCAAGGGTGGTGACAACGGTCGAGGAAGACATAATAGGTCTTTGAGGAACCCGCTGAAGAAGACACCGCAAGCTAGGATGTGTATGATCCTGACAAGCACAAATCGTCAACCGACGCTGTTCTCCCGTAGATCGTGCATCCACGCCATCTGCTGGTTTTAGAGAACCTACCCACGCCCCAGACTAGTATGTCCGCACCAGAAGAGAATCGGCAAGCACACAATGAAAAATGTATGAGTGCCGAGATTGGCTGTGAACGCGAAATAGGAATCGAGAGACGGGGTGCGTATCTTGTCCTGGAGCCACGCAAGGTACGGAGTCTCGTACCGGATCAGGGGAAGGAGTTTTTGTCGAGGCCAGTACCGCCATGGGGGTAGCCTGTTCTGGTCTATGTCGGAACATCCGAGTTAGCTTTGAGGAGATCCATCTGGCGAATTGACCAAGGACAGTGTGCGAGAGGTCCGTCCATACAGTGGTTCAGACTCCTCAGCCCAGCATCGGGCCGTCCGTTTTCCTCCTTAGCCATGCTGTTGCGACCGTGCTCTTCGTGGGAATGCTGCTCTCTCCGCCCTCCATAGAAGCCCCGTCATCCAACCTCTCGTATCGCGGTCGACAACGTCAACGCATTTGGACGCCGCGGGTGGCTGTCAGGGGGAGCGAGTGAAAGAGAAAAGAGAGCTGGGCGCGGGCCGATGCTTTTTCAGGAGGCCTTGATAAACCGAGTCGCTGATGGTGGTCAAGATGTGAGCTTCCCGCGGGCGCTCGTGCGCGTCGCCTTGGCCGCGGCTTGGGACAACGTGGTAGGCGCCCTTGCTTAGTCAACGCCGTCCTGGATGCATTCGGTCGCAACCTGAGGAGATTGATGCGGTACTTGACAGTAGAGTATTAAAGAATTGTCTCTTTGATCCGAAGCGATCTCGTTGAGTAAATCCGAATAGGATTTAGGCCAATTGACTCTGTCTAATAGTCGAGTTCTACTGTACCTCTACGGGACGTAGTGTGGATGAGACCGCGCAAAAATGGTGTCTACCTAGGTAACCCTAGGTATCTACACAGTATAGCCACATTCATAAGTAACAAACCTAGAAACACAAAACACCCCTGGGCCTTATCGGGCGTAGAATTGGTTGATCGCGCCAAATATCAAAGAAACGATCTTGTACCGCCGGCCTTCCCTTCTCTGTAGCCGCAGCTAACGACACGTTCTGCATTCAAGCCCGCCGAGGTTCAACAGCGCGTTGAAACCTCCCAATAGCCACCTGCAAGCACGTGGCAAGACGGAGGGCCGACATTAAAACCTTTATAACAGTTCTGGGGAGCGAGTGAACAAGGTTGATGGAATGTTGTACACGTCCTGCCACGAGCCTCCCTCGCGTGGCATAACAAGCATGGCTGCGCAACGGACAGCGGCTGCTTCTAGAACTTCTAGAAAAGAACCGATCACAGCAAGGAGATCTCGACCTAGGACTAGCTGCAGAAAGCATTGGCTGCGGATACCTCGATAGAGATATCATCTGGATGGAGTATGCATGTATGCATGCATGTGTATACCGGGCAGGCATGGAGTACAGCGATGGTAGATATTATCGCCGGGTTAGCAAGCTTAGCGCTGGGGGTCATAACACGACGGATTATCGACACCGGGCCAAATCTCCGACGAGATGGCCCCAGCGGAACAGCGACAACTCATCAATCGCGGATCGCCCTGCTAAAAATAATCGCATCTCGCCCGGGAGAGTCGCTGCCAGGGCATCCCGGAGCGGGCTCTGGCTGGTGCGCCCAGATCGACCCGCCCATCTCCGGGTGCACGTCCCGTTGCCATGGCAGCCCTGCCATGGTAAACAGGCATCTCCGGGTTCATATCAGCTCTTCCATAGATCGCTGCATCCTCCACAAATACTTGCCAGGATCTGGCCATCCATCTCCTCTCCATCTCTGGATTCGTTCCCTTCCTACTTTCTCCCTCAGGATCGGTGCGGCACGTATCGTTTTCTGCAAAACAAGCAATTCACTGAAGGATCATCATCAGTCTCATCAGATTCGATTTTCCGTTAATTCACTGTTGAATTTCAAAGAGTTCTTTCGTCTTTGATTGCCATCGAATCGTTGCATCTGAGGAGAGGCCTCAGGTTTACCACCATGACCGCTCGCGTGTACGAGGAGCAGAGTAACAATGTGCGGCGTCATTCCTTAATCTCTCACCATTCCTCGAGCTCAGCGCGTCGTTCCCGCAATCGTAGCCACAGCATGAGAGCTAGCAACGGATCAGCGAGCACAAATACCAGTGTGTCGACAGGGAGGATGTCAGAGGCAACAATCATCACCCAACCACCCGCATACTCGAAGAAATTTGTTGTTGTGGGAGATGGCGGATGCGGCAAGACCTGTCTGCTCATCAGCTACTCGCAAGGCTACTTTCCAGAGGTATGTCGTATTCTATACTGCAATACAAGATTCTGCGGAGCACGGATGATAACTTATAATTCATTAGAAATACGTTCCTACCGTCTTCGAGAACTACATTACCCAGACCATCCACGGCCCTTCTGGCAAGACCGTGGAACTCGCGCTCTGGGACACCGCCGGCCAGGAAGAATATGACCGACTTCGACCTCTTTCGTATCCAGAGACAGATCTCCTCTTTGTCTGCTTTGCCATTGACTGTCCAGCCTCTCTGGAGAACGTGATGGACAAGGTAAGTTAGCCTCGACTAGCGTTCCAGATTTTCCATATAGAGAGAGAGACCCGGGCTGATCCTCGGTACAGTGGTACCCGGAGGTACTCCACTTTTGTCCCACCACTCCCCTGATCCTCGTCGGTCTCAAATCCGACCTCCGCACAAAGCGTACCTGCATTGAGCTGCTCAAGACTCAAGGCCTCACGCCCGTCACCCCGGAGCAGGGCCAGGCGGTGGCCCAGCGGATGGGTGCCGTATACGTCGAGTGCAGCAGCAAGGAGATGCGCGGTGTGGACGAGGTGTTTGAGCTGGCGGTCAACACGGCTGTCAGTGCAGAAGAGGAAGGGTGGAACGGTCGTAGCAGCTACGGCAGCAACTCTGGCGGAGGCGGTGGAGGAAAGAAGACCAAGAAGCGCAGCTGCAAGATCCTGTAGATCGTTCTTCTTGGCTTTTCTCCTTGGCTTCTGCTTTTTTTATTGACATTAACCGGTGTGTCGGATAAGCCTGGTTGCTTCGACATGCCACCCCTGTACCCCCCCTCCCCCCCCTTCGTTCCCTAAATGAAATGTTGACGCAAGCTGGATATGAACATTTTCATTTGAATCGGAGCCCACTAAGGCCCTATCAAGAACGCCCCTTTGCTTTGGTTTCTATGTTTCGTTTTGTTGGCCCCCTATACTGTTTCCCTGGAACATTATGCTCGAAACGTACGTCACTTACGGCCCCCACGTGTTTCCTGCTAATTATTATATGAGCGTTTCCCCCCTTTGACTGTTTCTGCCCCTTCGCATTTCCTGTTCTGATTGTTACGTCACACGAATCTGGACCATTGGCGGACATCATGCATGCATGGATAGGTGTTCATGGCGCAGGGAACCTCACGTGTAATTAAATGTCAATGAAGGTTCTGATTAATGACGGCAACCATGCGGTCATGACGGTTTCTCGAGATTTTTCAAACCCCCCATATTCATGCAAAGCAGAGTCCCTGGTATCTAAACACGAAGTCACGAGCAGAAAGAAACATGCAATGAACGTCATATCAATGTCAAATCAGCAATTTCCACTCTAGTCCTTGTGCATTGTCGTAGCTGCCTCTCCTGTACCCTCTGCTTGAGTATGCTCATTATTATTATTGTCCCCCTCATGGTGCTGCCCTTCATCGCGTTTCTCGCCACTCTGGCCCTCTTCTTCCTCGTTCCGGCCCATGAAGTTCTCGAATTGCGACCATAGCGCCTCGACGGAGCTGAATTCGTTGCCGACCTGTGGAGAGGTAGAGCGAGCGGGTTAATATGTGTGAGTTGTGATGAGATAAACAATCGAGAGAGAGAACTTACAGCAATGATGGACTCGAGGTTCCGGTTCAGACGGTTGATGTTTTGGAGGACTTGTTCCATGCCCTGGAGTACAACAACAAAAAAATGGAGGGGTCAGTGTCTGTTCTGTGAATTTGATCCAGGTAGAGAAGCAAGGGATGTATCGTGTCGGATCCTTGGACTTGACTTGACCCAAGGAAAGGAAAGAAAGGGAGAAGGAAAAGGAGGTGGACGCGATAACATAGTCATGATGGTTGACTACCGTATGAATATGAAACGGAACATGCATGCATATGAGTTGAGTGCAGTGCTCAACATTAACAGCGTATGAAGGAAGACAGGAAGGAAGGGGGCGGTAGGGGTATGAAGGATGAATGAATAATGAATGAATGCTAGGGGCGTCGGATCCATCCATATCGAACAGAACTTCGGAATCGAATCTGGAAATGTTGAGTTCAATGGACGTGCATATGTATGCATCTCGTCCATCCACATAATACATGTACTATCGAAGTCGATGAAAATCAAAATAAAGAATACGCAAAAGAAGAAAAATGACGATAGGAGAAGAACCAGGAGATAGGAATCGAACAAAAAAGGTATCAAAATTCCAAACGAGACCGAATCATATCAGGTAAGACAATCGACACTGCACATGTACAGTACACAAACAGACAAACCACTTTGCTGATAGATAGGTAGAATGATATGGGGTACTACTCACCACCGCAATCTCCCTCACCAGCTCCTCCCTCTGCTGCTCAAACACCGTCGGCGTCCTGGTCCTCCCTTCGGGCGCCGCCCCCGCGCCAGAAACCGACATGATGAATGAATCCAATCCAATCAATGCAATCAATCAAGCTCAACCAATTGGTCGATCTCGACCTGTAGATCGATAAAGCGATAACAGCCGCTGGCTGACTGACTAGGTAGTCACCGGCTGCTGGGTCCCTGACGGGTTTGGCGCGGCGGATTCTTCCAATTCAGTGAAACTGTCCCGTGCGTTCGGACTTGTCTCGGATTGTTGAAAGCTGCAGGCGTTGCGGGAGAACTTGATAGGACGACCTCGTCTCAATCTTTTCCAAGGAAGAAGTCAGATGTATCGAGTCTCGAGGCCAGACCTTGCTTCGCTAGCGCGAAGTCAGGATCGTTATTATAATAGACGAACGAGTTGCTCAACGACAACCCATGTATGTACTTGTTCCTGTTCTCTGTACGCAGCACTCCGTACTCCGTACGCAGTACACACCCAGCTATCTGCCCTCTGTGCATAGAATCTATCGAATCGATAAGGTGCAGCACGCGATGCGCGTTAACGTTTGCAGTGCAGTGCAGTCACCACTTAGTTACTGTTGAAGGGATTGCTGACTAAGCAGGCGGGAGTCGACCATAAGTTTCCCTAACCTAAAAATAAGCATCGTGATTGGAAGCCTGAAATTTTCCCAACAATCTTTTTTTTTTTTTTCAAGGCTCTTCATTAATTAGGGTCTTTTATTAATACTAT
>JGI26058J51888_1000834_pt1 | contig 11703 bp, 13 predicted proteins | sample HigsolmetaSP110D_FD_51888 | JGI IMG/M metagenome (IMG submission 51888) | reverse complement strand
AGTTAGGTACTAGTTTGATGATCCAATGTAGATCAAACGTATCATCAGAAAGCCGCCCCCCCCCCTCCCCCTTCAAACATCCCATTGCTTCATCCAATTGAATAGACGATCGCCATTGAAGGGACAAAGTGGCGAGGAACTTTGCTGCTGAGTTAGTTGAATTACGGAATGTCCGTGTCACGCTTCATGCCACGCGTCAGGGTATCCGTCCCAAGAGCACAGGGTCAGGACACTGCAGCCAGACACAAATACATCGAGAACTCCATTCCCGTGGAATTCTCGATAAAATCAAATGAAAAACAATGCACAGGAGTCAGCCATGTTCATTCATGTCCTGGTGTCTGCTATAATGTAGCAGCCAATAGTGATGGGACCTAGAACCCGCGAGGGGCGTGACCGGCATCATCTGTTTCCAAAAACTCTGGAGCGCAGCATAATAATATCGACTGAAAAAAAGATTCATGGCCATGTATCAGCCATAAAAGTAGCGCACCAATGCCAACAGTAGAGGTAGGGCTGGAATGTGGAATGCTAGACCTGCGCTAGCATCATACTTGCTGATCTGGAAGACAGGGTATGTCGGTATAAAAGCAGCCCGCAGAGCAAGGACTCGAAGACAGCAAGGATAGCTACAAGATATGGACTATCTCGTCTCCTTCAGCATCGCGCAGGCGGAGCAGACGGAGCCAGGCCTACACGAGAGGCCCAGCCGGAAGCAAAGACATGTGCTCGCTGCAGGCGCAGGTGCGCAGCACCCACGAGGAACACTGGTAAGTTCAATTGCACCGGTGGATGAGAGGTAGGCTGACGGGAGCCGGGAGCCGGGCGCCGGAGCACGTGCCTGAATGCAAGAGGCTGTGCGACCTCGAGCACATCCGTGGACAGCGCACGTGCGGAGGTTCCTGACTGGAGGCACGAGGAAGCCTGCACGGGATCTCAGACCGACGGGACACCGGGAATATTATTTTTAGTGTGTCAACGGCACCGGCGGGTATAGCTTCTCTGGTGCTGTGGTCGTGAAGGGACGAGGTGTTCTCTGGATAGGATGTCGAGGGCACGAATCAAGCTCTGCGGGCAGCGCACACGAGCGAGATCTCGGGGCTCGTGGTGCACCTGACCGGCAGCCACTCACAGCGCTCCGCCAGGCACATGGCCGCGGGCAGCCTATCAGGCGCCGCGCCCGAGCACGCGACACTCCGCATCCTCCATCTCATCTGCCCTCATGCTGCTCCCGCGCCGCCTCTTAAGGGAGGCCTCGTCCTCCCGGCCGGGCCGCTGGTGATCTCCAGCCTTGCTTGTTGTCGGTTCTGTGATGTCCCCGTTCGCTGGAGCTGCGGTCAGCATGTCTCGTCCCCGTGTGCCTCTGACCCCCTCCATGTCCGCAGAGCTCGTGGCCAACGAGCCGCCCTGCACCGAGGGCCCCGACTGCTTCTCGCTGCCTCCTGCGGCCCTGAGCCCGACCGTCCCTGCTATGGACGCGAGACGCAAGGACTCGACCGTCTCCTCCGGTCCCACGTCTCCCACCTCTCCAGACGTCATCGCGATGGGAGCGAACTCCCGTCCGCTGCGCCAGTCGGGCGTCAAGCGACCCCTGGACCAGTTCGACCTCCCGCCGCCGCCGACCCGCACCCGCAAGATCATCCAGATGAAGCCCAAGCTGCAGGCCCACGACCGGCCCGCGGAGCCGGCGGGCAACAAGCCCAAGGACAAGGAGTCGAGCAAGGCAGCTCCCACCGGAGCAGCGCCAGCCGGCTCCAAGAAGAAGCAGCCCAGCGCGACCAGCGCCGCGGGCCGGAAGATCGCCAGGAAGACGGCGCACAGCCTGATCGAGCGCCGACGGAGGTCCAAGATGAACGAGGAGTTTGCGACGCTGAAGAACATGATCCCGGCGTGCAGGGGCCAGGATATGCACAAGCTGGCCATTCTCCAGGTCGGTCGCTGCTCCGGAAGCGTCAAACGGGCGCAAGCTGACTGGTCGCAGGCGAGCATCGAGTATATCAACTACCTCGAACAGTGCATCGCGGATCTCAAGACGGCAGCTGCCCGGAACACGAACAAGCCGCCAATGCCACCGGCGCCGCCGTCACCCACGTCCCCGGATGTCCTGCCTGCAGCAGAGGAGTCCGGAGACAGTGCGCAGTCGTCGACCGCATCGCCCGAGCTGCTCCCCAACCACGCGCACGACAACAGCAGGACCTCACCATCATTTTCTCCCCGTGGTCGCCAGTACCCGTCCCGGCCATCACTTGAGTTCAACACCACCATCCTCCCCAGCCCTGCGCTCGGTCCGTCCCGGTCGCCCGACGTCTCGGGGCGCGAGCAGCAATTCACATGGACAACATCCACGGCGTCTGCATCCACATCACCTGCCATCCTGCCGCAGCGGAACAGCATCTCATCGTGTAATGCAGACACGGAGCTCGACCACGAGGCTTCTGCTGCGCTGCTCATGCTGAATATGGACCGGAGGGGCACGATAGATTCCTCCATGGACGTGCCCGTTTCCGCTGCCCGGCCTCCGGCAGACCACGGCAGCGACTATTCGCAAGACAAACAGAGAAAGATGGGGATGAGCGTCAGGGATCTGTTGATTTCGTGATGATACCAATACCAGACTTTGTTTATGTCAGGCGTTTTCTTATGCGGGATTGTGTCTTTTGGTCATGAGGGATCTGTTTTGGGGTTATGATATTACTGAGTTGCTGCTCGTACTTTTGGTTTATGCTGAGAACGGGACTACAATTGAAAAAAATTTTTTTTTGGTATGCTGGTATATAGGTAATCTTGGAGGCAACTGGATACGTAACCCGTCTGATGAGAATTGGATGAATAATTAAAACGACCGCAGAGTCGGTTCTCATTGCAATTGGTCGGTAGCTAAGTACTTCCCATACAGAACAGTTTCTCCACAAAGCAGAAAGCTCCATCCCGCCTTGCCCAGCTTGCAGATCTCGTCATGCATCCATCCTATTCTGCTGTTCTGCAGATCCAAGGATCGTTGTATGGGCGATCTGCTGGCTTTAATTACGATAAAACGAAAGTGCTTCGTGATGTTCTTCACTGTTCATAAACGGTTGGATGAGACCCGTGCTTGTCTAATTGAAGATACTCGATTGTTATGTATTATGTATAGCTATCCATCCATTATCATTCATTGTCTTGTCTCCACTAGCCATATATTGTCCCTGTCGCAAGGGGGGAGTTAGTAGTCCCTGCACAGTTCCAGTTCCAGCCGTCATCGCTCGTACCTCGTCCTTGACCAGTATCTATATCTCGTTTGAACTCCACCGCAGCCGTCGGGACGATTACTATTACTGTTACTTTTACTATGACTCCTGTCGTGCGCCCTTTTGTCATCCTCATCGATCTTCTTTTTCTTCTTCTTCTTCTCGCGCTCGATAATTTCCCACGCCGTGATCCCCACGCCTCGCATGTGGAAGACGTATTCGTATTCGTCATCACTTTCGCACTTATCAACACCCCCAAGACTGTGGCTGGCTCCGCTCGCGCGGTACGTATACGTGTATCTCTCGGTCACAGCCGTCGCTGCTTTCTCTTTCTCTTCCTCTCCCCCTTTCTCTGGAGGGTGAGCTTTAGGCTGAGATTGAGTCTGCCTGTCTCTGGATCTGGACAGAGTGTCATAGTCCAGATCCAGCTCCAGACCATGCGAAAAGCTCGCAGCCGCGTTGGGATCCTTTTCAGCGTCGACGGACCAGATTCCGATGTGCAGGTCATCGTTAGCTGGAGCGGCGTCCTGCCGGAGTCGGAAGACGGATCTTGTTCTCGTCCTGCTCCTTGAAATAGGTATCGTGTTGGCGTCTGCATTTTCGAACTCGACCTCTTCATCGTAAAGGTACTCGCTCTCGTAGTCCGGGTCGGACGGGTACCTGGGATGGAAGGTCGCGGTGCCGGACATGCAGCTGGCTTCCTCTTCTTGAGAGGCTGATTCATCAGGATGCAAGAGGTCATCATCGCTCTTTCTTGCCCTTATTGTTCGCGAGAACCTCCACGTCCCGTGCAGGGTGCGGAATATCGCCCTCGACACGGACCTCCTGGCAAAACTGCCGCTCTCGTCGCCGAGGACGGCCCGCAGAGAATCCAGCGTGATGGCCGTCTCGGCCTCACTCATCTGCCTGGCCTCAGTTTGGAATGCGAGTAGGGTATATCGAGCCGGCACGACAGGTCCACTTCTCCTCTCGTACCCGGGCAGCTCAAACCGGGAGATCCCCAGATCCCTCGCGAAAGACTCCATCAGGCCGACGTAGTCGCCCATCGGGAACTGGCTCCTCGGGTTCGAACCAGCCACAGCGCCTCCTCTTCTGAGGTCGCGGAGGAGCTGTCTCTCTTTTTCATTTTGTCTTATTTCCTCCGGAGATAGGTAGGTAGCAGTATCACTCCGCGCCCAAACCTGCGCGAGTCTGCGCGCCTGCATCTCCATCACGCCCCAGTACGGACCCCTATACAGCCCGACGAAGCCCACATCCGGGACGTCGGCATTGATGCAGGCCTTCCCGTCTAGGATGACAGGCAGAAATGGGTCATCGGGAGAGTACTCAAGTTTGGAGAGCACGTCCGCAGGCAGGAATGAGAGGGAATCGAACGGGGTAAAGCCCGTCGCGAGCACGATGGCCGCGACGTCTTCCATCGTCGTCAGCTTCCCGTCGGCCTGTCTCACCTCCAGCTTCGCCAGCGGCGATGATGAAGTAGAATGCTTGACGGCAGTGACCCGACCAATCGTAACATTTATCGCCCCGGAACGCACGTATTCAGCGTAGCTATCGCTCACGGCGACCCAGGGGGACTGGTTCTTCCACATCTCCCCGCAGGGAGTGAGATCTCCAGCACCGAGGTCGCTCTGGTCCGTACCCAGGACGGATCGGAAGTAGTCGTGCATCATGGACGCGCGTTCCGAGGGAACAGGGCCAAGATGGCACTGGATCTCGCCCGGCGGTCGTCGGGCGAGGTCGTACATGACCAGATCGAGAGGCTGGAATGATACCACCGAGCCTGTTTCAGGGCCCTCCTGCTTGGGCAGATATGTCGGTACGGACCAAAACGGCCTCGAACAGACGTGGTGGACGGAATATCCCTTGCACCTCTCAGCATCAGCAGCAGCAGATGATGATGACGATGACGACGATCCCGGCGCGTAAGCAGACGAAGAGAGATGGAGAGCAAGAGTGGCAGCAGCCTCTGCCCCTGACATGCTCCCGCCAACGACGACCAGCTTCCCGGCGGAAGACTCGCATGGCAGATTAGACAGGAGATCTTCCTCGACGTCCCGAAGGGCGGAGCTGTGGATGACCCTGCCTTGGTCCCGGAAGTCAGCCAGGCCAGGGATATCATCCGGGACATGTGGCCGGGCGAAATATCCCGAAGCGACGACCAGGAAGTCGAAGTCTTCTGAATGCAGCTTCTTTCCATCCTGGTGGTTGTTGTTGCTGTTGCTCCTCTCGAAGTCGCTGTCGGGATCGCTGTCAGTATCATAGTATTATAGTGATCAGCACCAGCATCCGTAAGGTAGAAACAAAAAAAAGAAACATACAAAAGATACATAAACCGGCACAGACAGAGGGATAGGCATAGACATACTTCTCATCCAACTCCCCCTCCCCATCCGATACATCCTCCTCAATCCACTCCACCGTCCACCGTGCCTTCTCACCATCCTTCCCAGTCCCCGTCCCCGTCTCCATCTCCATCTCACGACGAACAGCCCTCACAACCCTACACCCCAACCGCAGCACCACCCCCGGCGGGACAATAATATACCTCTCCGCATACGCCTCCAGGTATCTCCGCACCTGCCACGCGTGCGGGAAGAGCGAGAGATGCACGTTTTCTTCTTCATCGTCTTCATCTGTCTCCGTCCGAGTCCCTGTCTCTGCCCCGCCACCTTTTGATTTTCGAGGACGAAAGACCGACTCCCACGCCAGATCGGAGAAGCCGACCGAGAACCGGCTGAGGTTCGTCCTCATAAACGGGTTCACGAAGCCAGCATGTGTCCCTGTCGGTCGGTGCTTGCTCTTCTTCTTCTTCTTTTTCTGTCTCGGGTTTGCGTCATCATCACCATCATCATTGTTGTTGTTGTTGTTGCCATCGCCGGCCCTGCTGCTGTTTGGCACGGCCCACAGACCCCCCACGCCACGCCCCTTCTCGAAGACGGTCGGGGCGAACGATGGTCCTCCCTCCGGGTGGTAGTAGTAACTGTTGTGGAGTAGGGTTTTGGCGGCGACAAGGCCGGAGGGGCCGGCGCCTGGGATTGGGATGGGGATGGGTTAGTACTGTATATAGGTGGTAGATGGATACATTGAGTGCCAATGCAGAGATGGATGGATGGATTTGTGGAGAGAAGTGAATGTGATGGATGTGTTGTGGTTGGCTTCAGTAGATAAGTAGGGCTGGATGTCTAGCGCCCTCGTACTCTAACAGTACTTAGTACCTAGGGAGAGTAGGTTCTGGGGGCACACCTACCGATGATGGCGACCTTTTTCGGTTGCGGCATTACTTACTGCAGGTGTATCATCTGTGATTCCATCGACGAGGAAGGTGGATGATTTCCCGGAGACGCTGGCGGGATGCAGCAGCAGGCGGGTGTCGCCCCGCCTTGCCCTAACACAGGGGGGGGGGACCGGAGATGGTTCACGCAGCATGAAGCTTACGCAGAGATTGACGTGCTGCGGCTCTACAGATTTGGACTGTCTACCTGAACTAGATTGATGAAATGAAGACGAGATATGCAGGAGAATAAATTGAATAAATAGATCAATTAATCGTTCATGAAACCAAACCCGTTAAATACACATGGTATATTAGAAATAGCGACGTTAACCAAATATCTCATCTTCAGTTGGCCGACAGCAAGGGACTCTTCACCTCTTTCCCTTCCGGCCTCTTGAAGTGGACCTGCAACGGCAGCCAGCTCTCCTTGTTATACGTCTCCTGGACCTTCTTACACGTCTTGAGACCCCACTCCGTCACACCGATCATCAGACAGCTCTCGAACATGAACGCCATGCTGCCCTCGCCCACCTTCATCGGCTTCAAGTCAGCGTTTCTGGCCTTCTCGAAAGCTTCACGGTCCGGGCCGTGCCCCGACATGGTGTTATGCAGGCTGGCACCGGCGGGCTGGAATCCTCCCTTGCCCGCCGACTTGGCGTCGTATTCGCCGTGGATGAGGCCCATGAATTCGGACATGGTGTTGCGGTGGTACCATGGAGGACGGAAGGTGTCCTCCGCCACGAGCCACCGCGGCGGGAAGATGACAAAGTCGGCCACGGCGGTGCCGGGGCCGTGCGCGGGCGAGGGCGCGCTGAGGACCGTGTAGATGGAGGGATCCGGGTGGTCGTAGCTCACGCTGCCCATCGTGTTGAACCGGCCCAGATCGTACTTGTACGGGTAGTACTTGCCGTGCCAGGCGACGACGTCGAAGGGGGTGTGGTCCTGCGTCGCGGAGAACAGGTTGCCCCCGAACTTGCCGATGATGGTCCAGGTGGTGCTGGGGCCATAGTCCTCCTCGAACGCCGCAACGGGCACCTGGAAGTCCCGCGCATTCGCGTTCCCGTTGGAGCCCGTCGCCCCCAGCGGCGGCAGCTCGAAGTGGCCCTGGTAGAGCTCCAGGATGTATCCCCGCACGGGCTGCTCCTCATGGAGCGTCACCCGGTAGCGGATGCCGCGCGGAATCACACAGATTTCGTTCGGGCGAACGAGCAGATGCCCGAGTTCAGTCTGGATGTCAAGCACTCCGTGCTGCGGGACGATCAGGAAATCCCCGTCGGCCGAGTAGAACGCCGTCTTGGGATCCATGGACTTGCCCGCCGCATAGATGTAGATTCCGATGCCGGATTTCATGCTCGGGTCGCCGGCCCCCGCGATCAGATTCAGCGAATGGATCCAATCCACGGAGGTGTTCAGGTCGAACGGGTCCCAGCGGAGCTGGTTCGGTATCTGGTAAAATTGGGTCTTGGACAAGGCGACCGGCTTATCGTCCGACGCGCCGGACACACCATTGCTGGGACTGTCGCTCTGCAGCGGAGTGAAGGATTGGTGTGCGGCGGACGGCAGGATCCTGTACAGCCATGTCTGCTGGTTTGCCTCGCGGGGCGCCGTGAACGAGGTTCCCGAGAGCTTCTCCGCGTACAGACCGTATGGAGGCTTTTGCGGCGAGTTGGCCGCTATGGGGGCTGCACCTTCGATGGCTTCGGACCTGGTCGATGTCAGTCGTCTGGCATGCTCCCTCAAGACAGAAGGAAGATAAAAGAGGTACTGACTCATGATAGTTGCCGAAGCCATTCAGATACTTGTACTTCTCTGGTACGGCGAACTGAGTGACGGGCATCTTCCCGTTCCTGCTGTATGAGGAGGAAGTCGATGTTCCTCTCCGTCAGTGGGGTCTTGTAGCGGCGTCGGTTCTCCTTCCTGAGGAACTCCCTCTCTGCAAAGGCGGACGGCGAGATCTTGTGGGATAAGCTGTGACCAAGCCGTTTGATGCCCACGACGGCGGACGAGGGTATATGAGGCGGGCCAAAGGGGTCGTCCGCCTTCCAAGAGTCCTCTGACGTGGAAGCGCTGTCCCTCTTGAGAATCGAACCGAGCCTCATCTTCGCGGCAGTGGTATGCTGGATGAAGCTGGGAGCGCTTTGTCTCGGGTGTGAGGTCATCCCCGGCAACCCCGGCTGCGCGACGGTCACGCTCGGCTGCCCGCGGGCCCCCAGTGCGGGGGCCGGCCCTAATTCCGCCATTACCCGCCTCCGCCGCGGCTCCAATTCCGCGCCAGCGCAGTTCACCTCAACTGCCTTTTACGGAAATACTAGTACGCCGTATGCAGCATACGGAGGACAGAGTCTCAGGAGCTGATCCCAAGTGGAGTGTGGCTGGACGAAAGTGGATCAGAGGTGCAATCTCAATTGAGCGAGCTGTCCGGGGTCTGCTCGCACTGTCATTGGTCAATAATACTCTACCTTCAAGACTGAGCGTCTATGTATCCTAGAACAGCGATTCACCTTCACGATGAGCAAGACTGAACATCAGACGTCTCAGTAGGTGAACCGAAAGTTAGGATGGTCGTCTCCGATATTGTCCAGCTCCTCTCGGGGCAGGTCGTACAGGTAGCCTCTCTTGCCCTGATCGCGAAGCCGGTTCTCGCGGAGAAGATACAGAAAGAACGCCATGCAGGAGAGGCCGCAAACCCAAACCAGAGCGAGGCTGACCCCGAATCCAGTCGGGTACGTAGGAGCCTCTGAGGAGAGATATATATTGCTCGCAACCAGGCCACCGCAGTTGCCGAAGCCAATCTGCATCGCAGACGCGATCGACCGCTTGTAGTGACCGCCCATGTTGTTGTTGAGCCATCCTATCAGCACGGGTTGTGTCATGTAGGCGCCGCCAGTGATCGCGTAGATGGCGAAGTAGCGCGCGCCAACCGGGACCGACGTCTGGCAGAGGAGGATGATGAACCCGATGGTCGCGATGATGCATCCGCAGATGGTGAAGGCGAAGCGGTGGCGAAGCCGGTCACTCGCTATGGCGGTGCAGAGAGCAAGGACAGTCGCGACGACATAAATCGGGATGCTCATCACCTGCGCGCGAACCGACGTCCAACCTAACTGCTCAAGGATGGTAGGCGTGAAGAAAGAGGTCGAGTACCCGGTGTTGACGATTCCGAAATACATAAGGGTCCTGAAGGCATATATAATCAGTCTCGACCGACACCACTCTATAGTTCAGAGAGCTTACCCAAGATAAATCTTCGGATCAGAGAACGCGCGTTTAGCAGATTTCCTATCAAGATGGTTCATCCTCGCGTCGCCTTGATCCGAAGCGAGACGACGAACCAGGAGCGTGCGATCCTCGTCGTTCAGAAACTTTGCGGTTTCTGGCCAGTCCACAATGATGAACTTGGACACAACAGCGATGACCGTGGTAGCAAGTCCCTCGATGATGAAAATCCAGCGCCAGCCGTCGTAACCTCCGGTTCCCGCCATTTTCGCGATTGCATAGGCAAGCAGCTGCGTTCCTATTTAAGTAACTGCTGTTTCTTCTGCGGTGTTCAGAGATAACCTACCCCGCTGACAGCACCAGCCATGATACTGGAAGAGAAGAAAACGTTGATCCTCCATTGTACTTCATGGCGCTTGTAGTACATGGAAATTAAGTATATACACCCTTTTAATATATCAGCAGATAGCACCACCGATGGAGAATATAGCAAACCTGGCACAAATCCAGCTTCGAAGACACCGAGCAGGAAGCGACAGGCAACTAAGCCGCCAAAGCACCGGGTGACTCCCTGGCAGACAGTGATGATACCTTCGCAACGGACGACGTTAGCATTTTATGAATCACGAGGGTCAGATTCAAATTATACCCCACGCCAGCATAATGGCACTAAGCCACGTGGAAGGTGCAACATTCTTCAGAATGAGGTTGCTCGGGACCTCGCAGAGTATGTACGGGACGAAGAAGATAAACAGAGCGATGTTGTAATCGTTACCAGACATGCCTAGGTCGTTTTCGAGGCCCTGGATCCGGGCATTACCTATCTTCAAGACAAGTCAGTGTCAAAGTAAGGACTTCTTAACGTTCCCTATGATGAATGACTTGCATTTATCCTGTCTAAGAAAGCGAGGAGGTAAAGGAGCATGAGAATTGGAAGGACGTGCAGGTCACACTTCCAGAGCAGTCTTTTCTCAGCTGCGCTGTCTACGGAAACCGACGATTCGCCCGATTTGACGTCCTGGATCATGCTTTGACTGCCGTCTTTCTTTTCCACGTCTGTCATCTTGCACGTTTCTTGTTTCTCTGATTCTTTTTTTTTGTCGAGGTCGAGTTCGGAACGGGGCTGGTTAGAGGGGGCAGCTTAAAAGTCCTGGGAACACAAAGCCAAAAGCTATACTGGAACTAAAGGAGAATTGTAAGTCTGGGAGATCCAGATGAGAAGGTTGAGAATTAAATGTTAAAGTCATAATAAATGAGCATTAGAAACCAACAAACTAACGAGATGTTCGAGATATCCCAGAGCAAAAGTTCAAAAAGCAAGCCGCGAAGCTGTTAATCATTGTCCTTGTTCCAGTATCTTGCAAAGTAGCACAGATCAGAATCATACAGCATTTCCCAGCGGTCGAAATAGTAAGTACTCATTGACAAAAAGAAAGAATGACAGAATCAAATTATGCACCTGGAGACAGGAACAAAGTGCGGGGAAAGGATGAGACAGAATGCATTTCCCCCTCATTATGGACAGGAAAGGACTGAAAATGAAGAGGAGGTGAGGTAATTTCAAGGGAGTCTTATATCAATTAAAGCAACCACAAAAAGCGTACCTGGAATATCCGAACACCTGCTTCCTTTTTACCAACGAGAAGGATTCAACAGAGCCTGAGACACGACCTTGAAGACATTGTATATGCCCACAGTGCCTTTTTAATCACACAAAATACCTCCCCTGTCGCCCCGCATGAGCTCCAGAAGAGCGAAAGATGAAGGGACGACCGTATCAATTGAAAATTCCTATGGGCATATTGGTAGTTCTCCACAAATCCCCACTTTGAATAAACAAGCGTACCAAACACTGCTTATCGTGAGGAGCTGCTGGGTGCGATTTGAGGCATCTTGCAAGCCCTTCGGCAGATGGAGAGGATATGCCAGTTGCCGAAGGAGGGGGGGGAGGGGGGGGGCGCCATTTCCAGCGAGGCGGGGCAGGAG
>JGI26058J51888_1000829_pt1 | contig 11778 bp, 11 predicted proteins | sample HigsolmetaSP110D_FD_51888 | JGI IMG/M metagenome (IMG submission 51888) | reverse complement strand
GGGGGGGGGGGGGGGGGGGGGGCTGACTGACGACACCGCGGCAATTTGCAGAAAAGAGGTAAAATCCATCTCTGTCACATGAGCTGAGGAAAACGTTATTCCCCTCTACGGAGTATGCTTCCAACCATGATGCCCGCCGGTGACCGTTGATTACCTATTTGGTCATAGTGCGCTCCGCTTAGGCAGTCTAGCGCGGTGTTCCCAGGTCATGTCACTCTGGCCTACTCCGTAGATAAACTTCGGGATCAGAGGAGACCTTGACTATGAGTTTTTTCATTAGGATTTGGGGAGCTGTCTCAGCTCTACTTAACTGAGGCTTCTGGTTCCGACGTCGCTGCTGGGATGATGATCTGCTGCATGTCATCGGCGCGGTTGCGGCTGCCACGCTGTGCGGCTGTGGAGGCGCGGGGAAGGCAGGGGAACGGCGGGCTTGTGCGCACGGGGCCGCGTGACGATGCGGTCACGTGAGTACCAGCTGCGCTAGCGCGCTTCGGGCACGGTGGAACCTTCCAGGAGCAACGTCAACTGCCGAGAAGGAGGACCTCGGAGGCGGCGGGACGCCGTGAGAAGCCCGAACCTCCTCTGTCTGCATCCCGAATATCCCAAGCGCGTCTCTGTCCAATAGATACGCAAAGACGAAAAGAGCTAGAGAAGCACCTGTGCGGTATGGGTCAGTCCAGAATCGCCTTTTGGCTTTTTTAGCAGGGCCAAGCGCCCAGGCAAGCTTTCCCAACGCATGGCCGAGGACCGCGGGAATTTGACGTTGCGGTCTGGACCTGGAGAATGATCGGCCGCGCTCCAGTGCCTTCCATTGTCTTACCCGGTAAGGCAATGACTTTCTGGGATTCATGACATTCTGACAGATCCGTCTGTGTCAGGGAAATGAAGCCGCGCCGATTCAAAACGCGGGCCGCGGCCCACGAAGCTTAGTTAGCCCCGATCAGAATTGGCAACAGAGTGCTGGGGGCGGTCCTGTAGGGGATACAATAATAGTCAAAACGACTCGATGGATTGATGCGTCATGTCCTCTTGATCGATGGACAGCTGCCCCTGAAGGGGTCTCTCTCTCTCTGCGTTCTTCCGTACGGAGTACTCGGTATGGAAATACGCTGCGGATTTTGCGCAGGCCCTTCCCTCCGATTACTATAATTATAACAACGCAAATGGCACAGGGAGATCCGTGTCTGTGCTGTCACTCTCTGGGTATCGACCGGAACCTTACGCATGACACCAGCAAATCGGCACCTGGCCCATTATCCCATAAGCTTTCATCCCCGTCTGCTATTGACAGTCCATCGATTTCTTTCCCATAGCTCCAGGACGTTGTGTGACCATCCTCGTGTACAATAATGAGGCGTCCATTGACCTGCCGTACTAAGTCTCAAAGTTCAGCTTTTTTATGGAGACCCTGGGACTCGGAAAACCGACACAGAATAGATTGTCTGAAGATCATAGGAGATCAACAGATTTTACGAACAGCAACGCGTAAGACGGTCTTCTTCTATTTTGCAGTGGACACTGGACGCTTCTGCTAAGCGAGAAAAATTCGATGTAGTTGGATGGTCTTTACAGCTGCGTGTGCGCAGAGCTAGCAAACACCCAACCCGGGAAATGGTCCTGTCACCTGGATGACCCCTCTAACCAAACCACCTGGGATTTGGACGCCTAACTACTACTACCCTTATGCGGAAACCAGCCCGGTTATATTACCATTAGCCCCTTTTAGCTGCACAGGATTACGATCAGTCGCGATCTGGTGGTTGCGCTCCCTGGTTGCGAGATCCTACATACCTAGTAATATCACTATATGCAACCGCACAAGTTTTCCACGACTGGCCACCACAGCCTTTGCATGAGAATTGTTAGTTGGTACCATTTACTTTTTTCTGCCTCAGCGCGACTTGGCATGCAGACTCAGCTTCAACAGTGCAGCCAAGACGATGCGACAGAGCCAAGAAGGAATGTTGTGACCTGCCAGGGGACCTCTCAGGCCCTGACCGTCCGAGCCCCGGTCCAGGAGTGAGCACCACCGTACGGAGCTCGAGGCCCTTGGAGATTGGAGCATTTCCAACCCCCGTACTGCACAGTGCGTTCTGCGTAGGCGGCCGTAGCTCCCCTAACGTACGGAGTATGTACATGCATCTCAGTGGATCTCCCGATCAGTCGCCGTGATCACTCAGCATGAAATAATCTGGGTTGCCCTTTTTTCACATGGCTATGCGCTGGCACCAACCAGTTTCTGGGGCAAAATAATATGTGTAGTAGGTATGAAACTAAACTTGATAGCCCGAGCGCTGCAACAGAGTGCTTCGATGGGGCCCGAGTTATGATCACGATGAGGATGATGATGTGAGATGTGGAAAGGGGAAATTACAAAGCGAAAAAGGGAGTCCTTCTCTGCTGTTATTTTTATGACAGAGCCGACACTAGTAAGACGGCTTCTACAGTTCCACCGCGCGGTATGAAACTGACCAGTCAGTCTGATATGAATGATAGCAGGTTCCCCCGACCCCTCACATAATAATAATACGCACAATGCGCAGAGAGATCCCGAAGACGATGCATTCTTTATGAAGGTCCCTCTGCAGGGTCGACGGGATTGGCAAGAAGGCTGCCAATTTCTTTGTCGGGCGCAAAGCACACCCGATCCGCAGCCATTTCCGTCGATCCGGAACGCAACCGGAGCGGAATTTTATTATTTTGAGGGATGTCAGGTGTTGAGAAATGTAGCAAATCTACAGGGTGAAAGGGGAGCATGTGTTCGATCCCTTCGAGGCTCCTGTCATCCGCGCCACCCAGATCTGGCAGACGAGCACTGACAGGCTGGTCCCCAAGGACCCGACACCGACAGACTGGCGCTGTGCTGCTCACTTGACGTTTGGCTTGCGCCTGTGCCTTTCTTCCGGGAGAACCAGCGACGATAGTATTACCCAGTGGACCGTGGATTGGGTGCCAACGCCGGCCTAGTCTGGATGAAGAACTGAGGTGCGGACCCTGGCTCGCCCACCGGTTCTTCCGAGGGCCAACTACCTCCTAGCGCTCTGTTGCAAAGTGCATGGGAGACAGGGATATCCACGGTCCGGCGGCGGCCAGTCGCGATCGATCGCAGTTGTTGGCTTTCCTGGTGCTTCTGCTCATCCAGAGACGCGATAGATCCCACGGCATGTTGGGAATACAGTAGTAGGACACACACACAGTGCTCGATTGCAACCATACGGTGCACCGTTTCGGGAAGGTTTCTATGAATCGCATCCACGCGGCAGTGGACCGGCTACGGATGGATATTCCGGACAAGCGTGTCATGACAGCCGAGACAGCTATCAGTCGGGGCAGCAGTCTGTCATAATAATAATAATAATCCAGTTCTACGCAGAGGCCCCGTCACCCCCAGGTCATCTCCGAACTGAAACCTGATACCGGCCATGGTCCCTAAATAATATCGCCCGGCCCCATAGACAGTCCGCCTTGGTCGAGTCTGGCAACGGAGGCGAGGCGCTCCAGACCTTGCTCGTATTCTGATCCCCGCGGCCAACCACGTCGACCCATGGGCCCCTGGTCCTTGCCTGCGGTGCCCGAGGCTCGCTCTGGCCCAGGAGCCTTTCTGTCTTTGTGATCGCGCTGCAGCAGCACGCAAGTCTGCAGGCTGTCGCCGGCGCCGGCCATCACCATCATCATCATCATCATGGCCATGCACGCCGTGCCCACCGAGTCTGTGCGTGCAGCAGCATCCCAAAAGGCTTTTTTCGTTCTCCTGGGGGGCGTCCGGCCACCGGCTGGCCACTGGCTGGCCAGAGCAGCGTCGCGGTGCTTGCTCCTGCGCTGGTGCGCTCCCTGGCCCGTCCAGCCAGCCGAGCGCCTAGTCCCCTCGATTTGGCGAGAAGAGACCCATCCAGCCTCTCCCGCCTCCCTAGAAGCGCCCGGCTGGGGCAGGGTCTGGGATGGCCTATCGACCCAGCGGGTGCTGAGATAAGTCTGGGTACGGAGCAGCATCCATGACCCTGGCCCACCGCGCGAAGCTCCCTGGGGCCTGGGTACAGTAGATGCTAGAATCGCATGGACGCGACGGAGAAAGAGATCGACGAGATCGGAGACGACCACAAGACCACTCGGGAATCCCCGTTATTATTATACTGTTAGTCTCCTGCGTTTTCTATTTTTTGCTCCGCTTTTCGTGTCGGACAGGCGACGGGGACCTTTATCATCGTGCCGCGAGCAAGCATCTCGTCCGCGACGCAAAGGAGCGCCTCGTCCAGACTCGAGACAAAGACGCAGGCAGCTCTGTGGACCGAGCAGAGCGCTGCATGAACAAGAAGAGAATTCTCTGCGATCTCCCAGCGGATCGCTAAGCTTATTCCCCTTCTCCACCAAGCAGGGGAACATATCAACATTTTTCCACGGCGTGGCGATCGTCGTCGACGCTTACTCCACATGCCCATCTATCAACACCAGCATCTCTAGATCCCAGGACGGACGAGACACAACTGGCCCTTGGCAGGCAGCCCAGCCATCCCGGCCACTCTATCTATCCACCGCGGAGGAGGCTCCCAGGGATCGCCTCAGCCGCCCGCGCGCGCCCTTCGCTCCCTGAGCCCTGTCAACCACGTTGCCGTTGATCCCTCCGTCGCGACAAGAGCCGGTCGAATCACTCGAGTCGCGGCCGGCGCCAGTCCCGTCGCCAGTGTTTTGTGCCAGCCGGACGGCGCCCCCCCCGCGCTGGCCAGACCACAGCTGCACGATCGTGGAGCCACGCCCGCCCGTCTGGTACATCTTCTCCATCTTCCTTGTGGTACGACTTCTTCCCTACACCTACCCAGCAGTCTGGGTGTTGGGTCCTGACGCCGTCGCTGCTGCGAGGTCTGCGAGCTCAGCTCCAACATCGGACATCCACCGTCGCGCGCGCCCTCGCACCAGCACTTGACGAGCTTCCAGCCTCGGTGAGTCGGTGACTCGTCTTTCTTTCACGGATCCAGCAGATGATGCGGTCCACGGTCCGGGAACAAAGGGCTACGTTTCTGCGATCGTGATCTTTCTCCTCGTCGCCAGCGCCCTTTTTGCTGAAGACATCATTGATTCGCCCCTCGTCTTTCATTCTTGCGATAGGACCTATTTCGTGGGCTGACCGTGTTGAGGATCGCCATTCCCTCCTCTCCTCTCCTCTCCCACATCTCTCGCTCGGACCACTGGCTTTTTCGATCATTTCCAGTCGCGGGGCGCTTGCTTCCTGGATCGCCACATAGGAAACCGCTTAACTGCACAGATCATCTTCCGCGTCGCCCCTCCTGGATCCTTCACGCGTTCCCGGCGGTCGATATTGGGCGTTTGGAGCCAGCAGCGCGTCGTTTCCACCGGGGAGTCTGCCCCCAACGACCCTCCCGACTCCGCCAGCGACAGGAACGGACGTCTTTCGACCGCCAGGGCAGTCAAGAGATCCTCCCGGCAACCTGGCGGCCATCGCGATCCCCCAACCCACTATGGGTACGGCGCTTGATGCGCTGACAGCGTCTCAGCCGTTGACGTCTCGAAGGCCAGCCGCACCCAGTCTACCCAGCTTCGAGCTGCCTCCTCCGTCCCATCTTCAACTGGCGAACGCGAATCAGAAGTATCCTCCGCAGTCGAGCATACCACCTCCTCCTCCGCAGAACGCCAGTGTTGGCAACCTTCTGACGCCGACTTCGAATCACTCGGGGGACGGGCCCGGCTCTCTGCAGTCAGCATCAGCGTCAGGCGCAGCATCTGCGGCGCAGGATATACCTTCGTATTCCTCCAGCTACTGGCAGAACCAGAATTCATACGGATACGGCTCCGGGTCAGCTCCACCTCAGCCCTGGAACCAGGGCGTCAATGCCCTCTTCCCTCCACGCAGCGGATTCTCACCTTCGCTGGGACCTCTCGTGCGAAATACGACATCCCCGACGGCTACGGAAGGGATGTCACAGCCGTATGACATGAACCAGCTACCGCCGTTTCAGCAGCCGCTCCCAGTTTCGTCTCCCAACGTGCCCACACCTACAGGGCAGCAGCAGCAGCAGCAGACAATGGCTCATACGATGATGAGCCCACAGGGCGCCCAGCCCAGTACTGCGCCGCCGCCTCCTCAGCAGTTTAGCACTGGAGATCCGTACAGCTCCTCCAAGTCGTCCTCTACGCCGCTCTACCCTGGGCCGCAGCAAACCACGACCCCTAATCAGGGCGGTTACGCTCCTCCATATGGCGGGCCATCGCCAGTTCCACAAGGCGGATTAGCTCTCCAACCTCCTGCATCGAGACTGCCCCCGGGCACGACTCCGACACCATCCGCACAACCGCCGCCTTTCGGCTACAACCGTCCCCCGTGGCCTTCATATTCACTGCCTGCGATGAGCGGGCCCGTCATGACGAACGTACATAGTCCCAACAGCCAGATGTCGCTCATGGGAAGCATGCAACCGGGGATTCTACCCGGCTTCAACAGTGGCCATGTCGCCAGCATGCAACATATGTATGGCGGACACCCAGCCCCAGCACATGGGCAGCCAGGCCCACCGAACGACCGCCCGTTCAAGTGCGACCAATGCCCCCAGAGCTTCAATCGGAATCATGACCTGAAGCGGCACAAGCGGATCCATCTATCGGTCAAGCCATACCCATGCAGTCACTGTGAGAAGAGCTTCTCGCGGAAGGATGCGCTGAAGGTGAACTAGCCCCGAGTCATGCTTCTGAGAAAATGTACCTGTCCAGTTTGAAACTGACCCGTGTTTCTACTTATAGAGACATATTCTCGTAAAGGGGTGTGGTAAAGATACGTCTACGTCTACGGATGGGGGTAACACAAACACTGCCAGTTCCGCTACGTCGGCTTCGACGACAGGTGCCAAGGACGATGATTCGACCGTTAGGTCCACAACGACGAAGAGCGATTCGCATAGTGAAAAGGAGAGTCCGGTGGTGAATGGGCATTGATTGGGAAGTTTAGTCTTTTTACTCGCGATCCAGCGGCATATCTGGGGACTTTATTTTTTCTCCTTCCCGAGTTTCTCTTCGGGATGTCCTCTCGGTTGCGGTCTTATTTTTTTTTCTACTTCGTTTCCCCCCTTTTCTTTTTCTTTTCTTCTCTTTTTTCCCGCTTGCCCTTCCTCCCCCTGTGTGTATGTACGTATGTCTGTGTGTTGGGATTGATGACGACCTGATCTGATCTGTCTGAAAGCACGTCCATTCTCTGTGTTACGGCTTGGCTGAATCCGGGAAATGGGGTAAAATGTCAAAGAGTTTATTTATCATACACTGTATTGCACGGCGCGGGGTTTTTTGTCTGCCTTTTTTACTGTTTTCTTTTCTTTATGCCGTTTTTGGTTGTCTGTTTGTTTATTTGTTTGTTTTCCACCACTACTACTACCACCGCCGCTGCTGCTCTGGGTAATGTGTGAAGTCTTCTTTTTACCCTGGTCGTTTCATACGACTTAATCTGAAAGCGAGTGAAAGCGAAAATCTTTTCTTTTTTTTCTTTCTTTCTCTGAAGATCCCGTTTTCTCCTCCTTCTTCATCGATCAAAACCCCCTGTTGTTCTCTCTATCAGTCATGCTTACAGCACCTGCTTACTTGCTTACTGTGTCTGTATTATTCTGTTTGTAGCATGTGAAAATGTGTGTTCTGTTTGTTTGTACCCTGTTCCCGTGTCTTCCTCCTGTTTTCTGCTCCTGGCGTGTGTCTGTCTCTCATCTTGTATGTGTGATATTGTGCGTGTCATTATCATAATACTATACTACATACATTATGAGCCATGGATCCCCTGTTCCTGTCGGGTGTATCTAATTTACTGCTCTGCTGCTGCTGCTGCTAGGCATGGCAGAGTACGCTTCATCCATGCTTTATCGTGGGGGATCCAGTTCCGGTTCCGGATAATGTTACTATTACTATGACTATCACTATGTACTCATGTATGAGTATGTCTTCATGAAGAGGAGAAAGAATGTGAATGTCATATGAAGGGTTATATCTATTTAGCTATGAATATGAGTATGAATGGAGTAGAGTATAAATGTTGGGGATCTTTATTTGTTTTTTTTTCGCTCTTGAACGATGCTATGTAGACAGGGAGAGGGCTTTTGCTTTTCTCTTTTCTAGTCGGTGTTGATACAAAAATCCTTTTACATGCCGAGTCTGTATGGCATCGAAAACCAAAACAAAGCTGAGTATCAAGAACGCTGTCTGTCTACACCCTATCGTTCTCGAAAGATCTATAAATCTATCCATATCCATCACCTATCTATGCATAGTAAGCAGTTTTCCTAACCAACCAACCAACCAACCAACCTAATCCCAAACCCTATCCCAATCCCAATTCCATCTCTCGAATATCAACCTCTATCAATCAAAACAGCACAAACTGCTCAAACACCGCAACCCCCTCGTAAACCTCCTCCCCTCCTGCTCCGTCTCCTGAATCAATACCCCCCGTCACCGTCCCCGCCCACCGCGTATACGATTCGCCATCGCCAGCGATCTCCGCTGTGGCTGTCACGTTGATGCTCAATACACCACCTTCTCCTCCACCACCAGCAGCCGCAGCTCCATTTCCAAGGTTAAAGAAAGTGACGTGGAACCCCTCGGGCTTCCCGTCGCCGCGACGAGGCGGGTACCGAACCTCCGCGCCGCCTGTGCCTGTCGGACGGACGCGCAGCCGGGCAGGATCGCAGCTGGAGAGGAGGATCGTTGTACCGTCGTTGCGGGCGACGTAGCCGGAGACGTAGTTTGTAACATTATTATTATTGTTGGGGTTAGGTGTAGGAGGAATCAGGTCGAACCAGACGAGCGAGTACGGCCCCAGGCGGGCGTGGCCCCAGTACCAGCTGCCGACAGAGAGGGGGAAGGGTTGGTCGGACCAGTTCTATAGCCATTCGGATATGGTTAGTTAGGTACTTTGGATGAGCGTTCAACACCTTGTGTAAGGCCGGTGGATACTTAGGTAGGTACCGAATCGAGAGGTACCATATATGTACTGTTGTACTGTACAAAGTACTGTACCTAATGTGTACTGTACAACATCCGGATAATGTCTGAAAACAGGGAGAAGAAAAGAAAAAAAGAAAAGAAACGGGAAGAAAGCATACCTGATCATGATACCCAACTCCCCCCGTGATCTTGAGCGGCGTGCCCTGGATGGTGAAGTCCACGCTGGCCGTCGCGTCCGGGACAGCGTTGGCCCAGCCGATATGCGGTGCGACCTGCAGCGTCTGCTTGCCGCCGCCGCCGGCGCTTGCGGGGGCGCAGGGGTAGTGTGCTGGTGCCACCTGAGGATGTCATGTCATTATTCCATGTTAGTTAGGTATTGTTGGTTGGGTGGGAGGTAGTACAGGGGTGGGCGGGATTGGTGCTGTTTCAACTGACTGATTGGTTGATTGGATGCAATTATTGGATGTGATGTTGTTAAATAAATAAATCTCCGAGTGGGATGTACATGTGCATGATGTGCCTTTGTGCACTGTACCTCCGAAGGTAGGTAAGTAGGTAGGGCATGTACAACATGTGTAGGTATATATTTTTGGAAACCATATCATGCAGACACGTATGTATCACGTATAAAAATTAACAGGAAAGGAGAAAGAGGAGAGAGAGAACATACCGAACCCAACTCCATCCTCCCGGACACATCCATCTCCCTCGACTCGATTCGCACCTCGTACCGCGACATATCCCCCGCCCCCTCCCAGCTGAACCCTGTCGGGTCCCAGTCCCCTTTACTCCCGTCCCCCGACGTCACGACCGTGGCGATCTCGGCCGTCACGTACTCTGCGAAGACGGTCCCGTTGGGGAACGACGCCCACAGGTACGCCGTAAGCACCTTGCCCTCCGGCGACGGCGCCAGGTAGGGGAACGCGTCCGACGAGGCCGCGAAGAGCGTCACGACCAGCGAAACCCGCGGGTCGGTGCTGTCCACGGCGTCAAAGTACCACCAGTCGAAGACGGAGGCGTTGACGATGTCGATCTTGGGCCCGTCGAGGCCGTACGGCGGGAGGATGGGCGGGAGAAGGGAGGAGTCGGATTCGAATTGCACGTGGCTGGGCAGGTTCTGGGCCGTGGCGGGGAAGATGGTGATGGGTTGGGAGGCGGTTTGGTTCTTCTGGAGGGGGGTTGCGTGCGTTGTGCTGGTGGTGAGGAGTTCTGTAAAGAGGAGGAGGGGGAAGATGGTGGTTGCTGAGGGCATCATGCTGTGGAGAAAGAGGAAGGGGTTCATCGTCTTTTTTTCCTTTCCCCCTTCTTTTGCTGCTGTCAGGTAAAGTACCTATCCTGATAATATAGAAGCAGGTAGGACCTAGCAGCACTGAAATAGAAAAGATATGGAGATGAGACACGGTTTCAGACAAAGAGAGAGGTGTCAGTATCGGACAAGACAAGGGAAACGCGTGAGAGAAAGAGTGTTTGAGAAACAAGAAAAGAACAAAAACAAGAACATCACATAGCAACGCCTTATAACATGTGTTCCGACGTCCAGCGGCAGTCTTCCGTCTTTATGCCACGTGAGAGATGGTTCAGAGATTGTAATGGGCGGGGAGCATCTTCATAGCTGCCTACCTGGGAGGATTTGTCCTGAGATTTGTCACTCACTTGACGGTCTACAACAAAGGGATGGAAGTTCCTTTTGTTATTCAGACTAGGTACTGTACTTGGCAATTGCTCGGCAATATATATATAGCCAGTCACTAGGTGACAAATTAGAGATGTCAATTGAGGTCTCAAGCACAGCCCACAGTGTCACCTGCTGCCTGCTGTCCAACATTGAGTTCAGCAAACCTGGCCGAGAGCATCTTGGGGCGCCAATGGCAAAAGTCAAGCCTGAAAAATGCATTGCGAGAGCTGAAATCTGGGTGCTTAAATTGGGCAGATAGGGCATCCAGCAGGCCAGTCTCGAATTAGAATGGTGCTGGTTAGTAAAAGCTCTCCTGCACCAAGACATCTCATCTCTTTGTATACCAAGGTGAGCTTCTGCGTCTAGGACTAGAGACCCTCCGGGGTTGTGCTACGTGTCGTCCATGAGTTGGCTGGACTGTCAATCTGTACCTCTGCCAATCCTAAAAGGCTCCCTAGGAAGACTGGACATTCATTATACCCCTGTTATCAATATTTTCGGTTGTATACTAACCATTCTTTTTTAATCCTTATCTTGCCCAGCCTCAGTACTTCTAGGAGGTCTTCATGGAATTGAACCTTGATGACTTTGTCATACAAGTCGACGCTTTCGCTGGTTTCCATGTTCATTGTTGCTACTGCTGTGAGAGACGGTCCATGCTTATTATCACGCTATTCTATGTATGATTCTTGAGATCTGCAGGATTCCATGTGATCATCCTTGAACCTTCAGTTGAGCAAGCTTTGACAGAAATGATCTGCTGATACTTTATACGCATGCTATCTCTGACGTAATAAAAGGATTTCATTTAAATTTCTAACTTTCAGGATTTATTGAGACTAAGCAAATAGAGTGCCAGGTAGGTCTAGTGTACGTGAGAAAAAAAAAGCTGTTTAAATGCAAACTACTGGGAAGAAATGCGTCAAGTGATATCTTTCTTCTAAAGAGGGGAAAAAAATACGTAGTACGCACCCTCCTATCTCTGCAAATGCTCTAATAGAAGACCTCAACATAACTGGTCTTGCCACAACTGTTTGAGCTTCACATTAACGTAATCCACCACCGAGCGGCGCACACCACCGAGCGGCGCAAAGATTCTAGCAGAACGCAATGCCGCAATGCCGCAAATTCTATTAGGAATCTATCCACAAATGAATATGATAATGATGCTATAT
>JGI26058J51888_1000827_pt1 | contig 11788 bp, 11 predicted proteins | sample HigsolmetaSP110D_FD_51888 | JGI IMG/M metagenome (IMG submission 51888) | reverse complement strand
TTCTATATATATATATATATATATATATATATGTATATATTTTCTTCGTCATACCCACCATTTTTTTTTTCTTACATGATATAGCATGGTATGATAGGTGCATATGTACGTACCGGGCTCCTTGTTCATGGGATTGATTTATGCCACGTAGTATATAGATATATATTCAGTACCCATATCTATATCCTATCTTCTTGGATCTTATTGTCTCTTTGTATGTATGTACCGTACATATTACAACCTAAATATATGCTGCATTTATCTTCGAGCTACTTAGTCATCGCTAGATCTGCTATTCCATTTGTTATATTCTCTCTCCTTCTCTCTCTCTCGCGCGGAATTTTTGATCTGATGATATTACGATCTTGACCTGACTGGTTCCTCTCCTATGGTGGATCAGAAGATACCTACCGAGTTATTACTAACTAATCTATGTCCGCGTCTTCTCCCGGCAGGCCGCGGGACATGGTCAGGGAGCGGACGGGACCGCGGGGTCTGGAGCATCTGGAGAGTCTGGTGAGTTTCCAGCGTCGCTTATCCGCGTCCGTTCGTCACGCTATCGCTCTGCGGGGCCCGACACGTTTTCCCCCGTCCGCGCCGCGGCGCCGGCGCCTCCTCCATCGGAGAGCGCATTGGAGTCTTGGAGATGCTCCGGCGCGGCCGGAGCACCCCTGCATCATATCAACTTTTTTGCAGCATTCCGGTGTCACCTGCGTCTCACGGCGTGTGGGTGGTTCGCGTCTCTTGCAGATGATTGTAACTCTTGATGGGTGGTCCTTATTGACCAAAGAAAACTGTTATATACTGAAATGACTACGATTCTTCCATTGATTGGCAGGTAAGCACCATCCAACTTCCATTTCATATTATTATTAATGTTATTACATTTGATCGGATTGGTCGACCTGTAAGGACATCAATCGACATACAGGGTCTAACATAGGATTTCAATTCCGATCCCCTAGTGATACAAAGACACTATAGGAATATACCTAAAGATCATTATGGTATCAAGAGATGTCCTCTAAGTTCCCCTCATAACCGAGTGAGTGACAAAGCTGAGTCGTTCCCATTCGAAACACCGTTGCTTCCCGCGAGCATTAACAGTTAAAAATTATTAAAGAAAAAAAATAAAAGAGTAAACACAATCACCCCGGGGGTAAGGTCAGATCCATAAGAATGGAAAAAGGACTTAAGCCAATGACGACAGCTGTGCGGACAGACCCGCCTTGTCGTACTTGACGTACTTGCCCCTGCCCCTGTCAACCTCGTGGTAGCGGTCCCAGAAGCGTGCGTACAAGGGCTCGATGACGGCCTGGACCTCGCGGCTGAGCGCCACACGCACCTCGCGCTCCATGTAAAGCGCCTTGTGCCGCGCGACCAGCTCGTCGAAGGTCGTGTTGAATGCCTTGAACTTGTCCTTGATCGTGTCTTTGTCCTTGGACGAGAGTGCCTTGACGATCGCGCTCGAGTCGACCGGTCCGCCGGATGTGGGCCGTGCGGAACCCCCGCTGCCTCGCGAGGTGTATTGCACATCCATGAGGTGCTGGGAACACTCGCGCCATGCCTCGAGATACGTGGATGTGCCGCGCTTGCGAAAAGTCTCGATCCGCGCGATGCTGTCTGGACTCGAGAGGTATTGGGAAAGTTCGGGGCTTTGACGAATGGTGCGATCGACCACGCAGAAGACATTGGATAAAAAGACGCCCAAAGTCGCCTTGGAGCGGTGCAGAATGCGGCCACGACCCTCGAGTGCGATCATGAGAGCCTCGATCATGTCGAGGATGAAGTGTGAGAGGAGTGCAGTGCTGTCCGGATTGACGTCTAGCGGGGCGGTGCTCATCGCATTCGCTGTGGTGCGCCAATTGCCGTCGCCCAGGGATGTGAGGATGGAGGCCAGTGGGCCAGAGTAACCAGTTAGGGTAGTGAGAGAGCTCATCACCTCGTTCACAAGTGGAACGGAGCCTCCATCCGGTGGCAGAACCGGGATATTTGCGGCCTTGCGCTTCGTCTCCTCGAGCAATTCGGACAGAGATGACTTGGCTGTTTCCCGAACCGGCCGAAGGGCTTCTAGAAATAAGCTCTTCAGCTCTCCAGTCTTTGAGTCTATCCGATACGACATGTCTGTCACGATCTCAATGATCTCAAAAGCGAGGAAGCAATCGGTCATGAGGTTAGCCTTGATGTACTGGTTGAGTTCGCGCAAGGTCTTGGAATATTCGGCGAGAGCTGAACGGCAGGCGGCTTGCAGGGCTCGTCCCTGCTGCTCTCCTGTGAATATCTGAATGATAATTTCATGCTCTGCAACAATCAACCCCTCCAATGCACTGGAATATACCCCAATACCGTTAGTCCCTTGCTTGTAAGGGCCATCTGTAGGTCTCCGCTTGGCGGTGTTGACGGATGCGATTGCAAGGTTCTCCAGACTGGAGGTGATGTATGGTCCGCGGACTTCGGCATATATCGTGATCGCAGGGTTCTCGCCTTGTCCACGCTGCGGTCCATGAAGGGCAGCGGAGCCGATTGCAGCAGCGATCGGACCTAGTTCGGAGATGCTCTCTGCGGGAATTGTCGGGAAAGAAAGCTCTACACGCACACACGGTCAGCATGTCCTCATCATGCGCGACAATTGAAGATATCGAGACTCACGCTTTGTCAAGTAGTGTAGAGGTTCAATAGGACTGATGTTCTGACTCAACATAGAGCGGAACAAGTCCTGAATCTTCCCGCTTCCGGTGCTAAGCAGGATATTAAACTCAGAGATGGCCTTTTGGTTCGATCGCAGATTCGTCGCATTCAATTCCGTCAGCGCATTTTCGACCCTTTTCAGCGCAGCCAGGTACTGCGACAGCCCGACGCTTTGTGGACTTCTCGCGGTCAGCAACGAGTTGTGCGAACTAGTCAGAACGACTTACCCAGCACGGATTATGCCCTCCTCGCGGCCCTTGGTGGTAAGAGGTTGCCGCAGGCGATCGATAGCTTCGTTGATCTTGTCGATATTGGTGTTTGTGATCTGAAGAGACTGTGTATTGCTGTAGATGGGTCCGATGGCCTCCTTGACGACCTTGCCGCTGGTTTCGAGGCGCGACAGCGAGCCTTGAATCTTTTTGGTAAGGGCCCTGAGCTTGTCCAGGTTCGCATACAGCACCTCCACCTCTGCACTCTCCTCCGCATAAGCGGTGTTCCGAGGGGCGACCATGGCTGCTCTCTATCGGCGCGGGGGACAAAGGTGGATGACGATGTTGGGATTAGGGGTCGAGGAGTACAGGGGTATTACCGGCGAGAGCCGTCAGATCAACCATGGCGCGACCGTGTGACGGACGGCGACGTGACGAACGGGCGCAGCGCAACCAAAGGCTGGAGCTGCGGTGACCTGCGAGGCCCCTGGCCTCAGGATGCAGAGCGCTGGAGGTTGACGCTGTCCCCAGATGCGCGCGTCCGCTGCGAGATCCCCGTCGCGGGCCGCGGGGCGCTAACCCGATCCGGACGTGCGGCCCGTCTGTCGCTCCGTTGCATCACGTGACTGTACCGTCATCGCTCCGCGCGGCGTGTTCGATCTGCAGCTGCTGGGGCCGCGAAGGGCGCCCGCCAAGAGCGCGCGGTCTGCCCCCGCAAGAACCAATCGAGATGGCATAAATAGATGCCGGCTTCTCCGTCGCCTCTCCTCGCGGTTCGCCGTGTCCGGGCGACGATGGGCACTGCGAAGCTACGCCTACGGTGGACTGTGCCTCCGGCTGCCCTGGCAGCTCTGCTGGGCGGAGGGGTGTCCTCGTACTGTAGCCGAGAGCGCCTGCGTGCCGACGGCCCAACGCATCTATGGGAACAGAGAAACGCGCTTTCGAGCTCCACCGCTCGTGAGGCGGATCGGAAATCAAAGAGGGACCACATTGCGCAAGTCAATGCGGACAAGTCGGACAAAGACACCAATGGCTCGAACGGACCCCCCGAAGGGCGTCCGAGCACCGGGTCCGCTTGGGCCACCTTCACGGGCAAGTTTGGGGCTGCCAAGGACTCTTTGCTCTCAATCGAGTGGTCGAGTATTGGAGGCAAGATCAAGAACTATGTCGTACCAGACTGGGTGCGGTACCTGCCTGAGACCGTGCAAAAGCTACAGCGGGAACTGTCGATGGCACCCGGTTCCCTTGCGGACGAGATCTGGAAGGAGGCGCGCGACGTGGATATCAACCCGGAGATTGCACGAGAAGCAAGGGTGCGTGTCGGAGACAGTCTCTGTCAAGAGGAACTGGAATTTCGACGGAAACGACAAAAGCATGCAAGAAAGGCGTTGGCGTCATATCTGAACATCAAAGAGGATGAAATCCATCCGGACGATGTCCCGATTATTGCAATATGTGGCTCTGGAGGAGGACTACGTGCCCTTGTCGCTGGCACGGGGTCATACCTGGCTGCGAAGGAGGCCGGACTGTGGGACTGCGTAATGTACACTTCCGGTGTCAGCGGGAGCTGCTGGCTGCAGGCGCTGTACAATTCGTCCCTGACCGGTCGAGATTTTAACAAAATGGTTGACCATCTCAAAAACAGGCTGGGGGTTCACATCGCTTTCCCACCCAAAGCTCTTAGCTTGCTCACTACGGCTCCGACAAACAAATACCTTCTCAGTGGCTTGGTTGAAAAGCTGAAGGGTGATCCCGAGGCTGATTTTGGTCTGGTTGACATATACGGACTGTTGTTGGGAGCGAGACTTCTCGTTCCACGAGGTGAGCTGGGAATCTCAGATCGCGATTTGAAGTTATCCAATCAGAGAGACTACATCAACGACGGCAGCAATCCACTCCCCATATACACAGCCGTTCGCCACGAGATACCCGTCATTGAGGAGCACGCGAATCGCGACCCCGAAGCAAGGCGGTCATCGGAGAAATTGGAAGAGGAATCAAGGAAGGAAGCATGGTTTCAGTGGTTCGAGTTTACACCCTACGAGTTCTTCTGCGAGGAATTCAACGCGGGAATACCAACGTGGGCGTTGGGAAGGCACTTCAATGAAGGAAGAAATGTTGTTCCACCAGGCGAGTATGCGGTTCCCGAACTGCGGATTCCACAATTGATGGGGATCTGGGGCAGCGCTTTCTGTGCCACACTCTCTCACTACTATAAAGAGATCCGGCCTGCTGTCAAGGGTCTTGCTGGTTTCTCTGGTATCGACTCTCTGATCGAGGAGAGAAGTGATGACTTGATCCGAATGCACCCAATAGACCCGGCTTCGATACCGAATTATGTGATGGGGATGAAGGACAAACTCCCACCTTCGTGCCCGGAGTCGATTTTCAGGAGCACTCATCTGCGGCTCATGGATGCCGGCATGAGCAATAATCTGCCCATATATCCGCTCCTACGGCCCGGAAGGGACGTCGACATCATTGTTGCTTTTGACGCATCCGCCGATATCAAGCGGGAGAACTGGCTGTCCGTGGTGGATGGCTATGCGCGGCAGCGAGGGGTCAAAGGCTGGCCGGTCGGCGCCGGATGGCCCAAGGAAACCTCTGATCCAGAGGAGATCGAGAAGACCTTACGAGAGACACAGAACATCAGTGAAAAGCAACTTGACGACAAGATTACCAAGGCCCAAAGGGACAGCCCGCACACACGACATCGCAAGATCGAAATACCGAAGACCACCAATACAAATCAAGAACCATCACCCCTCAAGCAGCCCATCGCACCTCAAGACACAGATCTGACGTACTGCAACGTGTGGGTTGGCACCGTGCAGGAAAGAACGTCAGGACAAGAGCCGCCGCCCTCCAAGCGGCTCTTCCACCCGCAGCATGGCGATCACTCCGAATCTGATTTCCATTTAATGCGGCCAGACGCGGGGATCGCAGTCATCTACTTCCCGTTCCTGCCCAACCCCTCTGCACCTGACATGCCCGCATCCTCATCACTCTCCATGGGTTCAGGGCAGCTGCGATCCTCTGAAACAGCCTCCGCAACGAATGTCTCTGACCCTGCAAGGCCTGTCGCGCCGAATCCCAGATCCATCGACCCGGAAGTCGATGACTTCATGTCCACCTGGAACTTCGTCTACACCCCGGAGCAGGTCGACTCCGTGGTCGGCCTGGCGAAAGCTAACTTTGCGGAGGGTAAAGAGCAGGTGAAGCGCGTCGTGCGAGCCGTGTATGAGCGGAAGAAGAGGGACCGCATTCGGAGAGAGATGCAGGCATTAGAAACAAAGCTCAGGGAAGAGGAGCGAGAAAGACGACGACGGATGGAAGGGTTCGTACCGTTCTGAGTAGAGACACAGCCTTGAGGTTGGCTGGCATGGCCGGTCCATCATCAAACGTCTCTTCTTCTCCCCTCCATGGGCGCTGCCTGTGGAGACATAGAATACTGAAGCGAGGACAGCCTGCTCCGGATTCAACAACGTGCCCTCGCGGCCTCCTCCGGTTCAACATCGGGACGTTTCTCATCGCGCGTTTTCTGCTCGACTTGGAACGCGGAACAACGCCCTCCGAAGGAAAACGAAACGCAGAATGAGAAAAAGAAGAGGGTAAAAGTCCCTATGACAGAGCGCCAGGGAAAGCTAACTCTATAGCAGTTGTAAATTATCCTATAATACACCACCTCCCCACTCATCGATCTATCAGCGCAGCGCAGCGGCCGTATTGTGCCTTTGGACATGACTAGCCCGTTCCTTTCCTTGTCTAGGAGAGGGGAAACATGGTTAGATAAAAGAAGGGGGTAAGCTAATCATACACTGTACAACAATAGAATCAAACCCCAATTTTATCCTTTTTGGTTAACAGGACCTGTGAAAATCTTTGGGGTCATCATTCCTCGGCATTAACGGATCCATTTCCTCCCATCTCTCTTGGTTGGAGTTCAGACGGGCGAGCAGAGCAACGGACTACTACGGACTAGCAGGGATATCATCTTGGAATCAAACGTGGCATGGCGTGGCTTATTTTTCTTATGATCTGGATGTTAATACCGCGATTCTGTTGGGTGGCATCTTCCACTTTTCTGAAGACGGGTGTAAGGCTGGCGCTGAGTGAGTGATTGACAGAAATTCTTCAATCGACTATTCCTATCCTTGCCGCGCAATCAAGAGCTGTCCTATGAAAAGTGTACACATACAATATATATATATATATAAGAAAAACAGCAGTAATGTCATTACTTACTTACACTCTACAGTACATATTTGTTTCAATTTATTTACTGAAATCCCAGGAACGCTTCGTCCTGTTGCTGTTACCGCCCAAAGCAGGGCCTGACGGCTTCGACATCCGGGTCTTCGTCGTCCTGCTCCTTTGGTTTCCTGTTCTCTTTGTTCCGCGTGTCCTCCGCTTTTGCGGCGTCGAAATCTAGGTCTTCAATGCTGTTGTTTGCGAAACTGACGTCCTCGCTGGCAGGTGTCTGTCTGCGCAGCCCGAGGTCCTTGGGCCATTGCGCTGCCGTGGATGATGATGATGATGATGATGATGATGATGATGATGATGATGACGCGGCTGTCGTGGTGGTGGCAGTGGCAGCGGTGGCTTCGGGGACGAAGGGCGTGATTTTGTCCCTGTTCGTCTTGATCGGTGTGTTCGCCCGGTCTCTGGAGGAGGGTCCGGCCGGATCCTCCTCTTCGAAGGCATCCTGGCCGCGCCAGTCCGCAGGGCGGCTTTCGGGGACCGCTTCGCCCGGTCTGGGCTGGGAGATGATGACCTTGCCCACTGGAGGTTGGCCGGCGGCGGCGGCGGCGGCTTTCTCCTCCTCTCTGCTTGGTGGCGATCTCGTCTCCCCGGGACGATGGGAGGAGGAGGGGGACGGGGAAGGCGGGTACCGCCATACGACTTTCAGACGGTCGAGCGCCCTGGTGCCCTTCTGCGTGCTCCCCTTGATCCCATCGAGAGCGTCCCATTCGGTCTCGAAGACCCCCGAGTCGTGCTTGTCCCCGCCTTCGAAGTACGCGTTGAACCAGACGTGCGCGACGGAGGTGACCATCGTCCAGCCTGTGTAGGCGGCCTTGGTCCGTCGTTCAAAGTCGATGTTCACGTCGGAGGTAGGTAGGATCACTGGTTTGCTGGGACGCAGGAGAACGGCCGATATGCGGGTCGTTGGAGAAGTCGGGGAGCCCTCGGGCCCGTCTGAAGCCGTGGGAGTCGTGACGGTGTCGAAGGCGGGAGCTACTGTGGATATGGAGGTGGCCGACGATGCCGAAGACGACAACAGCGGCTCCGCTGCTCTTATTTTCCCTCCTCTCCCTCGTTTTTTCTCCGGCGGCATGCTCTTCCCGTCGTCGACCACTATCCGCTCGCTGCGGTGGAAGAGATGGAAGGTCTTGATCTTCTTGCCCTCTTCCACGTAGCCCTCCACCGCGACCTTCACCCCGTCCCGCAGCCCCCAGACGTGTATCTCCAGTATCTCGACCGGGCTTTCGATGTAGGTCCTGTTCATCTGATTCGCCCAGCGGTCCACGTACCCAACCCACCGCCGCTGGCTGGGGATGCTCACGCCCTCTCCAAAACCGGGCCTCATCCTCCGCTCTGTGAACCGCCGCAGCGCGTCCTCCACCTTCCACCCCTCCTGGCTGACCAAATAGCTGCAGGCGACGGTCCCGCTGCGGCCTTTGCCAGCCTTGCAATGCACAACCGCGACCCTCTTCCCTCCTTCTTTCCGCTTCCCCTTCCCCTGTTGTTGCTTCCCCTTGCCGTCATCCAGACCCTGCAGCCAGTCCCGCATGCTCGCCATGATGCGCGGGATCAGCGCGAAGGGCGGCGGGTGGTGGTCCGGCCAGGGGAAGTGGTGGATGCGTCCGTAGACCTCCGAGTCCGGATACCCCGTCCCCTCGGCGCGGAACTCCCAGATCGTCCAGTCCGCGCCGTGCCTGGAGTCGAGGAAGCGCACCAGGGCATCGGTCGGGTTGCGGTATGCGCGCTGCGGGTACGTCGAGGAGGGGCCAGAGGTGACGATGACTGTGGAGCGGAACGTAGTCGTGAACTCGTCAGTCAGTGCCCCGAGAACGCGCGCATGCAGCCATGTATATTATATGACATATTGCCAAGGAAGGAAGGGAAAAAAAAAGAAAATGGAACCAACTGTTGTCCGTCACGTAGCACAGATCGAGTCCCGCCTCGGGATGCCGCGCTCTCGGCCCAGCAACGATCTGTCGGAGGATGGATGCCTGCAGGGGTAGAACGAAACAGGGGAGTCAGCCTATCGCTTACGGTCGCTTCGCATACGTAGAGGACAGGCGCACCATCGTGCAGCAGGGGGTAAAAAAATGAAAATAAAATCTGCTGCTGGCCCTACATAGACGCGCATCGACCTTGGCGCAGTAGGTGCAACTTCACGTTTCGATCGCCATTGGAGCGCCGCAACGCGTCATATGATGCTGTTTCCGGATCGAAAGGAAATGATGGGTTAAATTGCGACTAAAATGTCGAAACAACGCAGGATACAAGGAAAATGGGATAGTTGCTGTATGGTTCTTTGAGGCTGAATCTGTGCAGTCCTGCATCTTCTGGAGTAGTAGTGGTAAGCAAGTGCTCCGTCCCTGACGCGCGGAGTCGGGCGTGGAGACGGAGGACGTGTCGCCCGCGGGTATGATGTCAATGGCTTGGCTGGAGGACTTTAACACTTCATTATTCTTTATCTTCACAGAGTAGTGAAGTCTACGCCTTCGGCAAACTGACAAAGGAAAATATTACGCCGGTATACTCCGCAATGTCCCCATCGAACGTTGGCTTGTCGATCTGTCGATCCATGACCAGACGCGCTCGCTTAGCAGCAGGAGCCCTTAACCTCTGGAGAAACACTGGACGATGATCACACGACATTGTTTCGAGCGCTGTGAGAGACAAGAAAATCAATCTATTGCTTTTTCGTAGCATTATGAAGATCATGACTAGGAAAGCACTGCGGAGGATATCCAGGTGTACTATTATTATTATGCTCTCATGTTCCGATGTCCTACTCCGTACCTAGTAGTGTAGGTACGGGAGTACCGCAAAGAACGGCCCCCAAATTGCCAAAACACCTTTTCCATTCTTTTTTTTTCCATCGTCTGATTGTTCTGACCCAGTCCGTTGCCGCGCTGCGCCAGACGAATCCCAACCAATATCTATGATCGTCCATACCACCTTGCGTCTCCGTGTTGGATTATTACTATGGATAGGTGATCACTGCTCAACGGCAACGCCATACTCCTGCGTCACCGGCACGCTGAACGAGGTCGTCCCCTGCGTGATGTTCGCGTTCCCCAGCGCCGTGTAGTGCCCCGAACCCCGCGTCCACTCGTGCTTGACTTGCACCCCCCAGACCGGGTACGTCCGCGGGATCAGGTTCGCGCTGACGGCCGGGTCGGCGCAGCTCTGGTAGTCGCCGGCCACGTCGGTGCCGCGGCAGGTCGTGTTGAAGGCCGGCGCGCTCTGTGTCGCGGGGCCCGCGATGCTGAACGAGTAGACGCACCCGCCGGGCGAGCAGCCCGTCTGGAAGCCCGAGACGTGCCAGCTCTCCGGGCCCCGGGGGCGGAGGTGGATGGGGTTGGCGGAGACGAGGGCGGCGCCGGAGAGGAGGGCGAGGGCGGCGGTGGTGAGGTGCATTGTGGTGGTGATCGTGGTTGTAGTTGTGGTTGTTGTTTGGAGAGAAAGGTAGATCGACGTGAAGTAGGTAACGGACTTCCGGAGTCGAGTTATGTATGTATGCGGTGGATCGAAGCTGGGAGGAAGGCGGGATAAAAGGGAGATGGACGGACTGGCTTCTGTCTGGCTTTGTAACGGAAGATAAAGACTTCTTCTATCGATACCCGGGCCAGGTACTTATACTCGAGGATGGGACAGATGGGACAGATGGGACAGAGATAGAGAGATCCGCAAAGTAAAACATCCAGCTTGACACCACATCGCGGTGTTTCCTAAAATACGCATATGTTGCTAGGCACCTAGCTAAAGAGAGGACAAACACACCGCGGTGTGGATCGGCCAGCTACATGGGTGGGTAACGTTCTAAAGGTAGGTACAGATACTAGGTACAGGTACCTGCCTGCCCACCACACAGGACATACTTAGATAGGTAACTGTACAGTACATTTGAGAGTGACATCGACTGATCGACAGGTCACAGCACCGCTTGCTGCCCAGCTAGGGCCTCCCAGTTGCGATCATATTCGTCTGAATCCTCACCAATATTATTTAAACGTGCGCTGTCCTACCTGACTCTGTCGAATCCTTCGGTTATATTAATAGAACCACGCTATGACGTCGAGGTGCTGCTGATCAGCTGTGAGTCTTTGGACCAGCCTGTGCAAGTGAACAAGTCACAACGGCCGAGACAGTCGGATCCCTGCCGGTTGGGGAAACAGATATCTCGTTGGCTGTTCCGCCGCCAATCAGATTGTCAGGGACAAAAAATTCGTCTGTAGATCCCCGTCGGAAAGCTCACTTGGGCTAGGTACTGCTGTACACCATGCTGCATTGGAAGTCAGGGTTCAGCCACATGGCCAGGTAGCGTAGCATTCATTCATGAAATTGCTTGGCTCGGCTTGGTAGGTAGGAGGTAGGTACCTTGCTGTACGCGGTAGGTGGGTTTGAAAACTGGACCGTTGCTAAGATTTTACCGGCGCCCCCTTGACTGTAATTGGCTACGCTGTGGATTTTATATTTGCACCTTCGGAAACAAAGAGCATGCCACCTTTTGCTACCACAGCTATGGTATCTCACCCGGATCTATTACTCGGGGTGCTTGCTTTGCCGCCCTAGTACGGAGTACCTTACCAAGTCCTATGCCGTGACCTTTCCGGGCCATTGACTGCTGTCGCTAGTATTTTTTTTTTTTTTTTTTT